>VFQR01000815.1_pt1 | contig 31917 bp, 24 predicted proteins | sample 3512321 | NCBI WGS metagenome assembly VFQR01 (sample SAMN10412374, study PRJNA504923) | tailings metagenome | isolation source: Relicate 3 Philex TSF1 revegetated site | place: Philippines: Tuba, Benguet | collected 2017-08-29 | reverse complement strand
TCGTGTCGTGGTCGAACACGCCGCTCGGCGACATCGGCACCGACACCCTGCTGCTCCTCGCGCTCGGCGTGGTCGCCAACGACGTGGGTGCGCTCTTCGTCGGGTCCGCCGTCGGGCGCACGCCGTTGCGGCCCTGGATCAGCCCGGGCAAGACGGTGGAGGGGTTCATCGGCGGCGCGGCCATGACCGTGCTGGTGATGGTCGTGGTCGGCATCTCCGGGCGCAGCGACACCTGGAACAGCACGGGCGACCTGCTCCTGCTGGCCGTGGTGATCGCGCTCACGGCCCCGCTCGGGGACCTCACCGAGAGCATGTTCAAGCGCAACCTCGACATCAAGGACTTCGGCAGCATCGTGCCGGGCCACGGCGGGATCCTCGACCGCTTCGACGGGTTCCTTTTCACGCTGCCGGCCGTGTACTACCTGACGCTGCTCCTCCAGCCCTGGGTCTCCTGACCCACAACCACCTGTCACGGCGTCCCACCGGGACCGGCCGCTGGCAGAATGAGGGCCATGTCCCCCGACGGAGCCCCGGTGCGCGTGGCCGTCGCCGGCTCCACGGGCAGCATCGGTACGCAGACGCTGGAGGTGGTGCGCGCCGAGGCGGGCCGCTACGAGGTGGTCGGCCTCGGGGTGGGCAGCTCGGTCGACCAGCTGATCGCCCAGGCGCGTGAGCACCGGCCCGCCGTCGTCGCCGTCGCCGACCCGTCCCGACGGGCCGAGGTGGCGGCGGCCCTGCCCGGCACGGAGGTGGTGGGCGACCTGGCCGCGCTGGCCGAGGTGGCCGACGTGGTGGTCAACGCCGTGGTCGGCTTCGCCGGCCTGCCCGTCACCGTGGCCACGCTGCGGGCCGGCAAGCGCCTGGGGCTGGCCAACAAGGAGAGCCTGATCGCCGCCGGCCCGGTCGTGCGGCCCCTGCGGGCAACGCCCGGCGCCGAGCTGGTGCCGGTCGACAGCGAGCACTGCGCCGTGCACCAGTGCCTGCGGGCGAGCGTCGACGCCGACCGCGAGGTCGCGCGGCTGGTCCTCACGGCGAGCGGCGGCCCGTTCCGCGGCCGTCCCGCCGAGAGCCTCGCCGACGTCGGCGTGGACGACGCGCTGGCCCACCCCACGTGGAGCATGGGCCCGAAGATCACGATCGACTCGTCCACCCTCATGAACAAGGGGCTCGAGGTGATCGAGGCCCACGAGCTGTTCGGCACGCCTTTCGACCGCATCGAGGTCGTGGTGCACCCGCAGAGCGTGGTGCACTCCATGGTCGAGTTCACCGACGGCTGCACCATGGCCCAGCTCAGCCTCCCCGACATGCGCCTGCCGATCGGGTACGCGCTGGCGCACCCGCGCCGCATCGCCACCCCGTTCGGGCGCATCGACTGGTCACGCCTCGCCCGCCTCGACTTCGAGGCCCCCGACACCGACACGTTCCGCTGCCTGCCCCTCGCCTACGAGGCCGGCCGCCGCGGCGGCACCGCCCCGGCGTGGCTAAGCGCCGCCAACGAGGTGGCCGTCGAGTCGTTCCTCGCCGGCCGGCTGCGGTGGCCCCAGATCGCACAGGTCTGCGAGCTCACCCTCGAGCGCCACGAGCCCGGCCCCGGGACCAGCGTCGAGGAGATCATCGACGCGGACCGGCGGGCCAGGGCCACCGCCTCTGAGGTGGTCACCCACATCGCCTCCCCCGCCCTCTCCACCACACGGACGGTGCACCCATGACCGATGTCCTCCCCCCGCCGCCGCCTCCCTCGCGCCGCCCCGACAGCACCTACGGCAAGTTCCGCCACGAGGTGATGGCCGGCGGCGCGAGCGACGCTCCCGCCGACGAGCCCGACGGCACCGTCGGCGGCCTGCGCGGCATGGCCGGCCTCGCGCTCATCGCCGGGCTGCTCGTGCTCCTCGCCGTGTGGAGCTGGTGGGCGTTCGTGTTCGTCGTGCTGCTGCTCGTCTGCGTGTTCCTGCACGAGCTGGGCCACTTCGCCACGGCGCGGTGGACGGGCATGAAGGCCACCCAGTTCTTCCTCTTCATGGGCCCCAAGCTGTGGAGCTTCCGCCGCGGCGAGACCGAGTACGGCGTGCGCCTCTACCCCCTCGGTGCGTTCGTGCGCATCGTCGGGATGAACAACATGGACGAGGTCGACCCGGCCGACGAGCCGCGGGCGTACCGGACCAAGAGCTACCCGCGGCGGATGCTCGTCATCTGCGCCGGCTCGTTGATGCACATCGTCATCGCCATCGCCCTGCTGTTCGGCGTGTACTCCGTGAAGGGCCAGCTCGACACCACCGGTGAGGTGGGCGTGCTCGAGGTGGTGGCCGGCGGGCCGGCCGAGGCGGCCGGGCTGCGCGCCGACGACATCGTCCGCAGCGTCGGGGGCGTGCCGGTGACGAGCGCCGACGAGTTCGTCCGTCAGGTGCAGCTGCGCTCGCCCGGCGAGTTCGTCACGCTGGTGGTGGAGCGCGACGGGGTGCAGCGCGAGCTGGAGGTGGGCCTCGGCAGCAACCCGAACCAGGGCCCGAGCTTCGGCAAGGCGTACGTGGGCACCCGCTCCACCGACGTGGTCGACTGGGTGCCGATGTCCATCGGCAGCGCAGCGGCCCGCAGCGTGACCGGCCTCGGCGACGCCGCCTGGCAGAGCGTCGGCGGAGTCGTCAAGGTGCTCAACCCGGTGAACATCTTCCAGCACCTCACCGGCGAGAACACCGACCCCGCCACGCAGCCCACGACCGTCGTCGGCGTGAGCAGGTTCAGCGACCTCGTCGGCGGTGAGACCGGCCTCGGCGGGATCCTCCTGCTGCTCGCCGGCGTGAACGTGTTCGTCGGCCTGCTCAACATGTTCCCGGTGCTCCCCTTCGACGGCGGTCATGCCGCCATCGCCACGTACGAGCGGCTCCGCTCGCGCAAGGGCCGCGAGCCGTACCGCGCCGACGTGTCCAAGATGATCCCGGTGGCGATGACGATGATGGCGCTGCTGCTGTTCCTCGTGCTCGCCGGGCTGTACCTCGACGTCGTCCGCCCGCTCGGCGGGTGAGGCGCGCCCGCACGGGGCTGGCACACTGAGCGCCGTGAACCACCAGCGCCGGCGCACCCGCCAGATCCACGTCGGCAAGGTCGCGGTCGGCGGCGACGCACCGATCTCGGTGCAGTCGATGACGATCACCAAGACGGCCGACGTGGAGGGGACGCTCCAGCAGATCTACGCGCTGGCCGCGGCCGGGTGCGACATCGTCCGCTGCACCTGCAACGAGGCGGAGGCCGCCGAGGGGCTCGCCCAGATCGTGCCCCGATCGCCGATCCCGGTGATCGCCGACATCCACCACCAGTACCGCATGGCGCTGGCGGCGATGGAGGCCGGCGTGCACGGGCTGCGCCTCAACCCGGGCAACATCCGCCGGCCCGAGCACATCAAGGCCGTGGCCGCCGAGGCCAAGGATCGGGGCATACCGATCCGCATCGGGGTGAACGGCGGCTCGCTCGACCCGGCGCTGTACGAGAAGTGGGGCGGCATCCGCCCCGAGGCGATGGTCGAGAGCGCCCTGCAGGAGATCGCCTACTTCCAGGACGTCGACTTCCACGACTACAAGATCAGCGTCAAGGCGTCGAACGTGCCGCTGATGGTGGAGGCCTACCGGCAGCTGAGCGAGGCCACCGACGCGCCGCTGCACCTGGGCGTCACGGAGGCCGGGCCGCCGCCGGCCGGGCTCGTGAAGGCCACCGCCGGCATCGCCACGCTGCTGCTCGAGGGCATCGGCGACACCATCCGCTACTCGCTCACCGCCGATCCCGTGGAGGAGGCGCGCGCGGGGCGCCAACTGCTCGAGGCGCTCGGGCTGCGCGAGCGCAAGAACGTCGACCTGATCGCCTGCCCCAGCTGCGGCCGGGCGGAGATCGACGTCATCGAGGTGGCCGAACGGGCGATGCGCGCGTTCGGCGACCGCAAGATCCCGCTGCAGGTGGCCGTGATGGGCTGCGTGGTCAACGGCCCGGGCGAGGCGCGCGAGGCCGACCTCGGCATCGCCGCCGGCAACAAGCGGGGGCACCTGTTCGTGAAGGGCCGCAACGTCGCCGTCGTGCCCGAGGCGGAGATGGTCGACGCGCTCGTCGAGTGGGCCGAGTTCATCCACGAGCACGGCACCGAAGCGGCGCTGGCCCGGGTGGACACGGCGCTCGCGGAGCGGGAGGCGGCCAAGGATCGCGCCAAGCTGCTCCAGGAACAGGGCGACGACGCCAACCACGCCACCGAGCGGATCGTCGAGATCCGTCGCACGGTCGGCGGCTGATGACGCCGAACGACCTGCCCCTGCTCGAGTTCGACCCGTCGCCGACCGCGCTCATCGACCCGTCCCTGCACCGCCCGCAGCTCGGGTTCCCGGATCGGGCGGTGGTGTGCTGGTTCGGCGACGTGCTGCGCACCCGCGCCGCCGAGCTCGAGGCGGTGCACCACATCCCCTTCGAGCACGGCGACCACCCGATCTGGGTGGTGGAGCACCGGGGGGTGCGGGTGGCCCTCGTCAACCCGGGCGTCGGCGCCCCGGCGGCGGTGAGCTCACTCGAGGTGCTGGTGGCGCTCGGGGCGGCGAACGTGATCGGCTGCGGTGGCGCGGGGGTGATCCGCCCCGGGTTCGACGTCGGCCACGTCATCGTGCCGGTGGGCGCCGTGCGCGACGAGGGCACCAGCTACCACTACGCGCCGGCCGACGTGGCGGTCGGTCCCCACCCCCGCGCGCTGGCGGCGATCGACGCGGTGCTCGAGGAGGCCGGCGTCCCCCACGAGCGCGGGCTCACCTGGACCACCGACGCGGTGTACCGCGAGACCGCGGCGAAGGTGGCCCGCCGGCGCGAGCAGGGCTGCGTGACCGTGGAGATGGAAGCGGCGGGCATGTTCGCCTGCGCCGCGTTCCGCGGCGTGGTGTACGCACAGTTGCTGTACGCCGGCGACGACCTCAGCGCGGAGGAGTGGGACCACCGGGGCTGGAACCACGCGACGAGCGCGCGGGAACGCCTGCTCGACCTCGCCCTCGACGCCGTGCTACGGCTCTGACCGGGCCGACTGCGCCTCCACCACCCTCTGGAAGGTGCCGGCGAAGCCGAACCAGCGCAGCAGCGTCGGCACCACCGACGGAGCGATGGCGTTGACGATGATGAGGGGGCGCACGGGCGGGGTGTTCACGGTGGCCTCGAGCTTGTTGCGCTTGATGCACCGGAGGGTCACGGCCGCGACCTTCTCCGGCGTGGAGCTGCCCGCCAGCTTCGGGGCCCGCACACCCTGCTCCTCCCAGCGGGCGTACATGCCCACGTCGGTGACGAAGCCCGGGCAGACGACCGAGAAGTTCACGGGTGCGTCGGAGTACTCGGCGTTCAGCGCGTGGGTGAAGCCGACGAGGCCGTGCTTGCTCGCGCAGTAGGAGGCACCGTAGGGGACGCCCGCCTTCCCCGCGCCGGAGGCGATGTTGACCACGTGGCCGCGACCGCGCTGGAGCATCCCCGGCAGGACGGCGCGGGTGAGCTGCATCGGCGCCGCGAGGTTGATCGCCAGGGTCTCGGTGGTGTCGGCTTCGGGTGCCTCGTGGTAGCGGGAGACCCGTTCGATGCCGGCGTTGTTGACGAGGATGTCGACGGGGCCGAGCTCGGCCTCCGTGCGCTCCAGCAGCTCCGCTCGGTCGTGTGCGTCGGTCACGTCGCAGCGCACGGCGATGGCCCGCACGCCGGTTGCCGCGATCTCCGCACGCACCTCCTCGAGCTCGCTCGCGGAACGGGCGGCGAGGGCGAGGTGCACCCCCTCCGCGGCGAGCGCCCTGGCGAGGTGCACGCCGATGCCCCTCGATGCACCGGTGACGATGGCGGTCGATCCACGCAGGTCGTCCATGCGCGCACGGTACACCCGTGGCCGGGACGTGCTGGCGGGGCGCTACGTTGCCGCGCATGGACACGGAGCTGGGGACCGTGGTCGAGTTGGCCGCCGCGGTGCGCGAGGGCAGGCTGGGGGCGCGGGAGCTGGTCGACGCCTGCGCCGAGCGCATCGAGCGCCTCGATCCCGCGCTGCACGCGTGGGTGCACCTCGACCTCGAGGGGGCGCGGGAAGCGGCGATCGCGGTCGATGAGGCCGTCGCCGCGGGTCGCGCCGACGAGCTCGGCCCCCTCGCCGGCGTGCCGTTCGGGGTGAAGGACCTCGAGGACTGCGCCGGGATGCCGACCACCCGCGGGTCGCGGTGGTTCGCCTCGGGGCCGCCGGCTGCGGGGGACGACGTGCACGTCGGCCGGCTGCGCGATGCGGGTGCCGTGCCGCTCGGCAAGACGGCGACGCCGGAGTTCGGCACGTGGGCGTACACCTCCAGCCCGCTCCACGGCACCACGCGCAACCCGTGGGACCCCACGCGCACGCCGGGCGGGTCGAGCGGCGGGTCGAGCGCGGCGGTGGCGGCAGGGATGGTCCCGTTCTGCACGGCGAGCGACGGCGGCGGGTCGATCCGCACGCCTGCCGGGTTCACCGGCCTGCCGGGCCTCAAGCCCACCTACGGCCGCGTGCCCACGCTCGGCGTCACCCACCTCGCGCAGAACGCCGTGAACTTCGCCCTGGCGACCACCGTCGCCGACACGGCGCTGCTGCTCGACGTGGTCGCCGGGCCCGATCCCCGGGACCGCACGTGCCTGCCGCCGCCCGGCGTGCGGTACGCCGACGTGGTCGCCGCCCCCCGCACGGAGGGGCTGCGCATCGGGTGGTCGCTCGACCTGGGCTTCGCCGTGGTCGACGGCGACGTGGGTGAGCTCTGCGAGCAGGCCGCGCATCGCCTCGTCGCGGCCACGGGCGGCCGTGCGGTCGACGTGGAGGTGGCGCTGCGCGACTACATCGGCACGTACGTGCGCATCGAGCTGGTCGACCAGTTCGTCGGGATCGACCCGCACCTGTGGCAGTCGCGCGTCGACGAGCTCGACCCCCTCGTGGCGCCGGGGTGGCGGCGGGCGTCGCACGTGACCGCGCCGGAGATGGCCCGGACCGAGGAGGTCCGCCGGTGGCTCGTGCACCGGATGGCGGCCGTGTTCGACGAGGTCGACCTGCTGCTCACGCCCATGACGTGCATGCCGGCCTTCGCCGCCGAGGGCCCGATGCCCACGGTCGTGGCGGGCACCCAGGGCCATGGCGGGATGGCCGTGATCCACGGCATGCTCGCCAACCTCGTCAACCTGCCGGCGATGAGCCTGCCGGCCGGGCTCGTCGACGGGCTGCCGATCGGGTTGCAGGTGATCGGCCCCCGCCACCGCGAGGACCTCGTGCTCGCCGCGGCGGCACGGTACGAGCGGGCACACCCGTGGCCGCGCCACGCGCCGCTCGCCGCTCAGCTCGCCTGACGCTCCTCTACGCGGAACACCGTGGCGATGCCGTGCACCACCAGCCGCTCGCCGGGCTGGAGCAGGACGGTGGCGCCACGGTCGAGCACGTCGGTGGCGCCGTCGGTGCACAGCAGCAGCTCGCGCCCCGTGGCCACGTGGACCATCTCTCCGGCCACCTCGAGGCGCCACAGCCGGAACGGCGTCCCCGGCGCGTCGTAGCACCACCGGTCGGGCTCCACCTCCTCGGCCACGACGACCGGGTCGTGGAGGGGAACGATGTCGACCACGCGCAGCAGCTCTTCCACGTCGACGTGCTTGTCGGTGAGGCCGCCGCGGACGACGTTGTCGCTCGCCCCCATCACCTCCACCCCGGCGCCCTGCACGTAGGCGTGGAGGTTGCCGGGCCCGAGGAACAGCGCCTCCCCGGGACGGAGCACCACCCGGTTGAGCAGCAACGAGATCGCGCCGGCGGGATCGCCGGGGTGGCGCCGGGCGAGGTCGTCGACGAGGCGGGCCTCCGCCTCCGGGCGGGCCCTGCAGGCCTCCACGATCGGAGCCGCCGCCAGCTCGCCGCGGAACAGGGCGCGCACGGTGGCCGGCAGCCCGTGCTCGCGCAGCGCGGCGGCCAGGGTGCGCACGCCCAGCTCGTCGCAGAGCTCGATGCTGGCGCCGACGGGCCGGAACCCGCAGAGGGCGTCGAAGGGGGTGAGCGCGCACAGCAGCTCCGGCTTCGGCGAGCGGTCGCGGTAGATCCGCTCCGGCGCGTGGCGTGGGATCCCTGCCCGCTCCTCGCGGTCGAACCCCTCCTCCGCCTGCTCACGGGTCGGGTGGGTCTGCAGCGAGAGGGGCACGTCGGCGGCGAGCAGCTTGAGCAGGTAGGGGAGCTCGCCGCTCGCGTCGGCGAGGGCCCGCCCGTCGGCGAGCGTGGCGGGGCCGCCGGGGTGCGTGCCGAGCCACCACTCCGCCCACGGCCGGCCGTCGGGGTCGGTGCCGAGCAGGCGCGGGACGTAGTCCGCGTCGCCCCACGCGTAGTGCTGCGCCACCCCGATCACCCGCTCCACGCTCCCAGTCTCGCGGCGTTCTGGTCGCGAAAACTTGGATGCGCTGCAGGTTTTCGCGACCAGAATCCGGGGGTGGGCGTGGATCGGGACGATGTGGATGACGCCGTCGGGGCGCCGACGGAGCGGACGCGGGTGAAGCGCGGGGCGCACAAGGGCCGCTACGACGAACGCACGGTGCGGGCCGTGCTGCGTGAGGGCCTGATCGCCCACGTCGGGATCGTCACCGAACGCGGGCCCGTGGTGATCCCGATGGCGTACGCGCTGGACGAGCACGGGATGCTGGTGCACGGGTCGGCGGCGAGCCGGCTGATGCGCACGCGCGCGGAGGTGTGCGCCACCGTCACGCTCCTCGACGGGGTGGTGGTCGCCCGGTCGCTGTTCGAGTCGTCGATGAACTACCGCAGCGTGGCCGTGTTCGCCGTGCCCGAGGTGCTCCACGGCGAGGCGAAGCGGGAGGCGCTGCTGGTGCTGAGCGAGTTCCTCTTCCCGGGTCGCACCGACCACGCCCGCCACCCGAGCGACAAGGAGCTGCGGGCGACGACGGTGTGGCGGCTGCCCCTCACGGAATCGAGCGCCAAGATCCGCACCGGGCCTGCGCTCGAGATCCCCGACGACCTCGACCTGCCCACGTGGGGCGGGATCATCCCGCTGCACACCCGCGCCGGGGAGCCGGAGGACGACGGGCAGGGCCTCGTGCGGGAGACACCCGAGCACGTCGCCCAGCTCGCGCGGGCGCTCGAGTCCCGGCGCTAGAACAGACGGAGGTCGTCGGGGCGCAGGCCGCGCAGCTCGTCGTAGTCCACCTCGACGACGCGGTAGCCGCGAGCCTCGGCGAGCACCCGCGCCTGGGGCTTCACCACCTGGGCCACGAAGACACCGCGCACCTGGCCGAGCGAGGAGTCGAGGTGCAGCCGCTCGATGTAGCGCCCGAGCTGCTCGACACCGTCGATCTCGCCGCGGCGCTTCACCTCCACGGCCACCACCTGGCCCCGCGGGTCGCGGCACACCAGGTCGATGGGGCCGATGGCCGTCGGGTACTCCCGGCGCACGAGGGTCAGGCCCTCCTCGATCGTGTGCGGCGCGGCGGCCAGCAGCTCCTGGAGGTGCGCCTCCACGCCGTCCTTCTGCAGGCCGGGGTCGTCGCCCAGGTCGTGGGTGGTGTCCGTGAGCACCTCGTGGAGGTGGATCGTCAGCATCTCGCCCTTCGGGTTGGTGACGGTCCACCGGTCGCCCAGGTCGCAGAGGACGTTGGGCGCGTTCATCCAGTTCAGCGGCTTGTAGGCGCCGCCGTCGGCGTGAATCGCGACGCACCCGTCCTGCTTCACCATGATCAGCCGGACCGCCTCGGGCAGGTGGGCGGTGAGCCGGCCGGCGTAGTCCACCGAGCAGCGGGCGATGACGAGTCGCATGGCCCATCCACGCTAGAGCACGGCAGCCGGCGGGGGGCGGAGCGGTAGCGTCCGCATCCTCACCCGAGCGGGGGGTTGTGATGGCGGGACGGTGGAGGTGCGTGCGACGAGGAGCGGCTGCCCTGGTCGCGCTCGCGGGCCTGGCGGCGGGGCTGCCGGGCGGCGGCGCGGGTGCCGCGTCGGGTGGTGCGCTCCCGCCGCCGCTCACCCTCGTCGTGGGATTCGGCGGCGTGGACGAGGTGCCCGACGACGCCGTCGGGGTGGCGCTCAACGTGACGGTCACGGGCCCGCTGGCCCCCGGCTACCTCACCGTGTTCCCGTGCGGCGCTCCGCCGCTCGCGTCGAACCTGAACTTCGTGCCGGGCCAGACCTTGCCCAACTTCGTGATCGCCGCGCTCGACGCCGACGGCGACGTCTGCATCCGCACCTCGGGCACCACCGACGTGGTGGTCGACCTGGCCGGCTACGTGCCCGCCGGCTCGGACCTGACCATGCTGCCCGAGCCGCGGCGGTTCCTGGACACGCGTGACGGCACGGGCGCGCCGAAGGCGAGGGTGCGCGCGGGGGAGGTGCTCGCCGTGCAGGTGGCGGGGACCCACGGTGTGCCGGCCGGCGCGACGAGTGTGGTGTTCAACGCGACGGCAGTCTCGCCGTCCGCCCCGGGCTTCCTGACGGTGTTCCCGTGCGGCGCGCTGCCACCGACCTCCACGCTCAACTACACGGCAGGGGCGATCGTGCCCAACCTCGTCGTGACCGCGCTCGATCCGGCCGGGCGCGTCTGCTTCTACGCCATGACGGACACCGACGTGGTCGCCGACGTCGCCGCCTTCCGGACCGGCGGAGGTGGATGGAGCATGCTCTCCCAGCCGCTGCGCGTGGTGGACACGCGCATCGGGCTCGGGGGCCCTGCGCAGCCGGTGCACGCGCAGCGGCTGGTGGCGCTCGGTGCGCTGGCGTCGCCACCGGACGACGCCACCGCGGCGATCGTCAACCTCACGGCGACGAACGGCTCGGCCCCGGGGTACCTCACCGCGTCGCCGTGCCCGGTCGGCATCGGGGCCACCTCGAACCTCAACTTCCTGGCCGGCCAGAACGTGGGCAACCTCGCGATCGTCCGGCTCGACACCACCGGATCGATCTGCGTGGCCTCGAACACGGCGGTGGACGTGGTCGTGGACGTCCTCGGGTGGGTGAACGGCAGCGCGTCGTACGTGCCGCTCACGCCCGTCCGGGTCTACGACAGCCGGGACGATGCTCGCCTCCGGTGCAACCTCGCGATCACGAGCACCGGCGGCGGCGGGCTGCGCTGGTTCGACCTCGCCACCAACACCCCCGGCCCGACCTTCCACCCGAGCGCTGGGCCCTGGTACTGGACCAGCAACAGCGCAGGGCTCTCGCTCCTGACGATCACCCCGGACTGCTCGTCGGCGCTCGTCGGGCTCCACCCCGGTCGACTGATCGAGGTGGCGCGGTCCGGCGCTGTCCTGGGCGAGGTGCAGCTGGCGACGGGGATGCGCCCGTTCGTCACGCGCTTCGGCATCTACGCGGCCGGGGAGGTCGAACCAGGGGTGTTCGCGATCATCGACCCCTTCAGCGGGGAGCAGCTCCTGGTCCTCGCTGAGCTGGCGGCTCGGGGCCCCACGTGGAACCTGCTCGGTGCGGCCGAGGACGGCTCGCTCCTCGTGTTCTGGCGGTGGACCGCGCACAACGAGCCCCAGATCCACGTGCTCGCCGGCGACGGGCGGCATCTCTCCACCTTCACCCTCCCGCAGGGCACGGAGTACATCCGGCTCTCGCCCAACGCCGACTACCTGTCGGCCTCCGGGCAGGAGCCGGTGCCAGGGGGCACGAGGCGTAGCCACACGCGCGTCTTCACCCTCGACGGCACCTTGGTCGCGACGCGTGCGGGCGGCGATCTGAGATCGTGGGCGACCGACGGCGTGAGCTACTCGTGCTCGGGCAACGCCACCGCGGAGTGGGCCGTGCGCTGGGAGCTCTTCTCCCCGGCGACGGACCTCCTCGGCACGCCGTGCCTCCAGGCCGTCCGGTGACGCAGCGTTTGGAGGAACGCTCCCGCACGGGACGCGGACGTCACCAGACGGTGGGGGTCAGCGGGGGGTGGCGGCGCGCATGCGTTTGCTGATGAGCTCGCGGCGGGCTTGCAGCTCGCGGTAGGTGAGCGAGTCGGTGGCCACGTCGACACCGAAGCCGGCCTTCACGCCATCCATGTTCAGCTCCACCCGGGTGTGGTCGATGCCGAGCTCGCGGCCGAGGCGCTCGCCGTGGCGCTGGGCGAACAGCATGGAGATCTTGGCGATCTCACCGAGCAGGTCGAGGTCGGGGGCCAGGCGGGCGATCGCGCCGTCGAGGAACACCATGTTCTTCACGTAGAGCATGAGCTCCTTCGGCATCCGCGCCCCGTAGCCGAGCAGGGCCTTCACCACCCGCTGCACCTCGGCCACCAGCTCCTCGCCGGTGAGCGTGGTCGGGTCGACGGGGGCCTGGTCGAGGCGCAGGTCGTGGATCACCGCGGCCAGATCGGTGTCGGGCGGGAGCGCGCCCAGGTCGCGCATCGCCGCCATCTGCCCCTGCACGTCGTTGGTGGTGGCCGCCAGCATCATCCGCAGGAACGCGAGGCGGCGCTCGGCCGACAGGCGGCCGACGATGCCGAAGTCGAGCAGGGCCGTGCGCCCATCGTCCAGCACGAACAGGTTGCCGCCGTGCAGGTCGCCGTGGAAGACGCCGTAGACCATGGCGCCCTCCATCAGCGAGATCATCGCCGTGCGGACCACCTCCTCGGTGTCGATGCCGGCGGCGCGCATCCCGACCACGTCGTCGAAGTTGAACCCGCTCACCCGCTCCATGACCAGTACCCGCCGGGTGACGAGCGTGGGGTGGGGGCGGGGTATCACGTAGCCCGTCTGCTCGAGCTCGTGCAGCATCGCCGCGATGTCGACCATGTTCGCGGCCTCCATCCGGAAGTCGAGCTCTTCCACGATGGTCTCGGCGAACAGCTCCACGAGCGCGGGCGGGTTGGCCAACGCGGCGATCGGGATCCGGCCGACGAGGTGCGGAGCCAACCACGCCATCACCCGCAGGTCCTTGCGCACCAAGGAGTCCACCGCGGCCCGCTGGACCTTGACCACCACCGGCTCGCCGGTGCGCAGGACCGCTGCGTGCACCTGGGCGATGGACGCCGCGGCGAGGGGACGCTCGTCGAACGACTGGAACAGGTCCTCCAGCCGGCCGCCGAGGTCGGCCTCCACCACGCGGCGCACCGTCTCGAAGGGCTCGGCCGGCACCTGGTCGCGGCAGAGCTTGAACTCCTTCACCAGCTCCGGCGGGAACAGGCCTTCGCCGCTCGAGATGATCTGGCCGAGCTTGATGTAGGTGGGGCCGAGGTGCTCGGCGGCGAGACGGAGCCGGCGGGAGATGTCGGCGCGGCTGGCTTCGGGCGTCGCATACCGGCCACGGCGCTTGCGGGCCAGCCACGGCAGCACCGCGCCCCCGAGCGAGCGGACCACCGTCACCACCCGGGCACCCGGGGGCACCCTGCTCGGCCGGGTGAGCCGCGGCACCTCGGCCCTCGCGGCGCTGCGCAGCGCGGCTGCGAGGGGCAGCCAGCGGATCTCGTCTCGCTCCAGCACCCACGGCGCGCGGTCGGTGAACGCACCCCAGTCGAGGTCAGCCGGCTTGGCACCATCCACGAGCTGCATCCTCGCAGTGAATCGCGCGATCGGCTCAGCGGCGCGCCCGACGGCTGCGACGCCTGGCACACGCCTCGGCGACTACGCTCGCCCCTCTCGCACGACGTCTGGGGGGACTTCGATGAGCGACCGCTACTACGTCACGGACACCACGCTGTCGCAGCGCTTCCCGCTCTACACGCGGGCCAACGTGGGGGAGGTGTTCCCCGACCCGGTGACGCCGCTCACGAGCGACACCGGGCTCTGGTTCGCCGAGCTGGGGTGGCGCGACGCCTGGGTGCGGATGGGTGCGTTCGACCCCGACGAGTTCCCGCCCGAGGAGTTCTGCCAGCTCGGCGTCCAGGGCGGCTACTGCTACCTCAACGCCTCCCTGGTCCGGGTGTTCGGTGAGCGCGCGCCGGGCCTGTCGTGGCAGATCATGGACGACACCTTCTTCGGCGCCCAGCCGGGCATCCCCCCGTACGAGGAGCAGCCGGGCGACGTGCGGCCCGACCTCAGCGAGAAGATCGGCGCCACCTTCGGGTGGGTGTTCGCGCAGACCAGCCTCGACGACCTGACGGAGTTGACGGAGGACCGCGAACGGACCATCCAGCTGCGCCGCGACCGACCCGACCTCGCCGCCCTCGCCGACCTCGACCTGTGGCGGCGCTACCTCGAGCTCGTCGCCAGCCACCGCGACTACTTCGCGCACCACCTGTTCACGACCTACATGGCCACCGTCCCCGTCGGGGCGATCACCGCCGCCGCCACGGCCGTCGGGCGGCCCGATCTCATCCTGCCGATCCTCGCCGGCATCGGCGACGTCGACTCCGCGGCGCCCAGCATGGCCATGTGGGAGATGTCGCGGATGGCTCCCGGCTCGGACGAGCTCGCGAGGGCGCTCGAGCAGTTCATGTTCGACTTCGGCAGCCGCGGCCCCAACGAGTGGGAGGTCCGCTCGCCCACGTGGGAGACCAAGCCCGAGCTCGCCCTCGCAGCGATCGAGCGCATGCGCCTCGCACCCGACAGCGCCGACCCCGCGCTGCAGAACGCCGAGCGGGCGCGCCAACGCGCGGAGGCCTCGGCGGAGCTGCTGACGATGCTCGAGGCCGACCCTGCCGCGCACGCGCAGGTCGCCGCGGCGATCGCCTGCTCGGCGGCGTGGCTGCCCGGCCGTGAGCGCACCAAGACCAACAACATCCGCTGCATCCACGAGATGCGGGTGGTCATGCGCGAGCTCGGACGGCGCATGGTGGAGCGCGGGGCCTTCGACGAGGTGGAGGACTTCGGCTTCGTCCGCAAGGACGAGATGGAGGATCTCATCGCCGACCCGCACCGGTTCACCGAGGCCGTCCGGGAGCGCCGCGCCGAGTACCGCCGCCTCCAGGAGCTGGTGCCACCGTTCATCTTCGTCGGCCGTGCCGAGCCTCCGGAGGGCTGGGCCCGGCGCGACGCGCCCGCTGAAGGCGCGCTCGCCGCCGGCGACAGCCTGGTCGGGATGGCGGGGTGCCCGGGCACCGCCGAAGGGATCGCGCGCGTGGTCCTCGACTCGCACGACCCGTCGGCGCTGGAGCCCGGCGACGTCCTCGTCGCCCCGATCACCGACCCGTCGTGGACGCCGTTGTTCGTGCCGGCGGCCGCCGTGGTGGTCGACGTCGGCGCCCCGCTCAGCCACGCCATCATCGTCAGCCGCGAGCTCGGCATCCCCTGCGTGATCTCGGCGACCGACGCCACCCGGCGGATCCCCGACGGTGCCCGTGTGCGCGTCGACGGCAGCACGGGCGTGGTCACCGTCCTCGAGGCGGGCTGACGGCGCCGATGCTGCCCGACCGCTGGATCACCGACTGGCCCGTCAACCCGCGCTTCCCGCTGCTCACCCGTGCCAACGCGGGGGAGGTGCTGCCGCTGCCGTGCAGCCCGCTCGGGTGGACCCTCACCTGGGAGCCGCCGGGGATGCTCGCCGGCTGGCGCGACTCGGCCATCCACGACTACGGCGCCGTGTCGGAGGAGGAGATGTCGGAGCGCCACCCCGAGGCGGTCGGCCACGTGGGCGGGTTCCTCTACATCAACGCCACGTCCGTGCGGCTGTTCGGTGTGCGCGGCCCGGGTCTGACGCCCGAGGCCATCGACCGCATCTACCTCGGCGACCACCCCGACGCGCCGCCCTACGTCCACGAGGACTGGCACGACGACCCGGCGGCGAGCGAGCGCCTCGGCGCCTGGATGGGCCAGGTGCTCGCCGCCGACGACCTGCCGGAGCTGCGCGACGACCGCGCCATCGCCGATGCGGCGCGCGCATCGCGGCCCGACCTCAGCAGCGTCACCGACGAACAGCTCGTCGAGCGGGCGCGCAGCTTCGTGCCGGTGCTGCGCCACCTGTTCCGCCGGCACCTCACCGTCACGGCGGGTGCTTCCATCGGCCCCGGCGTGCTCGCCGCCGTGGCCGAGGCGATGGGCGACCCCGGCCTCGCGCTCACGCTCATCACGAGCGTCGGCGACGTCGATTCTGCGCTGCCCAGCAGGGCGATGTGGGAGCTCTCGCGGCTCGATCCCGGCTCGGCGGAGCTGGAGGCCGGGCTGCGCGCGCTCCTCCACACCCACGGCAGCCGCGGCCCCAACGAGTGGGACATCCGCAGCGACGTGTGGGAGAACCGGCCGTCGCTCGTGACGGTGCTGGTCGAGCGGATGCGCGGCGCACCGGACACCGAGTCGCCCGAGGCGCGCAACGCCCGCAACGTGGCGGCGCGGGAAGAGGCCACCGCACGGGTGCGCGACGCCCTCGGTGCGTCGCCCGACGTGCTCGCGCAGTTCGACGCGGGCCTCCGCTCGGCCCATCTCTACCTCGCGGGGCGGGAGCGGACGAAGACCAACGTGATCAAGGTGCTCCACGAGGTGCGCATGGCACTGCGCGAGCTGGCCGTGCGCCACGAGTACACGATGTCGGAGCTGTGCATGCTGCTCGCCGACGAGCTCGACGCGTTCGTGGCCGGCCCGCAGGAGCTCCGCCCCCGCCTCGCTGCCCGCGAGGAGACGTTCCGCCAGCTCGAGCAGCTCGAGCCGCCGTTCATCATCGACGGCACGCCCCCGCCGCTCCCGCAGTGGCCCCGCCGCGGCGGCACCCCCGCGACCGCGGCCACCACCGGCGAGGTCCTCCACGGCGTGCCGGGCAGCCCCGGCACCGCCGAGGGCCGCGCCCGCGTGGTCCTGCACCCGTCCGACCCGGTGGGCCTCGAGCCCGGCGACGTGCTGGTCGCGCCGCTCACCGATCCCTCGTGGACGCCGCTGTTCGTCCCGGCGGCCGCGGTGGTGGTCGACGTGGGCGCCGCCGTCAGCCACGCGGTCATCGTCAGCCGCGAGCTGGGCATCCCGTGCGTGGTGAGCGTGCAGCGGGCCACCGAGCGGATTCGCGACGGTGCGCTCGTCAGGGTCGAGGGGTCGACTGGTACGGTCACCGTGCTCGACGCCTGACCCGACGGGCCCGTTCGCTGGGGGACGACATGACGAAGTGGCTCACCGACACGCCGGCCAGCACGCGGTTCCCGGTCTACACGCGCTCCAACGCCAGCGACGTGCTGCCGGTGCCCGTCAGCCCCCTCGGCGCCACGCTGTCGTGGCGGCCCGGCGTGATGGAGGGATGGCGCGACGGCAACGTCCGCAACGGCGCGTTCGAGATGGACGAGCTCACGGCCGAGGGGTTCAACCCCACGTGCGGCTTCTTCAACGGCTACTTCTACGTCAACGCCTCGGTGGTCCGCGTGTTCGGCGAGCGCAGTGGTGCCGGTGCCGCCGGCATCGATGCTGCGTTCTTCGGCAACCGCCCCGACACGCCGCCCTACGTGGCCCGCCCCGAGGACGTCAACGAGGCGGCGGCGGCGCGCATCGGCGAGCGCGTCGGCTGGGTGCTCAGCGCCACCGAGTGGCCGGAGCTCGACGAGGCCAAGCGCGACGCCGACCGGCTCCGCGCCGACCGGCCCGACCTCGACTCCCTCAGCGACAGCGACCTCGTCACGCGCGCCCGCTCGTGCACCTCCCTCGTGCGTCGCTTCTTCGACGACCACGTCATCTCCTCGTCGAACACCGCCATCGGGCCGACGATCCTCGCCGGCATCGTCCCCCACCTCATGCTCCGCCTCATCGCCGGCGCCGGTGACGTGGACTCCGCGGCGCCCTCGTCGGCCATGTGGCGCCTCTCCCGCCTCGACCCCGACAGCGACGAGTTCGCCACGGGCTTCGACGCCTTCCTCGTCGAGTACGGCAGCCGCGGGCCGAACGAGTGGGACCCCTACAGCGACGTGTGGGAGACCCGGCCGGAGCTGGCGCTCGCCCTCATCGACTCCATGCGCAGCGCCGACGAGCACCACGAGCCCGCCAGGCGGTACGAGGCCGTGGTGGCCGACCGCGCCGCTGCCACCCACGAGGCGCTGCAGGCGCTGGAGGGCAACGCGGAGGCGATCGGCATGCTGCAGGCGGCGCAGGCGTCCGCCATGCGCTTCAACGCGTGGCGCGAGCGCAGCAAGACCAATTGCGTCAAGGCCATCCACGAGCAGCGGATGGCGATGTGCGCCCTCGGCACGCGCCACCTCGACAACGGCCGCGACATCTTCATGCTCCTCGACGACGAGCTCGACGCGTTCGTGGCCGACCCCGCGCCCTTCCGCGCGCGCATCGCGGAGCGCAAGGCGGCGTGGCTGCGGCTGTGGGAGCTCGAGCCGCCGTACTTCGTGGAGGGCGACCGGCGCGTGCCGGAGATCGAGGACCTGCCCCGCAAGGGCGACGGGGCGATCAGCCGGGTGGGCGCCGGCGCGGTGCTCACCGGCGCCGCCGGGTGCTCAGGGGTGGCGAGAGGCCGGGCCAGGATCATCCTCGATCCGTCCGAACCCACGGCGCTCGAGCCGGGCGACATCCTGGTGGCGCCGAACACCGACCCGTCGTGGACGCCGCTGTTCGTGCCTGCCGGCGGTGTGGTCGTCGACGTCGGCGCGCTGAACAGCCACGCCATCATCGTCAGCCGCGAGCTGGGCGTGCCGTGCGTGGTCAGCGTCGTCGACGCGACCAAGAAGATCCCCGACGGCGCGATGGTCGAAGTCGACGGCGGCGCGGGCACCGTCACCGTGCTGTGACCGAACCAGGCCCGCTCGACGGCGTGCGCGTCGTCGAGCTCGGGGTGTGGGTGGCAGGGCCGGCCGCAGCGGGGCTGCTCGCCGACTGGGGCGCCGACGTGGTGAAGGTCGAGCCGCCCGGCGGTGACCCGCAGCGGCGGATCTTCGGCGCCGTCGGGGTGGCCGACCAGGCCGCGGTGCCGCCGTTCGAGATCGACAACCGGGGGAAGCGCTCGGTGGTGCTCGACCTGGCCGACGAGGGATGCCGCGAGCTGATGCACCGCATGCTCGAGCGGGCGGACGTCTTCGTCACCAACGTCCGCCCGCAGGCCCTGGCCCGCCTCGGCCTCGAGCCGGAGGCCGTCGTCGAGCGCCACCCCCGGCTGGTCTACGCCAGCCTCACCGGGTACGGCCTCGAGGGCCCCGAGCGCGACCGGGCCGGCTACGACGTGGGCGCCTTCTGGGCCCGGAGCGGCATCGCGCACTCGCTGGTGCCGCCCGACCAGCTGCCGCCGGCCATCCGCAGCGGCATGGGCGACCACATCACCGGGCTGGCGCTCGCTGCGGGGGTGCTCGCGAAGCTCCTGGAGCGCGAGCGCACGGGGCGCGGCGGCCTGGTGGCCACGAGCCTGCTGCGCACCGGGATGTACACGATCGGTTGGGACCTCGGCATCGCCCTGCGGTTCGGCAAGCTCGAGCGCACCCGTCCCCGCGAGCGCAGCCGCGCACCGCTGATCAACGTGTACCGCGCCGGCGACGGGAGGGCGTTCTGGCTCCTGCTGCTGGAGGGCGACCGGCACTGGCCGAAGCTGTTGGCGGCCATCGGTCGGGAGGACCTCGGCGCGGACCCGCGCTTCGTCGACGCGAGAGCCCGGTTGGCCAACAGCCCCGAGCTGGTGGCCGAGCTCGACGCAGCGTTCGCGCGGCTCGGGCGCGACGACCTGGCGGCCCGCTTCGACGCCCACGACGTCTGGTGGGCGCCGCTGAACTCGGTGTTCGACGTGATCGACGACCCTCAGGCGGAGGCCGCTGGTGCGTTCGTGTCGATGACGCCCCGAGAGGGGGAGGAGCCGTACCGGGCGGTCAACGGCCCGATCGACTTCGGCCGGAGGGCGGCGGCGACGTGGCGGCCCGGCCCCGTGCCCGACCTCGGCGAGCACACCGCCGAGGTGCTGGCGGAGCTGGACGGTTCAGAGCCCGCCTGAGCCGTGCGCGTGGTCGCACAAGCGCTCCTGGCCGGGCAGGATCTGCCCGGCGCCCACACCCTCCAGGGCGGCGAACGGCCCGCAGGGGTGCGGGACGATCCACACGTGGATCATCGGCGCCGGGTCGAACTTGACGAGGTGTGACGGGCACCGCCCCTCGCGGTCGGTGAGGCCGGCCACCTTCGGTGCGTCGCCCTTGGTGAAGCACAGATCGTCGTGGATGTGCCACTGCATCAGCGCTCCGCCGATGTCGGGCACGTCCTCCAGCGCCACGGTGCGGGGGAGCATGTACATCGCGCTGACGAGCTTCTTCGACCCGTCGGGTTGGGGCTCGTAGACGAGGCTCTCGGGGAAGTCGGGGTCGAGGACCACGTCGTCGTTGATCCAGTCCCACTGGATGAAGTGCTCGTGGCCGGTGCCGGCGTCGCCGATGCTGCGGAACCCGGCGGCCTCGGCCACCTTGTGGTCGCTCCACTTCGGCAGGCGCACGATCGTGACGGCGATGAGGTTCTCGGCAGCGGCCTGCTGCTCGGGCGTCACGCCGGGCGTGCCCGACAGGTCGATCGGCTGGGTCGGATCGTACGGCTTCGGCGCGGGCGCTGACGTGCCGTGCCCGTGGTGGTGCGCGTCGTTGCACGTGTCGACCCGCTCCGCCTCGGGCACGGCCGCCTGCCCCGCACCGACGCCTTCGAGCGCGGCGAAGACGCCGCACGGGTGGGGCGTGATCCACACGTGGACCATCGGGTTCTCGCCGCCGGCGTTGACGCCGCGCGCGCAGTTGCCGTTGGCGTCGATCAACCCGACCACCTTCGGCACGCCGTCGACCACCTCCCAGCACAGATCGCCGTGGTTGTGCCACGTCATGAGCGGCCCCGCCCACTCCGTGAGGGACGGGTCGTCGGTGGGGCGTGCGCTGGCGATGAACATCGCACCGGCGAGCGTCCGCTTCTCGCCCTCCACGGTGTAGACGAGCGACTCCGGCTGGCGCGGGTCGAGCATCACGTCGTCGGGGATGAGCGAGGCCTTGATGTAGTGCTCGCTGCCGGTGCCCGCGTCGCCGATGGAGCGGTAGCCGTCGGCGACGGCATCGGCAGGGTCGGCCCAGCGGGGGAGGTACTTCAGGGTGTCCTCCACCAGCTTCACCGCGCGCGCCTCCTGCTCGGCCGTGACGCCGGGGACGCCGGACAGGTCGATGGGCTGCGTCGGGTCCCACGGGCGCGGCCAGGCGGCCGCCACGGGCTCGTCGTGAGCGTGGTCGTCGTCGGCGTGGTCGTCGGCGTGGTCGGTGCCGTCGGGATGTTCGTGGTCGTGCGCGGTCGTCTCCGGCGCCGCCGCAGCCCCGTCGCCGAGGGCCACCGGCGCGTCGTGGGCGTGGTCGTCGCCGTCGTCGTGGGAGTGCGCATCCGCATCCTCAGCGTGGCTGTGGACGTGGGTCCCGCCCGACATCATCGCCGGCACGGTCAGCGCAGCCACGGCGAGGGCGGGCGCCCAGAGCCGGGCGGGGCGGGCCGGGTGCCAGCCGGCCAGCAGGGCGGCCAGCGCCGAACCTGCGGCCACCGCGCCGAGGAGCGCACAGGCGGTGTCGGCGAACTGCGGTGCCTCCGCCACCTCCAGCCCGCCGATCCAGGAGATCCCGGTGAGGCGGGTGAGCAGCCAGGCGGCGACGGCGAAGGCGTTGACGAGGGCCACCGGGACGGCGCTGAGGCGGCGCGGCCGGACGAGGGCGACCACGCCGGCGCCCAGCTGCAGGGCGGCGAGGGCCGCGAAGATGCGGGCGAGGCCGGCGTGCTCGGCGTGGATGCCGATGGCGGCGGCGTGGATGGCCCCGGCGCCGATCGAGCAGACGGCGGCGACGGCCATGCCGGGCAGCCGGAGCGGACTCGTGTGCGACGCGACCCCCATCGGCCCAGGTTACCGACGAGTAGCGCCGTCCGCCGAGCGCTCCTCCGCATGGGATCATGTCCGCATGCTCCCGGGAGGGCTCCGCCACGCGCTCCGCAGTGACCTACCGGCCATCGCCGAGCTCTGGGCCCAAGCCTTCACCGACGACCCGTACCTACGGTGGATCCAGCCGGATGATCAGCTCTGGCCTTCCTTCGGCACCGCCTGGATGACCTTCATCGCCGACCTCGTCTTCGAGCGCGGGCACACGTACGTGGCAGTTCCTGCCGACGTCGCCGTCGCGTGGGTGCCGCCCGACGTCGACCTCGTCGGGCCCGACGACGTCGCCAGGGGCCGGTCGATCATCGCCGAGCAGGCCGGCGAGGCGCGCGCCGACGAGGCCGTGGCGACGATCATGGCGGCACGAGCGCACGCTCTCGACGAGCCCCACTGGACACTGCAGTACATCGGCGTGCGCCCCGGTCGCCAGAGCGCCGGGCTGGGTGCGGCAGCGGTCGCGCCGATCCTGGCGGTCTGTGACGAGGAGGCGCTCCCTTGCGGGCTGGTCTCCACCAACCCACGGAACGTTCCGTTCTACGAGCGGCACGGCTTCCGTACTGTGGGTGAGGTGGCCACGCCCGACGGCGCCGCCGTGATGCGGCCGATGCTCCGTGCCCCACGGGCGTAGGGGCCGGCGCCGGGTCCGGTCCGTTCAGAAGCGGGGCGGGCGCTTCTCGCGCAGCGCGGCCACGCCCTCGCGGTACTCCGCGGTGCCGGTGGCCGCGTCGAGCAGCCGGTGCGACTCGGCGATCGCCGCCGCCGGATCGTCACCGCGCAGGTCGCGGTAGAGCTGCTGCTTGGTGGTGGCCACGGCGCCGGGGCCGGCACCGGTGGCCAGCCGCTGGGCGTACGCGTGGGCGAGGGCGAGCGCGGCCTCGCCGTCGGCGGCGACGCCGTTCCACAGCCCCCACGCCTCCGTCTCGGCCGGCGTGAACACCCGCCCCGAGAGCAGCAGGTCGGCCGCTCGCGTGACGCCGACGAGGCGGGGCAGCTGCCAGCTCATGCCGTACTCGGCCGGCAGCCCGAGCTTCGGCGCGGCGGTGGTGCACTTCGCTCCCGCTGCGCCGAAGCGGAGATCGCAGAACAGGGCGAGGGCGAGGCCGACCCCGGCGCACGCGCCGTTGACGGCGGCGATCAGTGGGAACCGGAGCGCGAACTGCGACGCGAAGTCCTCGGCGTACGGGGCGGGGGGCGTGCCGCGCGGGTCGGGCAGCGGCTCGGCGCCCAGGCCGGCGTCGTAGCTGCCCCGCTCGGCGTGGCCGGCGAGGGCGTCGCTGTCGCCGCCCACGCAGAACGCCGGTGGGGTGCCCGTCACCACCACGGCCCGTACCTGGGGCAGGCCGTCGAGGTGGGCGAGGACCCACCGGTACTCCTGGTGCATGCGCCCCGTCCACGCGTTGTGGCGGTGCGGCCGGTGCAGCCAGACCGTGGCCACGTGTTCGTCCACGTCGAAGCGGACGGCACGCAGGTGGTCGGCGTCGATCACCGGCGCCTGCCGTCCCAGATCGCGCCGAGCACCGCGTCGGCGTACTCGCGGCGGCACACGAGCAGGTCGGGCAGCCAGGGGTCGCGCCGGTTGTAGACGAGCGGTGATCCGTCCACCCTGCTCACGTGCAGCCCGGCGGCCTCGGCCACCGCGGCGGGCGCGGCCGAGTCCCACTGGTACATGCCGCCGTCGTGCACGTAGATGTCGGCCTCGCCCACCACCACCGCCATCGCCTTCGCGCCGGCCGACCCCAGGCGGACCGCGTCGCAGCCGAGCGCCTCGGCGACGAGGTAGGCGGCATAGGGGGCACGCGAGCGCGAGGTGACGAGCCGCGGTCGCTCGCGCTGCGGCTCGGTGCTCGGCGGGGGAGGGTCGGTGGCGAAGGTGATCCCGTGGGCGGGGAGGCTGACGGCGCCGGCGCTCAGGCGGCCCTGCTCCCACAGCGCGACGTGCACGGCCCAGTCGGACCGCCCCGGCTCGCCGAACTCGTTCGTGCCGTCGAGCGGGTCGACGATCCACACCCGGTCGGCGTCGAAGCGCCGCGGATCCTCGGCGCCCTCCTCCGACAGCACGGCGTCGTCCGGGCGGGCGTCGTGGAGGGCCTGCACCAGGAACCGGTGGCTGGCGAGGTCGCCGCTGTCCATCACGTGCCACGGCGGCGCACCCTGCTCCTGCAGCTGGCTGCGCACGGCGAGCAGCAGCTGTCCGGCTTCCGTGGCCAGCCGCGCGGCGAGCGCCGCGTCGGTGTCAGCGACCGCGCCCGCGCCCATCGCGCTCAACGGGTGAGCGGCTTGTACTTGATGCGGTGCGGCTGCTCGGCCCCGGCACCGAGCTCCTTGCGCCGCCACGCCTCGTACTCGGTGAAGTTCCCCTCGAACCACCGCACCTGGCTCTCGCCCTCGAAGGCCAGCACGTGGGTGGCGATCCGGTCGAGGAACCAGCGGTCGTGGCTGATCACCACCGCGCAGCCCGGGAAGTTCTCGAGCCCCGTCTCGAGCGCCCGCAGGGTGTCGACGTCGAGGTCGTTGGTGGGCTCGTCGAGCAGCAGCACGTTGCCGCCGCTCTTCAGGAGCTTCGCCAGGTGCACGCGGTTGCGCTCCCCGCCCGACAGGTCGCCCACCCGCTTCTGCTGGTCGCTGCCCTTGAAGTTGAACGAGGCGCAGTAGGCACGGCCGTGGATCTCCCGGTTGCCGACCTTCATGTGCTCGACCCCGCCCGTGATCTCCTCGAACACGGTGGCGTCGTCGTCGAGCGTGTCGCGGCTCTGGTCCACGTACGCGAGCTCCACCGTGTCGCCGATGGCGATCGAGCCCGCATCGGGCTGCTCCTGGCCCGTGAGCATGCGGAACAGCGTGGTCTTGCCGGCGCCGTTCGGGCCGATGATGCCGACGATGCCGGCCCGGGGGAGCGAGAACGACAGGTCCTCGATGAGCAACCGGTCGCCGAAGCCCTTGCGCAGGTGCTCCACCTCGATCACGGAGCTGCCGAGGCGCTTGCCCGTGGGGATGGTGATCTCCAGCTTGTCCGGCCCACGCTCCGCCGCCTCGGCCTCCTGGACGAGCTTGTCGTACGCCGAGAGCCGGGCCTTGCCCTTGGCCTGACGCGCCTTCGGCGCCATCCGCACCCACTCCAGCTCGCGCTCCAGGGTGCGCCGGCGGGCCTCGTTGCTCTTCTCCTCGCGGGCGAGGCGCTCCTGCTTCTGCTCGAGCCACGAGGAGTAGTTGCCCTCGAAGGGGATGCCCCGGCCACGGTCGAGCTCGAGGATCCACTTCGCCACGTTGTCGAGGAAGTAGCGGTCGTGGGTGATGGCCACCACGGTGCCGGCGTACTCCTGCAGGAAGCGCTCCAGCCAGTCGACGCTCTCCGCGTCGAGGTGGTTGGTGGGCTCGTCGAGCAGCAGGAGATCGGGCCGGCTGAGCAGCAGCCGGCACAGCGCCACGCGCCGCCGCTCACCGCCCGACAGCGTGGTCACGTCGGCGTCGTCGGGCGGGCAGCGCAGCGCGTCCATCGCGATCTCGACGTTGCGGTCGAGGCTCCACGCATCGGTGGCGGCGATCTTGTCCTCGAGCTCGGCCTGGAGCGCCCCGATCTTCTCGTAGTCGGCGTCCGGGTCGGCCCACATGGCCATCACCTCGTTGTACCGGTCGATGACGTCCTGCACCGCGCGCACGCCGTCCATCACGTTGCCGCGCACATCCTTCGCGGGATCGAGCTGGGGCTCCTGCGCGAGGTAGCCGACGGTGAAGCCGGGCGTGAGGCGGGCCTCGCCGCTGTAGCCGTCGTCGAGGCCGGCCATGATCCGCAGCAGGCTGGACTTGCCCGAGCCGTTCGGGCCGATCACCCCGATCTTGGCCCCGGGGTAGAACGACAGCGAGATGTTCTCCAGCACCGTGCGGTCGGGCGGGTAGAAGCGGGCGAGCTTGTAGCAGCTGTAGATGAACTCGTGTGCCATGTCCCGGTGCAGGCTACTGAGCGGGCATCGCCGACGGCGGTTGACGGTGGTGCTACGTTCACGCCCGTTCGGGTTTTCAAAAGAGGGGGGTACCGAAAGTGCTCGCGGACTACGTCGGATTCTTCACACGTGACGGCCTCGGCAGCTTCGCCTTCCGCTGGCTGCACATCCTCGCCGGGATCATGTGGATCGGCTTGCTCTACTACTTCAACTTCGTCCAGGTGCCCGCGTTCGCGGCGTTCGGCGACGAGGGACGGGCCCGCAACATCGCCATCGACAAGGTCGCCCGCAAGGCGCTGTGGTGGTTCCGCTGGGCGGCGCTCAGCACCTTCGTCACCGGCATCCTCATCACGCTGATCACCCAGAACTACTTCGAGTCGGGCCGGCCCGACGCCGGCTGGGGCGAGATCGCCGGCAACGTCGGCATCAGCACCGGCATGCTGCTCGGCACGATCATGATGCTCAACGTGTGGGGCGTGATCTGGCGCAACCAGAAGGTCGTGCTCGCGAACGCGGTCAACGTCCTGAACGGCGGCGAGGCCGACCCCAACGCCGCAGCAGCGGGACGGCGCGCGCTCATGGCCTCGCGTCAGAACGTCGTGTTCTCCGTGACGATGCTGTACTTCATGGTGTTCCGCTCGCACTCGCCGCTGTCGGGCAACGTGCTGAGCGGTGGCGAGATCGCGCTGTTCTGGATCCTCGCCCTCGTGATCATCGCCGCGATGGAGCTCAACGCCCTCGGCCTGCTGCCGTGGAAGACGCAGCCGAACAAGGGCCTCAACCTCATGTACGACGGCCCCGGCGTGCGCAACCCGCTGATCGCCGCGTTCGGCCTGTGGGCGGTGTTCCTCGTGCTGACGGAGATCATCTTCCAGCAGTGAGCGCCGGCTGCGCACGGCCTACGGTGCGCACATGGGGGACGTGAAGGACATCGAGACCCGGCGCTCGTTCTGCCGGTTCTGCCACGCCGGCTGCGCCATCGACGTCGACGTGGACGTCGCCGCCAACAGGGTGGTGGCCGTGCACGGAGTGGTCGACGACCCGATGTACGGGGGCTACACGTGCGTGAAGGGCCGCCACCTCGGGGACCAGCACCACCATCCGGGGCGGCTCGCCACCAGCCTGGCGCGGGCGGCCGGCGGCTTCGAGCCCGTGGCCGGTGCCGTGGCCTTCGACCGCATCGCCGACCGCGTGGCCGGCCTGCTCGAGCGGCACGGCCCGCGGGCGCTGGCCACCTACTGCGGCACCGCCGCCTACCAGAACGCCACCGGCCTCCCGGTGGCACGTGCGTTCCACCAGGCCATCGGCTCGCCCAGCTTCTACACCTCCAGCTCCATCGACCAGCCCGCGAAGTTCCTCGCCCCCATGCGCCACGGCGCGTGGCTGGCCGGCGTGCACGACTTCGAGACGGCCGACTCGGCGATCGTCGTCGGCTGCAACACCCTGGTGAGCACGTACGCGTACGCGGGCGGGCTGCCGAGCTACAACCCGCTGGTGCGCCTGCGCGCCGCGAAGGCTCGGGGCCTGTTCCTCGTCGTCGTCGACCCGCGGCGCACGGAGCTGGCCGGCTACGCCGACCTGCACCTGCAGGTCCGCCCCGGCGAGGACCCGACGCTGCTCGCCGGCATCGTCCGCCAGCTCCTGGCCGACGACCTGGTCGACCACGAGTTCTGCGAGCGGTGGGTCACCGGCATCCCGGAGCTCGCCGCCGCGGTCGAACCGTTCACGCCGGAGCACGTGGAGGCGCGAGCGGGCGTGCCCGCCGCGCTGGTCGTGGAGGCGGCCCGCCAGTTCGGCCGCCGCTCACGCGGCGCGGCCACTACGGGCACCGGGCCGAACATGGCGCCGCACAGCACGCTCACCGAGCACCTCACGCTGGCCATCAACACGTTGTGCGGTCGCTACCACCGCGCCGGCGAGGTGCTCCAGAACCCGGCCGGCGCGATGACCCCGCCCGGGCCCGTGAAGGCGCAGCCGGCGCCGCCCGTCCCCGCGTCCGCCTTCACCAAGGGGGCGCCCGCCCGCGTGCGCGGCCTCCACGCCTTCCGCGGCGAAGCCCCCACCAGCGCGCTCGCCGACGAGATCCTGCTCGAGGGCGAGGGCCAGGTCCGCGCGCTCATCACGCTGGGCGGCAACCCCGTCGTGTCGTGGCCCGACCAGCGGCGCACGGTGCAGGCCCTCGCTGCGCTCGACCTCCACGTGGTGGTCGACGCGCAGATGTCGGCCAGCGCGAAGACGGCGCACTACGTGATCGCCAGCACGCTCAGCCTCGAGCGCCCCGACGTGCCCACCACCATCGACCGGTGGTTCCCGCAGGCGTACACCAACTACACCCCGGCGGTGCTCAGGCCCGAGGGCGAGGTGTGGCAGGAGTGGCAGGTGTACACCGAGCTCGCCGCCAGACTCGGCGTCACGATCACCCTCCCCGGCGGCTCGATCGAGCCGGGGGCGCCCGTCGACGCCGACGACGTGCTCGACCTCATCTACGCCACGGCGAAGGTACCCCTCCACGTCGTGCGGGCCGAGGGGGCGCGGATCCGGCCCGAGCTGGCCACCGTGGTGGCCGAGGCCGACGAGGGCGTGACCGCCAGGCTCGACGTGGCCCCGGAGGGCATCGCCGAGGAGCTGGCGCAGGTGCTGGCGGAGGGCTCGTCGGGCGCCGTCCTCAGCGGGTTCGACCCCGCGCGGCACACGTTCCGGCTCACCACACGGCGGCTGCGCAGCGTGTTCAACTCCTCGGGCCGTGAGGTGGAGGCGCTGCGCGCCAAGGCCGGCACGAACTACGCCCACATGCACCCCGACGACCTCGCCGTGATCGGCGTCGCCGAGGGGGGCACGATCGAGATGGCGTCGCCTCGCGGCGCGATCCGTGCGGTGGTGAAGAGCGCACCGGACGTGCGGCCCGGGGCGATCAGCATCGCCCACGCGTGGGGCGGCCTGCCCGACGAGCCCGGCGTGCTGAGCGAGCACGGATCCACCACTGCGGTGCTGATCGACGTCGACAGCGGCTACGACCGGTTCACCGGGATGCCCGTGATGAGCGCCATCCCGGTGGAGGTGCGCGCGGTCAGCGCTCCCTGAGCAGGTCCACCGGCGGCACCACGTACCACGCGCTGGCCACCGGGGTGGAGAACTCGGTGAGGCGGTCGCGGACGCCGTCCTCCACGCCGGCCATGCGCTCCAGCATCCGTTGCAGGCGAGCGCGGTCGGCGCTGAAGGCGAGGAACATCAGCCCGTGCTCGCGGACGCCGCCGAAGCTGGTCGAGCGCCGGAACACCTCCAGCTCCTCGCCCTCGTCGTCCTCGATGACGACCCGGCTGATGTGCGCGCGCGGGGAGCGGACGTCCTCGGCGAGCTCCTCGCTGCCGTGCAGGGTGCGCCCGATCACCTGCTCGCGGTCGGCCGTCTCCAGCGCTTCGAAGCCGTCGAGGTCGTGCACCCAGCGTTGGAGGAGGGCCACGCTGCCGCCGGCGCACGGCCGGCCTTCGGGGATGGTGGCCACCTCCGGCGCCTCGTCGATCGGCGGGTTCTCGGTGCCGTCCTCGAAGCCGGTGAGGTCCTGGCTCGCACGGAAGGTGAACGCCGGCTGCTCGGCCACCACCTCGGCCACGCCGGCCAGCTCCGCGGCAGCCACGCGGGCGACGGTGAACACCGAGTCGGGTGCGGCACCGTGGAGCCAGAACCAGAGGTCGTGCTGCGCGGCGGGCACGGTGAACCCGCCGGCACCGACGATCGGCTCGAAGTCGGCCATCCCGTCCGGCACGGCAGCCGGCGCGAGCTGTGCCCACACCCGCGGCCCGAACCCGACCACCACGTTGACGCCGGCCACGCTCGTCGCGGCCTCGCGGATGCGACGCACGGCTGCCGGCACCGGCGCCGGGTCGGCGACGCGCAGCTCGAGGTGGTGGTGCGAGCGGGTGCCGAGCGCGAAGATCCCCGCCTGCGGGTGGCCTGCGCTCATCCGGTGACGGTGAGGGTGGAGCGCATCGCGTTGTGCCCCGGCACCGTGCAGATGAGGGTGTACTCACCGGGCTCCAGGGTCACCGTCATCGTCCGCACCTCGCCACGGCGGGGGATGTCGATGAACTGCGGCAGCTGGACGCCGCCGGGACCGACGATGTGCAGGTTGTGCGGCAGGCTCGACACGTTCTCGGCGGCGATGAGCACCTCGCCGGCGGCGACGGTGTACGCGGGCTGATCCCACCGCAGACCCTCCACGCCGCGCACCACGAGGTCGGCGTCGGGCGGCACGGTGGCGCCGCTCGCACCTCCACCACCGCCACACGCGGCGACGGCGAGCGCCAGCGCGAGCACCAGGGAGGCGAGGCCGGCGCGGCGGGTGGACGAGGCGGAGCGACGGTTCATGCGCCGAATACTACAAGTTCCCGCTTCGGAAAACCGCGGCGACCCCTGGGTGCCGGAAACGGCGGGCCGGGTACCATCGTCGGCGATGACTGTGAGCGAGCACGCGGGGGCCGGGTTCGGCGCGAACTCCTGGCTCGTGGACGAGATGTACGGCCGGTTCGTCACCGACCCGGAGTCCGTGAGCGAGTCGTGGCGGGAGTTCTTCTCCGACTACCGGCCGGGAATGAGCGCCCCGGCCGCCGCCGCCCACGCGATCGCCGGCGACGCGGCCAACGGCGCATCCAACGGGACCGCCGACGCCGCCCCGGCACCGGCACCGGCGGCAGCGCCCTCGCCACCGCCGCCCGCGCAGCGGGAACAGGTGCAGGAGGTGGGCGAGCCCATCCGCGGCGCCGGTGTGGCCATCGCCGCCAACATGGAGCGGAGCCTGGCGGTGCCCACGGCCACCAGCTTCCGCGACGTGCCGGCCAAGCTGCTGGAGGTCAACCGCAAGGTGATCAACGGCTACCTCGGCCGGAGCGGGCAGGGCAAGGTCAGCTTCACGCACCTCATCGGCTACGCCGTGGTGCGGGCCATCGCCGACGCCGTGCCCAACATGAACAACACCTACGTCGAGGGCGCCGACGGCAAGCCCCGGCTCGTGCGCAACGAGCAGGTGAACATGGGCCTCGCGGTCGACGTGGGCAAGGCCGACGGCTCGCGCACGCTCGTCGTGCCCGTGCTGCGCGACGCGGCATCGCTCGACTTCGCCGGCTTCCTCGACGCGTACGAGGACCTCATCCGCAAGGTGAAGTCCAACAAGCTCGCCGTGGCCGACTTCCAGGGCGCCACCGTCACGCTGACGAACCCCGGCACCATCGGCACGGTGCAGAGCGTGCCCCGGCTCATGCCCGGCCAGGGCGTCATCGTCGGCGTCGGCAGCATCGAGTACCCGGCCGAGTTCCAGGGCGCCGACGCGCACGCCCTCGGCTCGTTCGGCATCAGCAAGGTCGTCACGATCACCAGCACCTACGACCACCGCATCATCCAGGGCGCCGAGAGCGGCCTGTTCCTGAAGCGGGTGCACGAGCTGCTGCTCGGGGAACACGGCTTCTACGAAGCCGTGTTCCAGAGCCTCGGCGTGCCGTACGAAGCGGTCCGGTGGCGGCGCGACGTCAACCCGGTCGACCGCGAGGAGGCGATGCTGCAGAAGCAGATGCAGGTCGCCACGCTGATCCGCGTGCACCGCGTCCGCGGCCACCTCATCGCCGACCTCGACCCGCTGCGCTGGCGGCAGCCCCAGATGCCGGTCGAGCTCGATCCCGCCACGTACGGGCTCACCATCTGGGACCTCGACCGCGAGTTCCTCACCGGGGGCATCGGCGGGCGCGAGCGGATGACGCTCGGCGAGCTGCTCGGCGTGCTGCGCGACGCCTACTGCCGCACGATCGGCGTCGAGTACATGCACATCCAGAGCACCGAGGAGCAGCGCTGGATCCAGTCGCACCTCGAGGGTGTGCACCTCGAGTTCACGAAGGACGAGAAGCGGCGGATCCTCGAGCAGCTCAACTCCGCCGAGGCGTTCGAGAAGTTCCTCGCCACCAAGTACGTCGGTACCAAGCGGTTCGGCCTCGAGGGCTCGGAGTCGGCGATCCCCATCCTCGACGAGATCCTCTCCCTCGCCGCCGACAGCGACTTCGACGGCGCCGTGCTCGGCATGGCGCATCGCGGCCGGCTCAACGTGCTCGCCAACATCATGGGCAAGAGCTACGACCAGATCTTCAAGGAGTTCGAGGGCCACGTGGATCCGGCCACGGTGCAGGGCTCGGGCGACGTGAAGTACCACCTCGGCGCCATCGGCAAGTTCCAGTCGCCCTCGGGTGCCGCCGTGCGCGTGGAGCTGGCCGCGCACCAGAG
>VFQR01000814.1_pt1 | contig 31946 bp, 28 predicted proteins | sample 3512321 | NCBI WGS metagenome assembly VFQR01 (sample SAMN10412374, study PRJNA504923) | tailings metagenome | isolation source: Relicate 3 Philex TSF1 revegetated site | place: Philippines: Tuba, Benguet | collected 2017-08-29 | reverse complement strand
GCCCGCGCAGGTCGACCGGCGTGTTGCGCACCACCGCCGGCCCGCCGTGGGGGCAGCGGACGGCGATGCGGAAGTCGGTGAACGGCTCCCGCCCCAGCAGGGCGGCGACGGCCGCGCGGTCCTCAGAAGAGGCCGGTGAACCAGCCGAAGGCGCCCCCGTCATCGCCCTCGTCCGGCTGCTCGGCCGGCTCCGGGTCGAGGTCGCCACGCACCAGGAACGCCCGCTCGCCGGGCATCACCAGACCGAGCTCGCGAGCCCGCGCCTCCAGCACCGGCGCCTGCCCGAGCCGGGCGATCTGCTCCTTGAACGCGTCCCGCTGCGACTCCAGGTCGGCCAGCTTCGCCCGCTCCTCGCGGAGCTCCGCGCGCTGGTCGAGGTAGCCCGAGATCGGGCCGACGTAGCCGATGAGGATCGCGGTCAGCAGGCCCGCAAGGAAGATGCGTCGGGCGCGGATGGCGTACGTCCCGGGAGGTCGGTTCGGGCCACATGGCCCCCGTCACCTCCCGGTACGCGCCACCCCGCGGCACTCCTGCCGTTGCACCTCTCACGCGCGGAAGGCCGACCGTCCCGGGTACGTGGCCGCGGGACCGAGCTGCTCCTCGATGCGGATCAGCTGGTTGTACTTGGCCACGCGCTCGCTCCGGGACGGCGCCCCCGTCTTGATCTGGCCGGCGCCGGTGGCGACGGCGAGGTCGGCGATGAAGACGTCCTCGGTCTCGCCGGACCGGTGGGAGACCATCGACGCGTACCCCGAGCGGCTCGCCAGGTCCATCGCCGCGAGCGTCTCCGAGAGCGTGCCGATCTGGTTCACCTTCACGAGCAGCGCGTTGCCCGCGCCCAGCTCGATCCCCCTGGCCAGGCGCTTGCTGTTGGTCACGAAGAGGTCGTCGCCCACGAGCTGCACGCGGTCGCCGAGCGCCGCCGTGAGGGCGACCCAGCCGTCCCAGTCCTCCTCCGCCATGCCGTCCTCGATCGAGACGATCGGGTACCGGTCGCAGAGGTCGGTCCAGTAGCCCACCATGTCCTCGCTGGACAGGGTGCGGCCCTCGCCCTCGAGGTGGTAGGCGCCGTCGCGGTAGAGCTCGGTCGTGGCCGGGTCGAGCGCGAGCGCGATGTCATCGCCGGCCGTGTAACCGGCGTTGCCGATCGCCTCCATGATGACGTCGAGCGCCGCCTGGTTGCTCTCCAGGTCGGGGGCGAAGCCGCCCTCGTCGCCGACGCCGGTCGCGAGGCCACGGGCCCGCAGCACCTTCTTGAGCTCCGCGTAGACCTCGGCGCCCATCCGCACGGCGTCGGACAGGGTGCGGGCGCCGACCGGGGCGACCATGAACTCCTGCAGGTCGACCGAGTTGTCGGCGTGGGCGCCCCCGTTGAGGATGTTCATGAGGGGCACCGGCAGGCGGTTGGCCCGCGCGCCGCCGAGGTAGCGGTAGAGCGGCAGGCCCGCGTCGGCCGCGGCCGCCTGGGCCACGGCGAGGGAGCAGCCGAGGATCGCGTTCGCCCCGAGGCGCGCCTTGTTGGGCGTGCCGTCGAACTCGATCATCGTGCGGTCGATGACCGCCTGGTCGGAGGCGTCGCGGCCCACGAGCACGCCCGCGAGCTCGTCCTCCACGTTCGCGACGGCCTTCATGACGCCCTTGCCGCCGAACGCCGATGCGTCGCCGTCGCGCAGCTCGAGGGCCTCGAACGCCCCGGTGCTGGCCCCCGACGGAACGGCCGCGCGGCCCGTGGCCCCCGAGACGAGGCCGATCTCCACCTCGACGGTCGGCTGTCCGCGTGAGTCGAGGATCTGACGGGCGGTGACGCGGGCGATCTGCGACATGTGCGCTCCGGGCTCGGACTTCGGGCGGCCGAGTCTACCCGCCCGGCCTCACGGAACCGCCGTGGCATACGTTCCCCATCAGAGATGCCACCGCCCTTCGCCGTCTTCATGGAGTCCCATCGCGAGGTGGTGCGTCGCGTGCTCGTGGCGGTGGTCGGCCGCGACGACGCCGACGACTGCCTGCAGGACACGTTCGTTAAGGCCCTCCGCGCCTACGACGGGCTGGACGACGAGGGCGATCTGCGGGCCTGGGTGCTGACGATCGCGCGGCGGACGGCGATCGACGCCCTGCGGGCCCGCGACCGGCGTCCGTCGCCGGTGGCCGACCCCGAGCCGGAGCCGGTCGACGGCACCCCGGCCCCGGGCGACCCGGCCCTGTGGGAGGCGGTGCGGGGCCTGCCCCCGCGTCAGCGCGAGGCGGTGGCCCTGCGGTACGTGGGGGACCTGAGCTACCGGGAGGTGGGCGAGGCCATGGGATGCAGCGAGGAGGCGGCCCGGCGCAGCGCCTTCGAGGGCGTGCGCCGGCTGAGGGAGGTGTGGGATGGCGGATGACCTGGAGCGGGCCCTGGCGCGCGGACCCGGAGGCGGGGACGGCGACGGCGCGCGGCTGGCGGCGGCCGTGGCGGCGCGGGCGGAGCGCGAGGGGCTCATCGACGTGGCGTACACGGTCGACGACACCCCCATGGGGCCGCTGATGGTGGCGGGCACCGAGCGCGGCCTGGTGATGGTGGCGTACATGCTCGACGGCCTGGAGGGGCGTCTCGACGTGCTGGCACGGGAGATCTCCCCGCGCGTGGTGGAGGCCCCGGCCCGCCTGGACGTGGCCCGGCGCGAGCTGGACGAGTACTTCGCCGGGTCGCGGCGGGACTTCGACGTGCCGATCGACTGGGCGCTCGTCCACGGGTTCGCGCGCGAGGTGCTGCGCGCGACGGCCGCCATCCCGTACGGCGGCTGGAGCACCTACGGCGAGGTCGCGGCGGCGGCCGGCAGCCCCCGTGGGTCGCGCGCGGCGGGCAACGCGCTCGGCTCCAACCCCATCCCGATCGTCATCCCGTGCCACCGCGTCATGCGGGCGGGCGGGGCGATCGGCGGATACACCGGCGGATTGGACCGGAAGCGCTTCCTCCTGGGGCTCGAAGGGGCGCAGCTGTCGCTGTAAAGGTTTCGCGCGTGTGTCAGGGGGGCGTGCGGGACGGCCGTGGCCGGGAATAGATTCGCCGGGACACCTCAGCCACGGGAGGGGACGATGAGAACCGGACACGGCCGGCGGGTGACAAGGGCGGGGATCGCCCTGCTCGCGGCCTCTGCGACGGCGCTGACGCTGGGCGCCGGGATCGCCGCGGCGGGCGGCAAGCACCATCCCAAGCCGCCGAAGCCGCCCAAGCCGAAGACGGTGGACCTGCAGATCCTGTCGTTCAACGACTACCACGGGCACGTCGCGCCGCCCACGGGGACCGACGGGAACCTGCTCACGAGTGCCGGGACCACGATCCCCGCCGGTGGGTCCGAGTACCTGACGACGCACCTCGCGCAGCTGCGCGCCGGGCACCGCAACACCCTCACGGTGGCCGCGGGCGACCTCATCGGCGGCTCGCCCTTCCTCTCCGGCCTGTTCAAGGACGAGCCGAGCGTGGAGACGCTCAACACGCTCGGCCTGGACGTGTCCAGCGTGGGCAACCACGAGTTCGACGAGGGCGTCCCCGAGCTGCTGCGCATGCAGTACGGCGGCTGCCACCCCGTCGAGGGCTGCTTCGACGAGGACGGCTACTCCGGCGCGAAGTTCGACTGGCTCGCCGCGAACGTGACCTACAAGAACGGCGTGAAGGTCACGAAGCCGAAGCGGGCGCGTGACTACGGCTCGTGGTGGAAGGGCACCTCGACCGGCCGCACCGTGCTGCCCCCCACCTCGATCAGGTACGTGGGCGGCGTGAAGGTCGGCTTCATCGGCATGACCCTCGAGGGCACGCCGGAGCTGGTGGCCCAGGCGGGCATCCGCGACGTGCAGTTCTCGGACGAGGTGGAGACCGCCAACCGCGCGGCGAAGGACCTGAAGCGCCGCGGCGTGGAGGCGATCGTGGTGCTGCTGCACGAGGGCGGCCTGCCCCCGACCGGCGCGCCGTACGACTTCACCTGCACCGACGGCTCCGTGTCCGGCCTGACCGGCCCGATCGTGACCATCGCGCAGGGCCTGTCGCCGTCGATCGACCTCGTGGTGACCGGCCACACGCACCAGCCGTACACCTGCAACATCCCCGACCCGGCCGGCAAGCCGCGCTGGGTGACGAGCGCGAGCTCGTACGGGCGCGTCATCACCGAGACCGAGCTGAAGCTCGACCTGCGCAGCAAGGACGTCGTGCGCTCCTCGGTGACCTCCGCGAACCACGCGGTGACGCGTGACGTGACGCCGGACGCGCGCCAGACGGCGACGATCGCCAAGTGGAACGCGCTGTCGGCGCCGATCGCGAACCGCATCGTCGGGACGATCACGGCCGACATCACCCGGAGCATCACGCGCAACACGGAGTCGTCCCTCGCCGACCTGATCGCCGACGCCCAGCTCGACGCGACGCAGGACGCGTCCGCCGGTGGGTCGGTGATGGCGTTCATGAACCCGGGCGGCGTGCGGCTCGATCTGCTCTACGCGCAGATCTCGGGGGGTGAGCAGCCCGGCCAGGTCACCTTCGGCGAGGCCTTCGGCGTGCAGCCGTTCGGCAACCTGCTCGTCTCCATGGACCTCACCGGGGCCCAGATCGAGACGATGCTGGAGCAGCAGTGGGTGACGCAGACGGACGGCAGCGTCCGGTTCCTGCACCTCGGCGTGTCGCAGGGCTTCGCCTACTCCTGGTCGGCCTCCGCGCCGGTCGGGTCGAAGGTGGACCCGGCGTCGATCACCCTCAACGGGACGCCGATCGACCCGGCCGCGACGTACCGGGTGACCGTCAACTCGTTCCTCGCCGACGGCGGTGACGGGTTCGCGGTCCTCACCCAGGGCACGAACCGCCTCGGCGGCGGCAACGACCTGGACGCGTTCACCGCGTACCTCACGGCGAACTCCCCGGTGGCGCCCCTGGTCCCGAACCGGGTGACGCCCCTCCCGTAGCACCGGTCCCCCACCCCCGGCCGACCCATCGGCCGGGGGTGGTGGTGGCGGGTCGCCCGGAGAAGGAGGCGGTGGTGGCGGCGGCGCGAGCCAGCGCCCGTCGCGGAACCAGCGCTGCATCGTCCGCACCGACGGCAGCACCCCGTCCCCCTGGTCCGACGACGCCCTGATCCGCCGGATGACGTCGTGCGGGCGCTCCCCCCGGGCGAACGCCTCCTCCGCGAGCAGCCGGAGCCCCGGCCAGGCGTACGACCCCGGCCGCTCTCGCTCGGCCGGAGGAGCGGTGATCCGCTGGCGGTGGATGTCGAGCGCCCGGGAGCGACGGCGCGTCATGCACCCCGACGCCCGCCAGACGTGCATCAGCGAGACGACGAGGTCGCGACCCGCCCGGGACGTCAGGAACGACGGATCCCGGTGCGCCGCGCAGAGCCACACCGAGACCCCACAGGGCAGGTGGAGCTCCGCCCGAGGCCCCCGCCCCTTGCCGGCGCAGATCGCACAGGCGGGGAGAGGCCCGAGGTTCTCGCCCTTGTAGTAGCTCCACGGCACCCCATCACCGTGCCGCACCCCCTGCGCCCCGCGCGACACCGACCCGTGTCGAACCCCGCACGGACGTGTGCCGTCCCATGTCGCACTCGACGCCGGTCCCCGACGCCAAGTGGAACACGGACGACGGAACGGCGCGCCGGCCGTTCCGTCGTCCCGGACCTCAGGCCCCCGGGGATCCCTCCTGCTGGATCACCTCGAAGCTCCAGAGCTCGCTCTGGTTGCTCACCGGCCCCTGGGTGTTGTGCGCCTTGTGCCCCCGGGTGAAGGCGGCGCTCTCCAGCCAGCCGGTGAAGGCCTCCTCGCTCTCCCACCTCGTGTAGACGAGGTAGACGCCCTTGTCGTCCGTCGGGCGGAGGAGCTCGAAGGCCTCGAACCCGGGGGCCTTGGAGACCTCCCCGGCCCTCGCGGCGAAGCGTGCCTCGAACTCCTCGGAGCGCTCGGCGGGGACGGTGATCGCGTTGATCCTGACGACGCTCACTCCGGGCTCAGTCCTTCTTCTCGTCGTGGCCGCCGAACTGCTTGCGCATGGCGGAGAGCACCTTGTCCGCGAAGTCGGCCTCGCCGCGGGAGGCGAAGCGCTCGAACAGGGCGGCGGTCAGCACGTGGGCGGGGACCCCCTCGTCCACCGCGGCCATCACCGTCCAGCGGCCCTCGCCGGAGTCGGAGACGCGCCCGCTGAACCCGGCGAGCGCGGGGTCCTCGTTCAGCGCGATCGCGGTGAGGTCGAGGAGCCAGGACGAGATGACCGACCCGCGGCGCCACACCTCGGCGACGGCGGCCGTGTCGATGTCGTACTGGTAGTACTGCGGATCGCGGAGCGGCGTCGTCTCCGCGTCGTGGACCTGCTCCTCCTTGCCGACGCCGGCCTTACGGAGCACCCCGAGGCCCTCGGCGTACGCGGCCATCACGCCGTACTCGATCCCGTTGTGGACCATCTTCACGAAGTGGCCGGAGCCGACGGGGCCGCAGTGCAGGTAGCCCCACTCCTCCTGGGCCGGCTCGCCGCTGCGGCCGGGCGTGCGCTCGGCCGCCTCGACGCCGGGGGCGAGGGTCTTCAGCACCGGGTCGATCAGCGCGACGGCCTCGTCGTCGCCGCCGATCATCATGCAGTAGCCGCGCTCCAGGCCGAACACGCCGCCGCTCGTCCCGATGTCGACGTAGTGGATGCCCTTCGGCTTCAGCTCCGCCGCCCGGTCGATGTCGTCACGGTAGTAGGAGTTGCCGCCGTCGATGACGACATCGCCGGCCTCCAGGCTCTCCGCGATCTCCATCACGGTCGACCCGGCGTACGCGGCCGGGACCATCACCCACGCCGCCCGCGGCGCCTGCAGCTTCGACGCGAGGTCGGCGAGCGACGTCGCCGGGGTCGCGCCCTCGGCGGCCAGCTCCGCCACCGCGTCGGCGTTGACGTCGTAGACCACGCACTCGTGCCCGGCGCGCATCAGCCGCCGCACGATGTTGGCGCCCATGCGCCCCAGTCCGATCATCCCGAGCTGCATCAGTGCGATCTCCCTCGTTCGGCGCGGTAACGGCGGATCAGCGTGTTCGTCGAGCTGTCGTGCGTGAGGTCCGGTGGCGCCTCGGCGGTCAGCTCGGGGGCGATGCGGGTCGCGAGCGCCTTGCCCAGCTCGACGCCCCACTGGTCGAAGGAGTTGATCCCCCAGACCGTCCCCTGGGTGAAGACCTTGTGCTCGTAGAGCGCGATGAGCTGGCCCAGCACCCCGGGGGTGAGCGACGGGGCCAGGATCACGTTCGTCGGCCGGTTGCCCGCGAAGGTGCGGTGCGGCACCAGCTCCGGCGCGATCCCCTCGGCCGCGGCCTGCTCCGGCGTCTTGCCGAACGCCAGCGCCTCGGCCTGCGCGAGGAGGTTCGCCATCAGGAGGTCCTGGTGGTCGCCCAGCTCGTGGGCGGGCCGGCAGACCCCGATCAGGTCGGACGGGACGAGGCGCGTCCCCTGATGGATGAGCTGGTAGAAGGCGTGCTGGCCGTTCGTGCCCGGCTCACCCCAGACGATCGGGCCCGTATCCACGTCGACCGGCGCCCCGTCCAGCCGCACCGACTTCCCGTTGCTCTCCATGTCGAGCTGCTGGAGGTACGCCGGGAACCGGCCGAGGCGCTCGCTGTACGGCAGCACGGCGTGCGTCGCGGCGCCCAGGAAGGCGGAGTTCCACACGCCGAGCAGGCCGAGCAGCATCGGCATGTTGCGCTCGGGCGGCGCCGACAGGAAGTGCTCGTCGATGACCCGGAAGCCGGCGAGGAAGTCGCGGAAGCCCTCCGGGCCGGCCGCGATCGCCACCGCCAGGCCGATCGCCGAGTCGACCGAGTACCGCCCGCCCACCCAGTCCCAGAAGCCGAACATGTTGGCCGTGTCGATCCCGAAGGCGGCGACCCCCTCGGCGTTCGTCGAGACGGCGACGAAGTGGCGCTCCACCGCGTCCTCGCCCAGGGCCCCCACGAGCCAGTCGCGCGCCGACCGGGCGTTCGTGAGCGTCTCGAGCGTCGTGAACGTCTTCGAGGAGATGATGAAGAGCGTCGACGCCGGGTCGGCGCCGCGCACCGCGTCCTGCACGTCGGTGCCGTCGATGTTCGAGACGAAGCGGACGGAGAGGCCGGGGTCGGCCACGTCGGCCAGGGCACGCACCGCCATCGCCGGCCCGAGGTCGGACCCGCCGATGCCGATGTTCACCACCGTCCGGATGCGCTCGCCGGTCGCCCCCGTCCACTCGCCTGAGCGGATCCGGTGGGCCAGGTCGAACATCCGGTCGAGCACCTCGTGGACGTCCGGCACGACGTCGTGCCCGTCCACCTCGATCACGGTCCCCTTCGGCGCGCGCAGCGCCATGTGCAGGACGGGGCGGTCCTCGGTGATGTTGAGCCGCTCGCCGCGGGCCATCGCCTGCGCCCGCTGCGGCACCCCGGCCGCGTGCGCGAGGGCGACGAGCAGCGACAGCGTCTCCCGGCTCACCCGGTTCTTCGAGTAGTCCAGGTGGAGGTCGCCGGCGTCCAGCACCAGATCCTCGCCGCGGGCCGGGTCCTGCGCGAACAGGTCGCGCAGGTGGACGGTTGCCGCCCCGCCGGCCGCGTGGGCGTCGAGCGCCCGCCACTCCTCGGTGCGTGAGATCACCCTCGTGCCTCCTCGTACCAGTGGACCTGCCGCTCGACGGGCAGGCTCTCGAAGTCGTCCCCGGCGGCCGCGGCCAGCCGCGCCGCCTCCTCCACCCTCTCGCGGAACCGCTGCGCCGTGGCCCTCAGGGCAAGCTCCGGGTCGGCGCCCAGCGCGCGCGCCGCGCCGACCGCCGCGAACAGCACGTCCCCCAGCTCGCGGGCGCCCGGATCCTGCCGCAGCTCCCCCACCTCCTCGTCCAGCTTCCCGAGCGCGGCCGGGACGTCGGGGAAGTCGAAGCCCACCGACGAGGCGCGCTTCTGCGCCTTCGTGGCGTAGGCGAGGGCCGGCAGGCCGGACGGCAGGTCGTGGAAGATCCCCTGCCCGGCGCGCTCCTCGCGCTTGCGCCGCTCCCACACGTCCACCACGCCGGCAGCCGTCGCGGCCTCGACGTCCCCGTAGACGTGCGGGTGGCGCGAGATGAGCTTCGCCGCCTGGCCGCGCGCGATGTCGCCCAGGTCCGCGCCGCCCTCCTCCTCCAGCAGGCGTGCGAGGAAGACAGACTGGAAGAGGAGGTCGCCGAGCTCGTCGGCCAGGCCCCGGCCGGTGGCGACCGCGTCGGCCACCTCGAAGGCCTCCTCGATCGTGTGCGGCACGATCGTCTCCGCGGTCTGCTCGCGGTCCCAGGGGCACTCGCGGCGCAGCCGCAGCCCCACCTCGGCCAGCGCGGCCACCTCGGCGCCGATCGCCCGGGCGCGCAGCGCCTCGCGGGCGGGCACCGTCCGGGCGCCGGGCAGGGTGCGGGCGATGCGGTGGGCCTCGGCGTCGGGGGCCGCGATGACGGCCCCGTCCGGGGCGGCGGCCGGGTCGCCGAGGGGGCCCGGCGCCGCCGGCAGCACGGCGGCGAGCGCGGGGTCGAGCGGTGGTGCCAGCAGGATGGCTGCGCCGGCGACGGCGTCGAGCGCCGTGGCCGGCACGGACTCGGGTGCGCCCGCCCCGAGTCCGACGACCGTGATCATGCCCGGGAGACTACGGCGTGGTGGTGGCCTGCGTCGTCGTGTTCGTCTCCGGCTTCAGATCGTCCGAGGCGTAGACCGTGCGGTCCTCCCACTCCTGCAGGACCTTCTGGCTCCACTCCTGGAACGTGGTCTGACGCTTCTGCTGGAGCTGGCTCGAGATGATCTGGGCCTTGGCCTCGGCGAACGAGGTCGTGGTCTTCGGCGTCGTCTCGACCATGATGATGTGCCAGCCGAACTGGGTCTTCACCGGGTCGGAGATCTCGCCGTCCTTCAGGGCGAAGGCGACCTTCTCGAACTCGGGGACGAGCTGGCCCTTCTGGATCTGCCCCAGCTCCCCGCCCTGGGCGGCCGAGCCGGTGTCCGTCGAGTTCTCCTTCGCGAGCTCCGCGAAGTTCTCGGGGGTCACCTCGGCGCGGATCGCGTCGGCCTCGGCCTCGGTCGCCACGAGGATGTGGCGGGCCGTGCGGCCGGCGGGCGTCGTGAACTGGTCCGGGTTGTCCACGTAGTACTGACGGGCGTCCGCGTCCGTGAACCGGACACCGCGCGTGTAGTGGTCGAACAGCGCCTGCTGCTCGAGCTGGTTGCGCACGATCGCCCGGGCGTCCGCCTTGGTGATCTGACGCTCCTTCAGGAACTTGTCGAAGTCCTTCTGGTTCCCGTTGAAGTTCGTCTCGAGGATGCGGTTCAGCTCGGCGGTGACCTCCTTCGGGGTCACCGCGCAGGGCTTGCCGCACTCGCGGGCCTCGAAGGTGACGACCTTCTGCTGCACGAGGGCCTGGAGCGCCTGCTGGCGCACCGACTCGTAGCCCTCCTCACCCTCCGCCGGCAGCGTGGCCCCCTGGGCCTGCGCCTCGGCGCGGCTCTGCTCGATCGACGTGTTGAGCTGGGCCTCGGTGATGTTGGCGTCGCCCACCCGGGCGACGACACCGTCGGGGAGGCTGGATCCGTCGTCGCCGCATCCGGCGAGGAGCAGGAGGCCCGCCGTACCCAGGGCCGCGAGGCCGACGAGGACCCCCGCCACGAGCGGTGATCTGCGGTTGGTCTTCGTCACGACGCGGGCGATCGTAGCACTCCTTCTCCGGGCCCCCGTTAGGGGCGTCTTAAGGCTGTTCGGCGAGGTTCCCGCACACCCTGAGGCGTGCGTCAGGCGGCCAGGGCGGCGGCTCCCGCGAGGGCGTCGAGGGCGGCCTCCGCCGCGGCCAGGCGCTCGCTGGGCGCGGCACCGGCCGGGAGGGACACGAGCCGCTCGGAGCCGGCGTAGGTGGCGGTGGGCTGCGCCTCACGGAGGGCGCGCAGTCCTGCGGAGGTCAGGGACACGGGTCCCACGGTGACACGTCCTGAGCGGACCGCGATCTGACTGGCTCCCGCGGAACGCAGCTTCACGCGCACCCGCTGCACCGTGAGGAGGGCCTCCACGGCCTCCGGCACGGGGCCGAAGCGGTCCTCGAGCTCCTCGCGGAGCTGGGCCACGTCCTCCAGCGAACCGGCCAGCGCGATGCGCCTGTGCAGGTCGATCTTGGCCGCCTCGAGCGGGACGTAGGTCGTCGGGATGTACGCGGACACGGCGATGTCGACGCGCACCTCGCGCTCCGGCGGCTCCTCGCCCTGGCCGCGCATGACGGCCTCGTTGAGCATCTCGAGGTATAGCTCGAACCCGATCGCCGCCACGTGCCCGCTCTGCTCGTCGCCGAGCAGGTTGCCGGCGCCGCGGATCTCCAGGTCGCGCATGGCGATGCGCAGGCCGGAGCCGAGCTCGGTGTAGTCCGCGAGCGCCCGCAGGCGCGACGACGCCTCGCGCGTGAGGGCGGCCGCGTCGGGATAGAGCAGGTACGCGTGGGCGGTCACGTCCGACCGGCCGACCCGCCCGCGGATCTGGTAGAGCTGCGACAGGCCGAGGGCGTCGGCCCGCTCCACGACGAGCGTGTTGGCCTGCGGGATGTCGAGCCCCGACTCGATGATCGAGGTGGCCACGAGCACGTCGGCCTCGCCGCGCACGAAGGCGAGCATCACCTCCTCGAGCTCCTGCTCGCCCATCTGCCCGTGCGCGGTGACGATGCGCATCTCGGGGACGAGGGCTCGCAGCACCTCCCCCGCCTCCTCGATCGTCTCGACGCGGTTGTGGAGGTAGAACGACTGGCCGCCGCGCTCGTGCTCGCGGCGCAGCGCCTCCACCACGAGCGCCTCGTCGTACTCGCCGACGTGGGTCGCGATGGGCCGCCGCCCGGGGGGCGGGGTCTCGATCGTGCTGATGTCGCGCAGGCCCGAGAGGGAGATCTGCAGCGTCCGCGGGATCGGCGTCGCGCTCATGGCGAGGACGTCCACGCGCAGGCGCAGCTGCCGCAGCGACTCCTTCTGGGCGACGCCGAAGCGCTGCTCCTCGTCCACGATCACCAGGCCGAGGTCCTTCGGCTGCACGTCCATCGACAGCAGGCGGTGGGTCCCGATGAGGATGTCGAGGCGCCCCTCGCGGTACCGCGACAGGACCTCGCGCGTCTCGGCCGGGGTGCGGAAGCGGTTGACCATGTCGACGCTGACCGGCAGCTCGCCGTAGCGCTCCCGGAAGGTCGCCAGGTGCTGCTGGGCCAGGATCGTCGTCGGCACCAGGATGAGCACCTGCTTGCCGGCGGCGGCGGCCTTGAAGGCGGCCCGCATCGCGATCTCGGTCTTGCCGAAGCCCACGTCGCCGCAGATGAGGCGGTCCATGGGGCGGGGGCGCTCCATGTCGTCGGCCACGGCGTCGATCGCGCGCTGCTGGTCGGGGGTCTCCCGGAAGCGGAAGGTGCGCTCGAGCTCGCGGGTGAGCTCGTCGTCGGCCGGGAAGGCGAAGCCGGTCGCCGCCGCCCGGGCCTCGTAGAGCGCGATGAGCTCGCCGGCCATCTCGCGCACGGCCGCGCGGGCCCGCGACTTCATCCGGTCCCACGCCTTGCCGCCCAGCTTGGAGAGGGCGGGCGGCGAGCCGTCGGCGCCGACGTAGCGCGTGACCTTGTCGAGCTGGTCGTGCGGGACGTAGAGGCGGTCGCCGTCGGCGAAGGCGAGGGCGAGGTAGTCACGGGTGAGGCCCGCGACCGTGCGGGTCTCGAACCCGGTGAGGCGCCCGATGCCGTGGTCCTCGTGGACGACGTGGTCGCCCACCTTCAGGTCCAGGAAGCTCGCGAGGCGCTTGCCCACGACGGGCCCGCGGCGGGCCGCGGGGGCGCGGCGGCGCAGCACCCGCTCCTCGGGGACGACGGCGACGCCGAGCCCGCGGGAGATCATCCCGGAGCGCACGGGGAGCACGACCGCGCCCACCTTCCCCGGGTCGGGCAGGGCACCCGGCTCCAGGTCGACCGGGCGGATGCGCTCCATGCGGGTGATCGCCCGCGCCATGTCGCCGCGGCGCGCGAACGCGAGCACCACCCGCATGCCGGCCTTCGCCAGGCGGTTGAGCTCGGTCTCGGCCTCGGAGGCGGAGCGGCTGGTGAACCGGGCCTCGACGGCGTCGAACGCCGGCGAGGACGTGCCCGCGGGCGGCGACAGGTCGAGCGCGGAGAGCGCCGCGAGCTCGCCCTCGGTCACCTCCGGCTCGGCGATGGTGCCGGCGGCGGCCTCCTCCTCCAGGCGCTCGTGGGCCTCGCGCAGGGCGGCGGGGTGCTCGGTGGGCGCGAGCCGCACGAGGGACGCCCGGCCGATCGCGTCGCCCTCCAGCGGGTCGGTCATCACGGCACCGGGCGGCTCCGCGGCGGGCCAGGCGAGCACGCGGGTGATGGGCTGGATCGTGCGCTGCGTGAAAGGCGAGAAGGCCCGGATCGACTCGATCTCGTCGCCGAACAGCTCGATGCGGGCGGGCAGGTCGGCCGTCGAGGGGTAGACGTCGAGGATCCCGCCGCGCACGGACATGTCGCCGCGCTCCTCCACCTGGTCCACGCGCTCGTAGCCGAGGGCGGCGAGGCGGTCGAGCATCTCCTCCAGCGTCATGCGCCCGTCGACCGTCAGCTCGAGCGGCTCGCCCGGGGCGGCCACGACGCTCTCGGCCACGGCCGGGGCGCCGGCGACGACGACGGTGCCCGGGCGGCCGAGCGTGGCGAGCGCGCGGGCGCGCTGGCCCACGAGGTGCGGCGACGGGCCGACGGCCGCGTTCGCGGGCACCCCGCGGGTGGGCCACAGGGCGACGGCGCCGCGGCCGAGCAGGGCGACGAGCTCGGTGGAGAGGTCGCGCGCCTCGTCGTCGCCCGGGGCGACGGCCAGGATCGAGCGGTCCCCGGCGCGGGCGAGGGCCGCGAGGGCGTAGGGCCAGGAGGGCCGGGCGAGCGCGACGACGCCGGCCGGGTCCCCCGCGTCCAGGGCGGCGGCCGCGGCGGCGAGGGCGGGGTCGGCGGCAACGAGCCGGTCGAGGGCGGTGGCGCTCATGACCCGTCCTCACTACCCGGTTCGGCCGTGGTCGCCTCGGCCTCGGCGCGGGCGGCCTCGCGGCGCTCGCCGCGCGCCTTCGCCCGGCTGCCCGCGGGCGCGGCGTGGAAGCGCTCGATGGCGGCCTCCATGCCGTCGGCCAGGGCGGCCTCGGCCATGTCGGCGGCGCGGGCGACCATCGCCTCGACCTCCTCGCGGGGCTCCGCGAAGCGGGTGAGCACCCAGTCGGCCGGGTCGCCGCGGTACCCCTCGGGCGGGCGGCCGATGCCCAGGCGCACGCGCGCGAAGCCGGGGTCGCCGAGGCCCTGCACGAGCGAGCGCAGCCCGTTGTGGCCCCCGTGGCCGCCGCCCACCTTGCCGCGGACGGTGCCGAAGGGCAGGTCGAGCTCGTCGTGGAGCACGAGCACCCGCTCCGGCGGCGCGTGGAGCGCGCCCGCGGCGGGCCCGACCGCGTCGCCGGAGTCGTTCATGTAGGTCGTCGGGATCAGCAGCGCCACCGGTCCGGCGGGTCCCCTGGCCTCCGCGAAGCGGCCGCCGTACCGGGAGACCCACCGCCCGGCGCCGAGCCGGCCGGCGAGGACCTCCACGGCCATGGCGCCGGCGTTGTGACGGGTGCCCGCGTACTTCGGCCCGGGGTTGCCGAGACCCGCGACCAGGCGGATCGGACTGTCCGGCACGCCCCGCGCGCGACTACTCGTCGGAGGTGTCGCCGCCCCCGGCGTCCGCCTCGCCCTCGGCGGCCTCGCCCTCGTCGTCGGTCGTCTCGACCTCGACGGTCGGGGCGACGACCGAGGCGACGACGGTCTCGGGCTCGCCCGTGATCGTGACGCCCGCCGGGGCGACGAGGTCGGCCACGGTGAGGGAGTCGCCGATGGAGAGCTCCGAGACGTCCACCTCGATGTGGTCGGGGAGGTCGTCCGGGAGCGCGCTGACGAGCACCTCGCGGAGCGGCTGGTCCATGACGCCGCCGTCGCGGACGCCGACCGAGTTGCCGACGAGCGAGACGGGCACGGGGGCCTCGATCTCCTGGGTGAGGTCGACCTGCTGGAAGTCGACGTGCATCACGTCGCCGCGCACCGGGTGGAGCTGCCAGTCCTTCACGAGCACCGGCTGCGCCGTCGCGTCGCCGACGACGAGGTCGATGACGGCCGTGCGGCCCTCGGAGAGGGTGCGCTTGAGGTCGTGGCCCGGGAGGGTCAGCGCGAGGGACGGTCCGCCGTCCTGGTAGACGATCCCCGGGACGAGCCCCTCACGGCGGAGGCGGCGTGTGGGTCCGTTGCCGAACTCCGTGCGGGGCTGAGCGGTGAGAGAGACGTGTCCCATGTGCTGATCCGTGTTCCTGGGTCGGGGCCGACGAGGGAGTGTACCGGACGGCCCGCGCCGGTCCAGCCGTCCCGCGTCCGCCGCGCCACGGGGGCGCGGCGGACGGGGACGTGACGGGTCAGCCGGAGATCACGTGCGCCGACGCGATGCAGGACGACGACGCGCCGCTCGCGAGCGCCACGTTCACCGTCGCGCCCTTCGCCGACGGGCCGCTGCCGCTCGTGATGAGGAGGGTCGCGGTCGCGACGCCGCCGGTGCCCGTGTTGGTCACGGACGGGAAGCGGACGCCGCCGGCGGAGGCCGTGCCGCTGCGGACGATGACGTCGCCGGCCGTGGAGGCGCCGCCCGAGAGGCTCACGGTCTCGAACATGGTGATCGCGGTCGCCGAGACGACCGAGTACTCCGGGACGCCGGACGGGCACGACGCCTCGACGGTCGCCAGGCCGGTCACCGCCAGGAGGACGGCGGACTGGTTGTTCTGCAGGCCGATCGCGCCGGCGGCGTTCTGGCCGGTGAGGGCCGCGCCCGGGGCGAGGTTCGCCGACGTGATGGTGCCGTTGGCGATCTTCGGGCCGGTGATGGCGCCCGTGGCGATCTTGGAGGTGGAGACGCTGCCGTTCGCGAGCTCGTCGTTCTCCACGGCGCCGTTGGCGATGGCGCCGGTCGTCACCGAGTTCGTGTTCAGCTTGGACGAGGTGACGGCGCGGTTGGCGATGTTGCCGGTGCCGACGGAGTTCCCGGCGAGGTCGGAGTTCGTGACGGCGCCGGGGGCGATCTTGCCGGTGGTGATCGCGTTCGCCTTGATCTTCCCGCCCGTGACCGCGGCCGTCTTGATCTTGGGCGTCGTGATCGCGGAGTTCTTGATCTGCGCCGTGCCGATGGTCGCCGCCGCATAACCGATCCCGCTCGCGGCAATGACGAGGGCCACGATCGAGATGAGGGTCGCCGGGTGCAGCAACCGGTCCTTGCTGAGCATCGCCTGCCTCCTGGTGGGTTCCGGGCGACGAGCGTATGCGAGCCCGCGGATGGCGGGCCACCGCGCAGGGCGCGTCTAGAAGAGCTGGTTCTCCCCGGCGAAGATCGCGGAGACCGACTCGTCGCAGAAGACGTTGTGCACCGAGTCGGCGAGGATCCGGTCCACCGAGAGCACCCGGAAGAGGTCGGAGTCCTCGGCCTCGGCGGGCAGCGGCACGGTGTCGGAGATCACGACCTGCTCGATGACGGACTCCTCCAGGCGCTCCACCGCGCGGCCGGACAGCAGGCCGTGGGTGGCGGCGGCGAAGATCCGCGTCGCGCCCGCGTCCTTCACCACCTTGGCGCCGGCGCAGAGCGTCCCGGCCGTGTCGATCATGTCGTCGATGAGGATCGCCGCGCGGCCCTCGACGTCACCGATGAGCAGCGTGATCTCGGCCTCGTTGTGGTCCGGGCGCTGCTTCGTGAGGACGGCCAGGGTGGCGCCGAGGCGCTCCGCGAAGTGGTTCGCCAGCTTGGCGCGGCCGGCGTCCGGCGAGACGACGACGAGCTTCTCGCTGATCTCGCCCTGGTAGAGCCGCTCGCGGAAGTCGTCCACGAACATCGGGAGGGCGGTCATGTGGTCGACCGGCACCCCGAAGAAGCCCTGCACCTGACCCGCGTGGAGGTCCATGGTGAGCACGCGGTCCACGCCGGAGGCCTGGAGCAGGTCGGCGATGAGCTTGGCGGTCACGGGCTCGCGGGGGGCCGACTTCTTGTCCTGGCGCGAGTAGCCGTACCAGGGGATGACGGCCGTGATGCGGTGCGCGGAGGCGAGCTTGGCCGCGTTGATCATGATCAGCAGCTCCATGAGGGAGTCGTTGACCGGGCGGCTCGTGGACTGCACCAGGAACACGTCCGCACCGCGGACGCTCTCCTCGAAGCGGACGTAGATCTCGCCGTTGGCGAACGTCTTCAGCGTGACGGCGCCCAGGTCGATCCCGAGGCGCTGTGCGATGCGCTGCCCCAGGTCCTGGCTGGACCGCCCCGCGAAGACCATGAGGCGCTTCGAGTCCTCCCGGTCGATGCTCGTGCTGCTCACCTGCCGCCGCCCCCCGTGGTCTCGGAGGCCGCCGCCCTCGCGCGCGCCGCGGCCCTCTCGGTGAACCCCTCGACGACCGACTGGCGCGCCCGGGCGATGCCGAGCGCCCCCGCGGGCACGTCGTCGGTGATGATGGACCCCGCGCCGGTCATCGCGTCGTCGCCCACGCTGACGGGCGCGACGAAGACGCAGTCCGACCCGGTCCGCACGCGCGCCCCGATGGTGGTGGAGTGCTTGCGGAAGCCGTCGTAGTTGGCCGTGATGTTGCCGGCCCCGATGTTCGTCCCCTCGCCCACCGTCGCGTCGCCGACGTAGGACAGGTGCGGCACCTTGGCGCCGCGCCCGAGGGTGGTGTTCTTGAGCTCGACGTAGGTGCCGACCCTCGCGCCCGGCTCCAGGATGCTCCCCGGCCGGAGGTAGGCGAACGGCCCGGCCTGGGCGCCGTCGCCGAGGCGCGAGTCGATCATGTGCGCGCTCAGCACGGTGCAGCCGTCGCCGATCGCCGAGTCGGTCACGACGACGTCCGGCCCGATGACGCAGCCCTCGCCGACGGTCGTCGCGCCGCGCAGGTGGGTGCCCGGCAGGAGGACGGTGTCGCGCCCCACGCGGGCGTCGGCCGAGAGGTACACGGCGGCCGGGTCCGGCATCGTCACGCCCTCGCGCATCATCGCCTCGCGCAGGCGGCGCTGGAGGGCGGCCTCGCAGGCGGCGAGGTCGACGCGGTCGTTGACGCCGGCGGCCGGCTCCGGGTCGTCCACCGTCAGCGCGGCGACGCGCCCGGTGAGCCGCTCCAGCACGTCGGTCAGGTAGACCTCGCCCTGCGCGTTGCCGCGGCCGAGCCCGGCGAGCGCGGCGTCGAGGGCGGCCCGGTCGAAGACGTAGAGGCCCGCGTTGAACTCCCCGATCGCGAGCTCCCCGGGGGAGGCGTCGCGCGCCTCGACCACCCGGGCGACCGACCCGTCGGCGGCGCGGACGACCCGCCCGTAGGCGGCGGCGTCCGGCACGACGGCGGTCAGCATCGTCGCCTCGCGCGGCTCGGAGACGTGGTCCTCCACCAGGCGGCGCACGAGGTCGGCCTGCAGGAGCGGCGTGTCCCCGCACGCGACGATGACGGCGTCGCACGCCGGGTCGAGCGCGGCGAGGCCCACCTGGGTCGCGTGACCCGTGCCGAGCTGCTCCTCCTGGACGGCGATCCCCACCTCGGCGGGCAGCGCGTCGCGGACGGCCTCCGCGCCGTGACCCACCACGACCACCGTGCGGTCGGCGCCCGCGCCCCCGAGGGCCGCGAGCACCCAGCCCACCATCGGGCGGCCGGCGATGGGGTGGACCACCTTCGGCAGGGAGGAGCGCATCCGGGTTCCCTGGCCGGCGGCGAGGACGACGGCGCCGATGCTCATGCGGTTGTCGAGTCCGTCCCGGGCTGAGGGTGTGAGGGCGTGCCTGGTTGGGGCGGGAGGATTCGAACCCCCGATCACGGGACCAAAACCCGTTGCCTTACCGCTTGGCTACGCCCCAGGGTCGACGCCGTCCCTGGCCGGGCGAGTATAGCCGGGGCACCCCCCGTCCCCGCCCCGGGATTCAGGTGGTGAGGACCACCACGTCGAGGACCACGGCGCGGTCCTCGTCGGACGTCTCGCCGTTCTCCAGGTTGACCATCTCGATCGTCTCGGCACGGCAGTCGACGCGCACCCGCATGCCCTCCGCGATGACCCCGTCCTTCAGGCGCGTGGCGAGCTCGCCCGTGATCTCGAAGGTGTTCATCCGCATGGGCTCGTCGGTGTCCAGCGTGAGCAGCAGGACGTCCCCGGCGTAGGGGTCGACGTCCTGCCAGAGCAGGCTGATCTCGCCGGTGATCGACTCCCCGGTCACGTGGACTCCGGCAGGGGTGAGCCGCCCGCCGGGCGCGGCGGCGCCGGCGCGCCGAAGAGGCGGTGCCAGCGCGTCAGCAGCCACGGCGCGATCGCCAGCGCGGCGATGTCGAAGAACACGTAGCCGCTCGCGGCGCCGCTCGGCGGGTTGCCGTCGGATATCCCGGTCCCGGGGATCTCCGCGGCCCAGGTCCAGGTGCCGATCCAGGTGCCGTAGATCTCGAGGAACGCGACCACGAAGAAGACGCCCGCGTAGACGGCCGGGGCGCGCCCCCGGAGCAGGAACACCACGAGGACCGCCGCGCCGACGGCGCCGGCGACGTCGGTGCGCCCGAGCGCCGTGAGGCCGAGCAGCGCCCAGCCGGTCACGCCGACGATCGCGGCGCGCACGAGCCACTGCGGCTTGCGCCGGAAGAGCGGCGTCTGGCTCAGGCGCAGGCCGGTCAGGTACACGAGGCCGTGCCCCGGCGGCACGAAGAGCGGCAGGTTCCCGAGGCGGTACTCGTAGACGCCCCAGATGACCGAGCCGATGATCTCCGCGCAGGTCGCGACGACCACCACCACGCTCGTCTGCGCCCGCTCCATCGGGGTGAGGTAGACGAACGCGATCGCGAGGAAGCCCCAGGTGCACGCGGCGAGCACCATCTGCATGCCCAGGTCCGACCACCGGTCCAGCGCGAGGCCGAGGACCGTGATGCAGAGGACCGCGATGCAGAAGCTCGCGGGGTTGCGGTTCACCCGCTCTACGAACCCCATGCGACGGCCATCCTCGGTCGCGGGCGCGGCGGTGGACACGGCCGGAGCCTAGCGGGTAGCCTCACGCCCGCTTCACGGGCCGGTGCGAGGGAAGCCGGTGCGAATCCGGCGCGGTCGCGCCACTGTGACCCGGGAGCGGGACCCGCACGACGAGAGTCGGCCACTGGGGAGACCTGGGAAGGCCGCGGGCCCCGCGCTCGACCGGGGAGCCAGGAGACCTGCGTCGGCCCGCATCCGAGAACCTCCGCGAATCGAGGACCATCCGTGCGCACCACCCTCCGGGTCTCCCTGGCCGTCGCCTGCGCGGCCGGGCTGGCAGCCGCCCCCGCCGCCGTCGGCGTCGACACCGTCGTCCGCGTCGAGGGGGGCGCCTCGACGCTCGTCCCCGAGAGCGCGATCCCGATCGAGGGGACCGGCACGACGACGCTCTACGACACCAACTTCTCCCCGGTCGAGGTGGGCAAGGGGACGGCGTTCTGGCAGCTCGTGCGCGCCACCGCGACGGGCGGGGTGGGCCTCACGTTCCAGTACTACGCCGACTTCGACGCGGTGCTGGTGCAGAAGATCGGGCCGGACGCCAACGCCGGCTCGTCCGGCTGGACGTACCGGGTCAACCACGTCGCGGCCCAGGTGGGCGCGGACGTCACGACGCTCGCGCAGGGCGACAGCGTCCTCTGGTACTACGGCAACTCGGAGGGGGCGCGCGAGCTGGACGTGACGCCCTCGGCGGACCGGGTCGCGACGGGCGGCTCCTTCACCGTGAAGGTCACGAGCTACGGCGCCGACGGGGCCGCCACGCCGGGCGCCGGCGCCGCCGTGCGGTACGGCTCGGCCACCGTCACCGCGGACGCCACGGGCACCGCCACCTTCGTCGGCCAGGGCACCGGCCCGCAGCCCGTGCAGGCCACGCGCGCCGGCGACATCCGCAGCGCCACCCGCACGGTCTGCGCCTACGGGGCCGACCCGACGATCTGCAACCTCCCGCCGGCCGCGCCGGCCGGGACGCCCTCGGGTCCGGTCGTCAACGCCGACTCCGTCGCCCCGGGCAGCCAGATCACGTTCCCGGCGCTCGGCCGCCGCACGGCCTCGGTGAAGGCCATCCGCGGCACCGCCGGCCCGGACCGCTCGGACGTCGGCTCCGTCGAGGTCGCCCTCGCCAAGCGCGTCGGCACCCAGTGCCGCTTCCGGGTCCGCTCGGGCGGCATGACGAAGCCGCGGGCCTGCAACAAGCCCGTCTTCGTGGCCGCCCGCTCGGTCGGCGCCAACTGGGCGCTGCCGGTGGGCAAGGGCCTCGCCCCGGGCACCTGGCGGGTCTGGAGCCGCGCCACCGACGGCGCGGGCAACCGCGAGTCGCTCGGCCTCGCCCGGGTGAACACCGGCACGTTCACCGTCGGCCCCGCCCGGCGCTGATGCGCCGCGCCGCCGTCCCGGCCGCGCTGGCCGCGCTCGCCGTCGCCGCGGTCGCCGCCCCCCACGCGGGGGCGGCGACGGCGGACGGCCGGGCCGCGGCGCGGGCGGCGGCCTGGCTCGCCTCGGGGGCGTCCGGCACCGCCGGCGCCCCGGGGGGCCAGCAGGCCGACGCGATCGTGGCGCTCCGGTCCGCCGGCCGCTCCCACGCGTCGCTGCGCCCGCGCCTGCGGACGCTGTCCCGGGTCGCCCCGGCCTACGCCACGACGGCCGGCGGGGCGGCGAAGGTCGCGCTCGCGGCCATCGCGGCCGGGACCGACCCGCGCCGCCTGGGCGGCGTCGACTACCTCGGCCGCGTCACCTCGCGCTACGCCGCCGGCCGTTACGGCGCGACGGCCTACGACCAGGCCTTCTCGATCCTCGCCATGGTCGGGGCGGGGCGGCCCGTGCCGGCGAACGCGATCCGCGCCACCCTCCGCGCCCGGGGCCAGGGCGGCTGGGACTACGCCCTGATCCAGTCGCGCGACTCGGTGGACGCCACGGCGATCGTGATCGAGGCGCTCCGCGCGGCCGACGTGCCGGCGTCGAACCCGGGGCTGCGCGCCGCGGCGACGTGGATGCTCGCCCAGCGCAACACCGAGGGCGGGTACGCCTCGGCGGGCGGCGGCAGGCCCACGGACGCGAACTCCACCGCGGGCGCGATCCGGGCCCTGCGGGCGCTGGGCCGCACCCCCGCGCCGGCGACCCGCGCCGCGCTGCGCGGGCTACAGGGGGCGGACGGCTCCGTGCGGTCAACCCGCGCGAACGCCGGGAGCCCCCTCATCGCTACCAACGACGCGCTGATCGCCTTCGCCGGGGGCCGCCTGCCGGAACGGTGACAGCGGGTTCACAACCTCCCGCGAGCGGGCGTGCGATGATCGTCACATGAGCACTCGCCTCCACTTCCAGGCAGAGATGGAGCACTTCCGCGCCGGCCTTGTCGAGATGGCCAGCCTCGTGCTCTCCCAGGTCGAGCGCGGCGTGGCCGCGTGGGAGGACGTCGACATCGCCGGGGCGGCGGACGTCATCGCGACCGACGACCAGGTGGACATCCGCTGCGCGGAGCTCGACCAGAAGGTCTTCAGCCTGCAGCTGCTGGAGGCGCCCGTCGCCAGCGACCAGCGCCTGCTCCACGTCGGCCTCATCGCCGTCATCGCGCTCGAGCGCGTGGGCGACCTGGCCGTCGCGATCGCCGAGGCCGCCACGTCGGTACGACCTGAGGGTGCGGTGCCGGAGATCCAGGCGCTCATCTCGCGCATGAGCGCGCGGGCCGTGGACACCCTCGCCCGCGCGGTGCAGGCCATCGCCCGCGGCGACGCGGACCTGGGCGAGCAGGCCTCCGACGAGGCCGCCGTCGTCCGTCAGATGCTGGGCGAGGTGCTCTCCGGCGTCGCCGGCGCGCCGGACGAGCCGGACACGCGCGTGTGGGCGGCCGCGGCCGTTCTGGTGGCGCGCCACCTGGAGCGGGTCGCCAACAACGGCGCCGAGCTCGGCGGCCGGGTGCGGTTCCTGGTGAGCGGGGAGGCCTTCAGCCGCGCCGTGTGACGGCGGGGCCGGCCGGGAGGTCAGTCCTCGTCGGTCTCCCCGGAGGCCGCCGCCGCGGCGGGCTCGCGCTCGTCCTGCTCCTCGGGCTCCTTCGGGGCCGCCGAGCGCTCCGCGCGCTCCAGTGACTCCAACGCGTCGAGGGCCGACGAGTCGGCCGACATCGTCCGGATGCTGTTGCGCCGCTGCCGCTTTGCCTTTGCCATCCCACCTCCCCCGGGTCGTCCGTCAAGTCTACCGGCCCGGGCAAGCGCCCCGGCCGGGACGGACGTCAGGGGCCGCCCTCCGCGAGCGCCCTCACCAGGCCCGCATCGGCCGGCGGGAAGGAGAGCGCGGGCAGGTCCTCGCGGCGCACCCAGCGGAACTGGACGCTCGCGTGCGGGCGCGGGCGCTGCGCGGGCGCCCACGGGCAGCGGAAGAAGCGGAGCTCGAGGGGGCCGGCGCGCTCGGTCCAGATGCGGGGGCCGATAGTGAGCTCGATGCCGAGCTCCTCGTGGAGCTCGCGGCGCAGCGCCTGGCGGTCCCCCTCCCCGGCCTCGCGCTTGCCGCCCGGGAACTCCCAGCGACCGGGCTGACCGCCGCCCGGCCCGCGCTGGCTCACCAGGATCCGGCCGCCCCGCTCGATGACGGCCGCCACCACGACCTGGGTCCTCATGCGCCGGACCCGGCCCGCACGAGCAGGTCGCCGCGCGCGCCCGCCAGGCCGTCCGCCAGCAGCGAGGCGGCGGCCTCGGGGTCGCGGCCCGCGTCCACCTCTCCGGCCCGCGCGAGCTCGGCCAGCAGCACTCCGCGCCGCTGGCGCATCGACCCCTCGTAGCGCCCCTGGACGCGGCGGGGTGGGGTGGCCTCCATCACGCGCCCCGCGTCGGCCGCCGGGCAGCCGGCGCGCAGAGGGCACCCCTCGTCGCAGCGCGGGGCCCGGGCCGTGCACCAGAGGCGGCCGAGGTCCATGACGGCCTGCCCGGCCTCCCACCCCCGGCCGGGCGCGCCGGGCCAGCCGTCCGGGAAGCGCCGGGCCACGACGCGGGCCGCGTTGACGTCCACGGGGAGCACGTCCTCGCCGTCGGCGAAGCAGCGGATGGCCGTGGCCGTGTAGGCGCCGACGCCCGGGAGGTCGGTGAGCCGCTCCGGCCACCCCTCGTCCGCCACGACGCACGCCGCGGCGTGCAGGTTGCGCGCGCGGCGGGGGTAGCCCAGGCCCTGCCACTCGGCGAGCACCTCACCGAGGTCCGCGGCGGCGAGGTCGGCGGCGGTGGGCCAGAGGGTCGTGAAACGGGCGTAGTAGGGGAGCACCCGGGCGACCGGCGTCGCCTGCAGCTGCGCCTCGGCCACGAGCACGAGGTAGCGGTCACGCGTCCGGCGCCAGGGCAGGTCCGCGCCCTCACGCAGGAACCAGTCGACCAGGCGTGCGACCGCCTCGTCCGCTGCCGCTCCCCGCACCGTCACGTGGCGCAGTGTCTCACGCGGCCCCGCCGTCCGGCCTCCACGCCGGGCGCCGCACCGGGCCCGCGGCGCCCTGCTCCCAGCGCACGAGCGCCGGGGCGTGGGCGGTCTGGCGCCCCTCGGAGTCCACCGCGAAGGGGCCGATGAGGGTGGTCGTGCGCAGCGCCCGCGCCGCGTCCCAGAGGGCGTCGGGGGCCGTCGAGCCGGCCAGCGCGAGGGCCTCCCGGGCCACGAGCCCCGCCGCGAGCGCCTGGGCGGCGGGGTAGTCGGACCCGGCGGGCAGCGGCACGGATCCCGGGGTCCCGTCCCACTGCACGGGACCGACCGAGCCGACGACGGCCGGGCCCAGCTCCCGGAGCGCCTCCCCCACCCCGTTCACCACGAGGGCCGTGCGCAGCCCGGCGCCGAGGGCGGCACGCGCCAGCGTCAGGTCGTCCGGCATCCGGCCTCCCCCGGCGACCCACCCGGCGCCGGCCGCGACGGCCACGGCGACGGCCGCCTCCGCGCCGCCCGGAGCGAGCGTGAGGTCGGCCACCGGCGCCCGCCCGGCGGCGCACAGGGCGTCCCGGGCGCCGGCGGCGATCTCCGCGCCGAAGCCGCCCGGCGCCTGCACGACGGCGACCGGCCCGTCGGCGACCGCGGGGAGGCCGCGCCAGTAGGAGCGCGCAGGCCCGAGCACGTCCACCATGCGCCCGCGCGGGCCGTCCACGGCGGCCGCGCCGTGGTTCCAGACGACGTGGGGGAGCCCGGCCATCGCCGCCGCGACCGCGCGGCCGGGGCCGCTGCCGTAGGGGCCGAACAGCAGGTCGCAGCCGGGCGCCAGGGCGGCGCAGAGGCGGGCGCTGCGATCCGGGTCGCCGCGGTCGTCCTCCACGGTGAGCCGGACCGCCCGGGCGTCCGCCCAGGCCCGGAGCCCCGCGGCGGCCTGCAGCCCCATGGCGGAGTAGGGCCCGGTGAGCGAGAGGGCCGCGGCGGCGCGCACGGCGCCTCGTCCGGGGGGTGTCACACGGCGAGGCTAGCGCCCGGATCCCCCTCGTCCGGGGCTTTCCCCGGATCCCCGACCGCTGGTACGGTCCGCCCGCTCACAGTTCCCTAACAGGCCCGGGACCCATGGCACGAGTCCTCTACCGGATGGGCCGGTTCATCACCCGACACCACTGGCTGGTGCTCGGGACGTGGATCGCCGTCGTCATCGCCGTCGTCGCGCTCGTCGCGACCGCCGGCGCCGACACGACGAACAACCAGAGCCTCCCCGGTACGGACAGCCAGGCCGCGACGGACGTCCTCGCGGACCGCTTCCCGCCCCAGCAGAACGGCCGGAGCCCGATCGTCTTCCACGTCGACTCCGGGACGCTGGAGGACGGCGGCACGCGCCAGAAGGCGATCAACGAGGCCGCCACCCAGATCCGGAAGATCCCGTACGTCTACAACGCCATCAACCCGTTCAGCCAGCAGGGCCAGGCCCAGCTGTCGAAGGACGGGCGCACGGCGTTCATCGGCGTGCTGCTGTCCATCGGGTCCAGCGACCTCACCGAATCCGAGGCGCAGCGCGTGCTCGACGCGGCGCAGCCCTACGCCGACCAGGCGGGCCTCCAGCTCGCCGCCGGCGGGCCGATCGGCTCGGAGCTGTCGACCCCCGCCACGGAGAGCAGCGAGCTCGTCGGGATCCTCTGCGCGATGATCATCCTGACCCTGACCTTCGGGTCGGTGGTCGCCATGGGGATGCCGATCATCGCCGCCGTCCTGGCGCTGCTCACGGCCCTGTCGACGATCGGGCTGCTGGGCCACCTGGTGGGCATCCCGGACATCGCGCCGACGCTCGCGACGATGATCGGACTCGGCGTCGGCATCGACTACGCCCTGTTCATGGTCACGCGGCACAAGGACCTGATCAAGGCGGGGCTCGACGTCCAGGAGTCCGTCGCGGTGACCGTCGCCACCTCCGGCGGCGCCATCGTCTTCGCCGGCACGACCGTCGTCATCGCGCTCCTCGCGCTCGCCGTCGCCGGCATCCCGCTCGTCTCGTCCCTGGGGTACGCGTCGGCCGTCGCGGTGGTCACCGCGGTGCTCGGTGCCGTGACCCTGCTGCCGGCCCTCCTGTCCGTCATCGGCCACCGGATCGAGTCGCTCCGTGTGCCGAAGTTCCTGCGGCCGAAGGAGAAGGCCGCGGGCGCCGGCATGTGGGCGGCCTGGGGCCGGGCCGTCACGCACCGGCCGCTGGTCGCGATCGGCGCGTGCCTCGTCGTGCTGGCCGTCCTCATCATCCCGCTCTTCTCGCTCGAGCTCGGCCAGGAGGACGTCGGCGCGACGCCCAAGGACACCCAGGAGCGCCAGGCGTACGACCTGATCGCCTCCGGCTTCGGCCCGGGCTTCAACGGGCCGCTGCTCATCGGCGTCTCGCTCGACACGCCCGCGAAGGCAGACCCGGCGGTCACCGCCCAGGAGAACCAGCTCGAGCAGCTCCAGGCCGAGCTGGAGCAGGAGCAGGCCGAGGGGCAGGCGCAGCAGGCGCAGCTCGAGTCGGAGGCCGCCGCGCTCCAGGCGCAGCAGGCCGAGCTGGAAGCGGAGGCCGCCGCGCTCCAGACCCGCCGCACGGAGCTCGAGGCCGAGGGCGCCGCCCTGCAGCGGCAGCGGGACTCGGTGCAGGCCGAGGCCGCGCGCGTCCGCCGCGAGGTGGAGGCGGCCGGCGCCGCCGCCCGGGCGATCATCAACCGTGCCGAGCAGGCGGCGCAGCGGGCGCGCGCCGCCGCCGGCCGCCGCGCGACGATCGAGAAGCAGCTCCAGGCCGTCAACGCCCGCGTCCAGGCGGTGCGGGCGCAGATCGCCGCGGCGGAGGCCGACGCGCGGCCGCCGCTCGAGGCGCTCCTCACCCGGCTCGAGGCCGAGGCGCAGCGCCTGCGCGGCCAGATCGCCTCCGAGCGGGCCGCCGAGCGCGCCGCGCTCCAGCAGGCGGCGCAGCTCCGCCGCCAGGCGACCTCGCTGCCCGGCGTGCCGCGCACCCTGCGCTCGCAGCTCCAGCAGCTCGAGGCGAACGCCGCGGCGCTCGCCCGCGACTACGCCGCGTTCGAGCGGCAGCGCGCGGAGCTCGTCGCGGAGGCCGCGGAGCTCGCCCGCCAGGGCGACGCCCTCGAGGCGCAGGCGGCGGACCTGCAGGCCCAGAAGGCTCAGCTCGAGCAGCTCCAGGCCGAGGCCCAGGAGCAGCAGCAGCAGGCGCTCGCCCTGAAGGACCAGCTCACCGAGGAGCTCACGAAGGCCGGCGGGGACGACCGCGGCACCGACCCGCGCCTCGTGTCGATCCAGGACGCGGTCTCCGCGACCCCCGGCGTCGACGTGATGTCACCGCCGCAGATCAACGAGGACGGCAACGCGGCGGTCTACTCCGTCGTGCCGACGACCGGGCCGGCCGACGAGGCCACCGCGGACCTCGTGGTGACGCTGCGGAGCCAGGTGCTGCCCGAGGCCACCCAGGGCGCCGACCTCGAGGCCCACGTGGGCGGCTCCACGGCGGCCAACGTCGACCTCGCCGACGAGATCACGGAGCGGCTGCCGCTCGTGATCGCCGTCGTCCTGGCGCTGAGCTTCCTGGTGCTGCTCCTTGCGTTCCGGTCGCTGTTCGTGCCGCTGCAGGCGGCCTTCGTCAACCTGCTCTGCGTCGGCGCCGCGTTCGGCGTCCTGACCGCCGTCTTCCAGTGGGGCTGGGGGATCGACGTGCTCGCCATCGAGACGTCGAGCGACACGGTGCCGATCGCGAGCTACGTCCCGCTCATGATGTTCGCCGTGCTCTTCGGCCTCTCGATGGACTACCAGGTGTTCCTGCTGTCCTCGATCGCCTCGCGCCGGGCCGAGGGCGACGACGACCGCCAGGCGATCGCGTCGGGCATCGCGTCGAGCGCCCGGGTCATCACGGCGGCCGCGCTCATCATGATCGGCGTCTTCGGGAGCTTCGTGCTCAACGGCGACCCGACGGTGAAGCAGTTCGGCGTCGGCCTGGCGCTGGCGGTGCTGCTCGCCGCGTCGATGGCCCTCGTGCTGACCCCCGCGCTCATGGCGCTCATGGGACACCACACCTGGCGGATGCCGCGGTTCCTGGAGCGGGTGCTGCCGCACCTCGACGTCGAGGGCGCGGACATCCTGGACGAGCACGTGAAGGGCCGCACCGACGCGCCCGCGCCCGGCGGGGACGACGACCCGGCGGCTCAGCCCGCCTGACGCACCGGCCGCTCGCCGGCCGCGACGCGCTCGATGGCCCGGCCCACGCGCTCCAGCGCGCGGGCCGTGCGCCAGCCGTCCCGCAGCACCATCGCCTCGCCGCCGGCGCGCAGCCGGTCGTCCACGATCGTCGCCTCGTCGAGCGCGTCGCCGGGGAGCAGCGTGACCGGTAGCCGCGACCAGCGGCGCACCACCTGCAGGCCCTCGCGCACGGGGAGCGCCCACTCGCCGTCGTCCACCACGACCCGGTGCCGCACGACGCCGCCGGCGACGAAGAACACCTCGGCCGCGCCCTCCTCGTCGGCGGGCTCGACGACCACGCCCGCCCGGGTCGCGGCGCGGCGCGCCTTGGCGAGCGCGCCGAGCAGGCCCAGCAGCGCGGAGGGGGCGTCGTCCTCCCCCGTCGTCACCGCGCCGACCGCCAGGGCGGCCCCGAGGCGGCAGCCCAGCGCGCCGAGCGCGGCGGGCTCCCCGCACAGCGCGGCGGTGAGCTCGGTGGTGGACGCGGCGGCGGCCGCCGGATCGGGCAGGTCGCGCGGGTAGAGGACGTCGAGGCAGGCGAGGGCGTCGGCCGTGAGGCGCGGGGAGCGCAGCGGGCCGACGTACGCGCACTCGTCGTCGCGCGGGGCGGGCACGACCTGTAGGCGCGGCCCGCCGTCCTCGGCGACGATGCGCAGGAAGTGGCCGGCCGCGCGCGTGCCGCGCCGGTTGCACGGGGGGCGCAGGTCCTTGATGAGCCGGTCCTCGCGCAGGAGCGCCGCGAACTCCGACCCGCAGGTCTCGTGGTCCACGGCCTCGAGGCGCTCCAGCGCCCGCCCGATGAGGCGCCCGTGGCGCCCGCCCGGCCCGAAGTAGGAGCGCACCCGGCGGCGCAGGTTGCCGGCCTTGCCGACGTAGAGCACCTCGCCCGCGCGGTCGCGCATGAGGTACACGCCCGGGCCGCTCGGCAGGTCCTCCGCCAGGGCGAGCTTGTGGGCGTGGCGCAGGCCGCCGAGGCCCGCGAACTGGACCGCCCGCTCCAGCGTGTCCACGCCGCGCTCGGCCAGCATCCCGATGAGCACGACGAGCACCTCGGCCGTCGCCTCGGCGTCGGGCAGCGCCCGGTGGTTGGGGCGCACCGTCGTGTCGGCCCACTCGGCCAGGGTGGCGAGGTCGTGGCGGCCGGCACGGCCGTCGAGCAGGCGCCGGGCGAGCACGAGGGTGTCGAGCCACGGCTGCGTGAAGTAGCGACCGGTCAGGCGGCGCCGCTCGTAGTTGAGGAACCGCAGGTCGAACGGCGCGTTGTGGGCGACGAGGACGTCCTGCGCCGCGAAGTCCACGAAGCCGGGGAGGACGGCCGCGATGTCCGGGTGCCCCTGCACGAGGCGGTCGTCGATCCCCGTCAGGTCCGTGACGGCCGGCGGGATCGGGCGGCCCGGATCGACGAGCGAGCTGTAGCGGTCGACGATCTGCAGGGCGGTGACGCGCACCGCGCCGATCTCGGTGACCTTGGAGTGGCCGGGCGAGCCCCCGGTCGTCTCGAGGTCGACGACGCAGAAGGTGGCCTCGTCCAGGCGGCCGACGGACCAGTCCGGCGGGGCGAGCCCCACGAGGTCGCGGCCGAGCCATGCGAGCCGCGGGTCGCCCTCCACGATCTCCGCGACGAGGCGCCGCTGCAGGCGCTCCGGGCAGCGCCGCAGCCGCAGGAGCTGCGACGCGACGTGACCCACCTCGAGCGGGCGGCCGCGGCGCTCGAGCAGCGCGCACAGCTTGTCCGGCATGGAGTCGCGGCCCTCGGCCCCCGGCTGGGGCGCCGGGAGCGGCAGGTGGAGTTGGGTCGCGGGAGGCACCGGCGATCGACTCTAACGGCGGCCTCCGCCGTCATCGCCGGGCCGCTACGGGGCCGGGAGGTCCCCCGGCGCGATGGGCTCGGCGAGGTCGAACTGGGCGCCCGTGGGCCGCGGCACCCCGCCCTCCACGAGCACCCGCACGGCGTCCGCGCCGGAGGCGTCGACCGCCGTCCGCACCACGGGACCGATCACGGCGAGCTCGGCGGCGGCGCCGCCCGGCGGGTACCCGGACTCGAACTCCGCGCTCATGTCGATCGTCGCCACCCCGTCCGCGACGCCCGCGCCGAGCACCGTCGTCCCGGCCGGCAGGGCGGGGATGAGCGCGGGGTCGTCCGGCCCGGCGGCGAGGGCGTCCATCGCGGCCAGGAGCGGGGTGTCCCCGGGAACGCTGCGGCGCTCGGCGACGAGGGTCCCGGAGTCGTCGCTGAACCACACCGTGACCTCGGTGACGGTCGACGCCGTGGTGCCGGAGGGGTCGTCGTCGCCCCCGCACCCGGCCAGCAGCGCGAGGGCCGCGAGGGCGGCCACGAGCAGTCCCGCGAGGGACATCCCGACCTGCCAGGCGTCCGCGCGCCCGTGCGGGCGCGGTCCCCCGAAGGGGGGATCCTCACGCGACGCCCTTCTCAAGGGTGATGGCACCGGTGTACTCTGCCCCCGCCGGAGACGCATGTCCCTGGTCGTCCCCTCGATCGGTGGTTTTGGCGGATTCACTGGTGATTCCGGGTCGTCGCGATAACAGGCTCACCGCCTCGGGCTGGCTTCTGGCCGCCCTGGTGGCGCTGATCGCCGCTCTCGCACTACCCACCATCGCCCTCGCCGACACGGCGGTCATGGACCCGCCGGCGGCAGCCGAGCCGGCCGCGCCCTCCGCGGGCGGGGAGGCTCCGGCCCCGGTCGACGAGACCACGCCGACCACTCCGGTCGACGAGACCACCCCGGTGGACACGCCGCCGGTCTCCGAGGTGCCCGCCGACGGCGGGTCCGTCGAGGCCCCGGCACCTCCGCCCAGCGACGTCCCCGGCGCGGTCGCGCCGCCGGCGCCGGCCGACGAGGTCGTGCCGGTCCCCGAGGTCGTCGTCCCGGACGTCACCCGCACGTCGCCGCTGCCGGTCACCCCGGACGCGCCGCGACTCGGTGAGGCGATCAAGGTCGTGCCGGCGCTGCCGGTGACGCCCGCCGTCGCCACGCCCACGGGTCCCGCCACCCAGGTCCGCTCCGCGGCACCGGACGCACCGGCCGCCGCGCCGGAGCCCCGGACGCCCGAGGTCGCGCCGGCCGAGGTCGGTCCGCCGCCCTCGTTCGGCACCGCCGACTCGTTCACGGCTCCGCTCGAGCGGCCCGAGCTCTCCCCCGCCGTCGAGGCCCCCAAGGCCCCGCCGGTGACGGCCCTCATCGGCCAGGAGCCCCCGGACCCCGCCGGCTTCACCGCGACGCTCACCGCGCCGCAGGGGTCGGCTCCGCCGGGTGCGAGCCTGCTGGAGGTCCTGGCCGGCTTCG
>VFQR01000813.1_pt1 | contig 31972 bp, 30 predicted proteins | sample 3512321 | NCBI WGS metagenome assembly VFQR01 (sample SAMN10412374, study PRJNA504923) | tailings metagenome | isolation source: Relicate 3 Philex TSF1 revegetated site | place: Philippines: Tuba, Benguet | collected 2017-08-29 | reverse complement strand
CTCGTCAGCTTGCCGGCAGTCCCAGCACGCTGACCAACCCGGCCAAGCCGGATATGCGTGGAGGCCTCGCCTCAGTTACACCACGCAGTGGGACACGATCCGGCCGGGCGAGATCGATCTGGATTTCGTGGTGCATGAGGGAGGCATCGCCAGCAGTTGGGCCCAGGCCGCCGAACCTGGCGACAGCATCGTCCTGCGCGAGCCGCACGGGATCTACGATGCGCCGGCCGGGGCGAAATGGCTGCTGTTCCTGTGCGATGCCACCGGGTTGCCGGCGCTGGGGCGCCTGCTGGAGACGCTGCCGGCCGATATCGAAGCGCACGCCATCGTCGAAATCCCCGATCAAAGGCACGAGCAGGTGCTGACCAGCCCGGCGCGGCTGCGCGTCGCCTGGCTGCACGGCTCCGGCAACGGGGTGGGGCCGAGCCAGTTGCCGAGCGCGCTGCAGCGCGCGCAACTCCCTGATGCCGGCAGTGCCTATGTCTGGGTGGCGTGCGAATCGAAGGCGGCGCGGGCCATGCGCAAACATCTCCGGCACGATCTCGGCCTGCCGGGCACGGCCTACTCCGTCACCGGCTACTGGACGGATCGGCTGGCCGAGTGGGAGGCGGGTTGGCGGGCCCTCGATCCGGCGATCCGCGAATCCATCGACGAGCTCTGGGTTTCGGGCAGGGATACCGAAGAAATCGCCGATGAGGTCGAGGCCCTGATGGAGCGGCACGGCCTCTGAGCCTGCTGCCCGGTCTTGACGTAAGTAACCAGACGGTGAATTGTTCGTCCGGTGTCCGCAGGAGGAAGCGGGCCCGAGGACGAGGAATTCGCTTTGAAGTATGCCATCGTAGGCACTGGCGGTCGCCATGCCATGTTTCGCCGCGCCATCACCGAGACCCATGCCGCCAGCAGCGAGCTCGTGGCGTTGTGCGACAGCAACCCCGACCGGCTGGCACTGTCGGCGGGCAAGCTGCCCCGGCAGTCGGGTAATGGCATCGCCACCTACCCAGCGGCCGAGTTCGACCGGCTGATCGCCGAGCAGCAGCCCGATACCGTCATCGTCACCACGCCGGACTATCTGCACCACGAGTATATCGTGCGCGCGCTACGGGCCGGGCGCAATGTGATGACCGAGAAGCCGATGACCGTCGATCTCGACAAGCTGCGGCAGATCCTCGACGCGCAGCGCGAGAGCGGCAAGAAGCTGACGGTGACCTTCAACTACCGCTACACGCCGGCGCGCACGCAGCTCAAGGAGCTGCTGATGACCGGCGCCATCGGCGAGATCACCGCCGTCGATTTCCGCTGGTATCTCGATCGGGTGCATGGCGCCGACTATTTCCGGCGCTGGCACCGCTACAAGGAGAAATCGGGCGGCCTCCTGGTGCACAAGTCGACGCACCATTTCGACCTGATGAACTGGTGGGTCGCCTCGACGCCGAAAACCGTGTCGGCCAATGGCAAACGCGTGTTCTACACGCCCGAAATGGCCCAGCGACTGGGCCTCCAAGACCATGGCGAGCGCTGCCACGGCTGCCCGGTCTTCGACAAATGCGACTACCGGCTCGACCTCGAAAACGATCCGGCGTTGCGCGAACTCTACCTCGAGACCGAGGATGCCGATGGTTACTACCGCGACCGGTGCGTGTTCGCTGACGACATCACCATCGAGGACACCATGCAGGTGCAGGTGCGCTACGCCAACGACGTGCTGCTCAACTACACGCTCTGCGCCTACTCGCCCTGGGAAGGGCTGGAGATCAAGTTCCACGGCACCAAGGGCGAGCTGACGCATCGGCACGTCGAGGTGCATGGGGTGTTCGGCGGCGCGCGCGACCACGCGCAGCGGGACAACATGACGACGACCTTGCACCTGCATGGCGGGCTGCCGGAGCCGGTAGAGGTGTGGCAGGGCCAGGGCGACCATGGCGGAGGCGACCCGGTGATGCTGGGCTATCTGTTCGATCCCGACAGCATGGAGCCGGATCGCTACGCGCGCGCGTCATCCGAGCGTGAGGGTGCCTGGTCGATCCTTACCGGCATTGCCGCCAATCAGGCGATCGCCAGCGGCACGACGGTGGATGTCGACCAGATGCTCGCCGCGTCGGGGATCGTACTGGCGCGATAGGCAAACGGCCGTCGCGTCGCGATCGACGCGGGGCCCATTCCTGGCGGAGAGTGGGATGAGTTTGACAATGTCCTGCCATTGCGGCGCCGTTCGCATTGCGCTCGCCCAGCCGCCCGAGAACGTCACGGAGTGCAATTGCTCGCTCTGCCGCAGCTATGGCGTACTCTGGGCCTATTACGAGGCGGCCGAGCTCGTGCTGCCGAGCGACCCGACTGCCACGGACAGCTATACCTGGGGCGGTCGGAACGTCGATTTTCGCCGCTGCCGCAATTGCGGCTGCGTCACTCATTGGGTCCCGCGCCTTGCATCCCGTTCCCGACGCGGCGTCAATGCCCGCCTGCTGCCGCCTGAAGTTCTGGCAGCAGCGAGGCTGCGGCATCGGGACGGGGCGGGATCAGGGCGCTATCTGGATTGAGGCGCGCGCGCGGCGGGTGCGGTGCCGCACCTCAGTGCTGTGCTTGTGCCGCCGATGACGGGTGAGTGCGCGATGCAGGTCGCGGATGCGGTCCGGCCCCAGCGTGACGTCGCCGATTTTCAGCATGGCGCCACGCAGGCTGACGGGAGCTGCGTGCTCCATGGCAAAGCGGATGGCCGCACCTGCGGTGCGGAAGTGACGGGGGCCCTGGGCCTGCGCCGTCGCCGTGTCGCTGCCCAGGAACAGGTCTCCGGGCGCGTTGATCAGTTGGGTATTCATTTTGCTTTCTTCTGGCCGTGCCAGTCATATGTCCGCGCCGGGTTGCGCCGATGCTGGTGCATCGGGCTGCGTCGCGTTCTTGGGATGGTGGTTTGCGCCAGCGGTCGCGGCTGCGCCTCCGCGAGTGCGGGGCTGCATGCCGTGGCAGCTGTCGAGCGCTCTGGCGGCACGACGGGCCCCAGGCGCGATCGTCAGCGCTTGCTGATGGCGATGCTGAAGGGCCGCGCGGCGACGATCGGTTCCTGTCGCGTGGCGGCGGTGGGGGAGAGGTCGGTTTCCTCGACCACGCGCTCGATGCTCTCGCGCCAGGACCGCACGCGGTAGAGCACCGCGCCGCGATCATGCGGGAGGCAGGTCACCACGTCGCATGGTCCGGACGGACGGTTGCTGGATCGCGCTGCAGAGCGCAGTTCCAGCGTTTCGCCCACCTTGAAGCGATGCGGCATGGCAGTTCCCCCTCGAGTGGTGCAGCAGGCGCGTCGCCGCGCCCGCTGCGGATCGGATCAGGCGAGCTGCAGATTGATCGCGGACTCGCGGCCGTCACGACCGCGCTCGATGTCGTAGCTGACGCGCTGGCCATCGGCGAGACCCGACATGCCGGCACGCTCGATCGCGCTGACGTGGACAAAGGCATCCTTGCCGCCCGCATCGGGGGAAATGAAGCCGAAGCCCTTGGTGGAGTTATAGAACTTTACGGTGCCGAGGATCATCTTGGCGCCTTTCATGATTGGCTCGAAGCAATGCAAGCGAGCAGTTCCCCACGGGCAACATGCGCCGTGGGTCTAACAACGTTCGCATTACAGAAGGAAAGCCAAGCAACCGGCGGGGCCGGTAGGATCAGTTCGCCGACAGCGGCAGAAACGCGTGACTGTCATATGGGCGCCTCAGCCTGCCATGTCAAGCGCTGCGCGAAATGACCGGCTTCTTTCACTCCGCCGCCTGTCGCTCCGGCTCGCCGGGCGCATCGGGGTCGCCAGGGGCGGTTTCGCAGCCGAGGTCTGGGAAGGCCAGCACGCGCCGGCCATGGAAATCGACCCGCACCACCAGCAGGCCGCGTTCCTCGAAATAGGTCAGCAGGCGCCGCGCGCGACGCGGCGAATGGCTGCCATAGGCGCGGGCGAGGGTGGCGTCGGAGGGGCAGGCCTCGCCCTGCGTCGCCGCCCGTGCCAGCATCAGGAACACGCCCTGCAGATCATCGGGCAGCGCCTCGGACAGCGACAGCGCCATGCCCCAGGCTTCGCCGCCGGTTGCTTCGTCGACACCGGCGCGCGCCACCGCCAGCCGTCGCCGGAACGCGGTGAGCGTCAGCGGCTCCCCGGGGACACGACGGATGCGGCTGCGCACGAGAAAATCCTGGTACAGCACAGCATCGGAGCGGAAGGCGGCATCCGCGTCGTCCAGCATATCCTTGAGCACCGCGGCAATGCCGGCCTCGCGTAGTTCGGGGTCCACCGGAACTGGCGGCTCCGCTTCCGGCGCCTGTGGTTCGGGCCGTGGCCGCGACAGCTGGGCCAGGAGATCCGCCGTGGGAATCGGCTTGGGCGGCGGCGGCCGGCGGATGGGCGCGCGCGCCTCGTCCGGGGCCGGGGTGAAGATCAGCTCGCCCGCATCCTCCGGCGTCTCCGGCAGCGGCATCAGCCGCGGGCTGGTCGATCGCGCCGAGGTTTCGACCGGTCCGATGGTGACGGGCAGCGGGCGTCGGCTGAGCGCCGGGCCGAGTGCGACGAAGCTGCCGCGCGCCAGGTCGCGGAACATCTCGGCCTGCCGGCGCTCCATGCCGAGCAGGTCCGAGGCCCGCGCCATGTCGATATCGAGGAAAGTGCGGCCCATCAGGAAGTTCGACGCTTCGGCCGCAACGTTCTTGGCCAGCTTGGCGAGGCGCTGGGTGGCGATGACGCCGGCGAGGCCGCGCTTGCGGCCGCGGCACATCAGGTCGGTCATGGCGCCCAGCGACAGCTTCCGCGCCTCGTCCGACACTTCACCGGCGATGGCCGGCGCGAAGAGCTGTGCCTCGTCCACCACCACCAGCATCGGGTACCAGTAGTCGCGGTCGGCATCGAACATGCCGCCCAGAAACGCGGCCGCCGCCCGCATCTGCTGCTCGATGTCGAGTCCCTCGAGGTCGAGCACCACCGACACCCGGTGCTGCCGCACGCGCGCGGCGATCCGCGCCAGCTCGGCGCCGGAGCGCGCCGCATCCACCACCTGATGGCCGAAGCGATCGGCGAGGGTGACGAAATCACCCTCGGGGTCGATGATGCACTGCTGCACCCAGGGCGCGCTCTGTTCCAGCAACCGGCGCAACAGGTGCGACTTGCCGGAGCCGGAATTGCCCTGCACGAGCAGGCGCGTCGCGAGCAGTTCTTCGAGGTCGAGTTCGGCCACGGCACCGCCGGCGGCCAGGCCCATATCGATGTTGACCGTCATCTACTGCCCTTTCAGGTCGGCTGCATACCATCCATGGGCGATGGGGGCGAAGCCCTGCCGGCGGATTCCCACAGGCCTCGGCCGCAATGGCAGAAGGCCGCCCCGGATGGAGCGGCCTTCTTCGATGTCACGATGGCCGTAGTGGGGCCGGGATCAGTTCACGCGCTTACCCGCGGCGTCGAACAGGTGCACCACGGTCAGGTCCGGGGTCACCTTCACCTTGCTGCCCGGCTGGGCGCTGATGCGCTCGCGGAAGATGCCGGTGACGTGCTGCGTGCCGATGCGGCCGATGACCTGGGTTTCGGAGCCGGTCGGCTCGAGCACCACGACTTCGATCTCGATGCCGCTCGCCGGGTCGAGCTTCAGGTGCTCGGGGCGGATGCCGTAGACGGTGGCATTCTTGACCGAGCTGTCCGGCACCGGCAGCAGGATGCCGTCGGTGGTCTTGAAGCCCTCGGCGGTCATGGTGCCGTTGATGAAGTTCATCGAGGGCGAGCCGATGAAGCCGGCAACGAAGGTGTTCTGCGGCCGGTCATAGAGGTCGAGCGGGGAGCCGGCCTGCTCGATCACGCCGTCCTTCATCACCACGATCTTGTCGGCCATGGTCATGGCTTCGACCTGGTCGTGCGTGACGTAGATGGTCGTGGTCTTCAGCCGCTGGTGCAGTTCCTTGATTTCGGAGCGCATCTGCACGCGCAGCTTGGCGTCGAGGTTGGACAGCGGCTCGTCGAACAGGAAGACCTGCGGGTCACGCACGATGGCGCGACCCATGGCGACACGCTGGCGCTGACCGCCCGAGAGCTGGCGCGGCTGGCGGTCCAGCAGGCTCTCGAGGCCGAGAATCTTGGCCGCGCGATCGACCTTCTCCTTGATCTCGGTCTTGGGCACGCCCTTGAGCTTGAGCGAGAAGCCCATGTTCTGCGCCACCGTCATGTGCGGGTAGAGCGCGTAGTTCTGGAACACCATGGCGATGTCGCGTTCCTTGGGCGGCAGGTCGTTCACCACGCGGCTGCCGATCGAAATCTCGCCCGAGCTGATCTCTTCGAGGCCGGCGATCATGCGCAGCAGGGTGGACTTGCCGCAGCCCGACGGGCCCACCAGCACCACGAACTCGCCGTCATTGATGTCGACCGAAACGCCTTTGAGCGCCTCGAAGCTGCCGTAGTGCTTGCCGGCCTTGTTGATGGTTACGCTTGCCATGAAGTCCTCTTCCCTCGCCTGCGGGGCAACAGCCCGCTTGCACGGAACATCTGCGGCCTGCAGTCCCTCCGTCAAGCCGATCCGCGCTGATGTACGACTAAAGTCTATGTAAACTGTAATACCAAAGTCGTACAAGAGGTCTAGCTTGTATGCAAGATGGCCTTTCGGGCTGCGCTGCTGCGCGCGCAGGCCCATCCGGGGGTCGCCGAGCGCAGCCGACTTTCCGCTTGCTCCGCCGGGTGAGTGCGCTATGCCTCGGCCAGCGCAAGGGGAAACGTCAGATGCCAATCATCAGCCGCGCGGCCGCCGAAGCCGCCGACGCCGCGGATCGGCTGGCGCCGTTTCGGGATCGTTTCGCGCTGCCAGACGGTGTCATCTATCTCGACGGCAACTCGCTCGGCGCGCTGCCACGCAGTGTCGGCCCGCGTGTGCGGGAGGTTGTCGAGCGGCAATGGGGCGAGGACCTGATCCGCAGCTGGAACACGCATGACTGGATCGATCTACCGGGCCGGGTCGGCAACCGAATTGCGCGGCTGATCGGGGCGGATGCCGACACGGTGACGGTTGCCGATTCGACATCGATCAACCTCTTCAAGGTCCTCGCCACAGCGCTGGCGCTGCGCCCGGAGCGGCGGGTGATCCTCACCGAGGCCGGCAATTTCCCGACGGATGCCTATATCGCGGCGGGCCTCGCCGAACTGCTGGCGCAAGGGCACAGCGTGCGCGCGGTACCGGCATCGGAACTCGTCGCCGCGCTGGACGACGATGTGGCGCTGCTGCTCCTCACCGAGGTCGACTATCGCACCGGGCGGCGGCACGACATGCGGCGGCTGACCGGTTCGGCGCAGGCGAAAGGGGCGCTGGCCGTGTGGGATCTGGCCCATTCCGCCGGCGCGTTCCCGGTGGCGCTGTCGGCCTGCAACGTGGATTTCGCCGTGGGCTGCGGCTACAAATACCTCAATGGCGGGCCGGGCGCCCCGGCCTTCGTCTATGTGGCGCCGCGGCACATCGCCGGGCTCAGGCAGCCGCTCACCGGCTGGCTGGGGCACGCCGAGCCATTCCGCTTCGCGCCCGACTACCGGCCCGCGCCGTCCATCGCTGTCATGCGGGTGGGCACGCCGCCGATCCTCTCCATGTCGGCGCTCGATGCTGCGCTCGATGTCTTCGATGGCGTCGATCTCGTGGCCTTGCGCCACAAGGCGGACGGACTCTTCGCGCTGTTCACGGATCGCATCGCCCACTTGGCGCCCGAACTGGCGCTCGCGACCCCGCTCGTGCCGTCAGAGCGGGGCACGCAGGTGTCGCTCCGGCACCCGGAGGCCTATGCCATCATGCAGGCGCTGATTGCGCGGGGGGTGATCGGCGATTTCCGGGAGCCCGACATCCTGCGCTTCGGGCTGACGCCGCTCTATCTGCGTCACGTCGATCTGTGGCAGGCGGCGGAGGTGCTGGGGGCAGTGATGCGCGAGCGCGCCTGGGACCGGGACGATTATCGCCGGCGCAACAAGGTCGTCTGACGCGGCCTGCTCAGAACAGCTCGACCTCGCCATGGGTGCCTGAGGTCGCAGTGCCCGACAGCATCGGCACGCGCAACTCGTCCAGCACCAGGGCGGCCCAGATCTCGTCATATACGGGTTCGTCCGCCGTCGCTGGCAGCAGCGCGAACTGCCGCACGGCATGCGCCATGTTGCGGCAACGCTGTTCGATTCGGTCCTGTCCCTGCACGGCCTGGACGATGAGCCTGACCGCTTCGGCGCGGGCGGCTTCCACGGGCTGCGACTTGTCGGCCAATAGTTCCAGAGCCTGAGTAATGCCTTCCAGCATGACGCCGGTCTGGCGGGCCGTCTCGTCGAGCTCGCGGGCGAGCTTGTGCAGTGTCATGGATAGAGAACCCCGATCTTCTCCCAAGACCCTACGCAGCAATCCTGAACAGCGCGTTGCCACAATCGACAACATCGTCGGCACCCCGCCGATTTGGTTAGCGCTTCGCTTACGATTATTCGCTAAGGATCGGAACATAAAGTATGGAGCTGCCTGCCTATGGCTTTGTCCAACTCGCTGCCGCCGGAGTTTGACCGTGGCGTCGTGACCACGGTGCATCAGGGTGACTGTCTCGTTTCCAACGATCCGGAGCAGACCTATTCCACGGTGCTCGGCAGTTGCGTGTCAGCCTGCGTCCGGGACAGGGTCGCCAATGTCGGCGGCATGAACCACTTCCTCCTTGCGGAACAGTCCGGCTCGGCGCGGGACCGCTATGGCGCGTCCGCGCGCTATGGCGCCTTCGCGATGGAACAGCTCATCAACAGCGTGCTGAGCCGCGGCACCGGCAAGAAGGGCAATCTCGAGATCAAGGTGTTCGGTGGCGGCAAGATCAACGCCGCCCTCGACGATGTCGGGGCCAAGAACATCGAGTTCGTCCGGGAATTCCTCTCCAATGAAGGCTACCAGCTGGCCGGCGAGGATCTGGGGGGAATGTTCGCCCGGCGCGTGATGTTCAAACCGGCCAGTGGCCGGGCCTTCGTCAAGCGGCTGGACAACACCGTCAACGCCTCGATCGCCAGGGAAGAACTGGCCGTGGCCGCCAGCCGTCGCGTTGCAGCGCCCAAGCCCGCCGCAGACGATATCGAACTGTTCTAGGCGCCGGCTTGCTTACTGCTTCCTTACCGGGGGCAGGCGGCGTCAAGCATTCGTTAACCATTCGACTTTAGCGTCCGAACTGCGGAAGTGTCGTTTCCGCAGGGATCGGATTGGTGCGTCGAACGAGCGTCGCCCTCATCGGCAATCTGTGCTGGCTCGCCGCAGGCCTCGTGGCACTCGGAGGGGTGATGCTGCTCGGGCCCGGTCTGCCGGCGCTGGTCGTCGCTTTGGCCGCGGCCCTTGCGGCGTTTCTGGCTGCATCCATTCTCGCCTACCGGGCCGACACGGCCGAAAAGCGCCGCATTGCCGCCTTGGCGGCGGCGGTTGGAATCAAGGCCGGCGACGACTCCGCCAGTATCGAAGCTATTGCCGCCAATCTCTGCCAGCGGCTGGAGCGGGCGCACCCCTTCAAGCAGGCCATGACCGAACTCCGCCGGCCGGTGGCGCTGGTTTCGGCCGAAGGCGAAATCCTCGGTGCCAGTCTGGGCCTGCGGACCCAGGCGCGCAATGCCGAGGAAGGGGCCAAACTCGCCGACATATTCGGAGCCGACTTCGCTACAGGGCGGCTGGCACAAGGCGCCGCCATCTCGCTTGGCGGCAGCCGCTTCGTGCCGACTCGCAACGACCTGCCGGGTGGACGCATGCTGGTCGAACTGCAGCCGGCCGGGCATCTGATCGCCGAGGACGATCTCGACGGCTTCGTGCGGGCGATCGAGAACGGCCGGACCAGCTTCCGCTTCGACAATTGGGGCATGCAGCACTCCCCGGCCTTGCGCGCCCTGGGCGGCGCCATGGAGCAGATCGACCGTACCATGCTGGCGCTCGAGCAGTTGGCCGCAGGCGAGCCGGTCGATCCGGTGCATCTGCTGGGGGCTGGTGGATTCGCCAAGCAGATTGTCCGGCTGCGCGATGCCGTCGTCGATCTCGCGGTCGAGCGCGACGAAGCCGCTACGGCCCGCGACCTGCTGGAAGCCAAGATCGAGGCCATCCTTGCCGCCATCGATCGCTATCGCGCCAGCGTCACCAATCTGGCCGAACTGGCGGATCAGAGCCGGGCCGGGCTGTCGGCGGCAAGCGAAGCCATCGACAAGGGGCGCGAGCACGCCCATGCCATGCAGTCGCTGCAGCGCGAGGCGGCGCGACTTGCCGGCGAAGCGAGCGGCGCGGCGGAGCGGACAGGTGGCGCCGTCGGCGGCGTCGGCGTCACGACCGCAGAGATCGACCGCATGGTGGGGGCCATCGAGGATGTTAGCTTTCGCACCAATCTGCTCGCTCTGAATGCGGCTGTGGAAGCGGCCCGGGCCGGCGAGAAGGGGGCAGGGTTCGCCGTGGTGGCGAGCGAGGTACGCACTCTGGCGCAGGCGACCCAGAAGGCGGCCCGGGAAATCCGTCAGCTGGTCGGCGACAGCCGCACCCAGGCACAGGCTTCTCGGGCCGAAGCAGAATCGCTCGCAAATATCCTGTCGAGTCTGGGCACGCATTTAGACAAAATAAGTAATGAGACGAACATAATCGCGGGCGCGCTCGATCAGGGCAGCGGCGCCATTACCCGGCTCGACGGCAGCGTCAATGCGGCGGGAACGGTGGCGGCCCGTGCCCTGCAGCTTCCGGCGCGCCGGAGACCGGCCTGAAGCCGGCAGCCTCGGCCAGCCGGCCGGAAGGGGGCCATGGATGGAACAGGGCGAACTGCCGCTCAGTGACCGCGAGTTCAACCGGGTCAAGGCGCGTGTCTACGCCGAAGCCGGGATTTCGCTGTCCGATGCCAAGCGTACGCTCGTCGTGTCGCGGCTGGGCAAGCTGGTGCGGGGCCTGGGCCTTGCCTCGTTCGAAGCCTATCTCGACTATCTCGAGCGCAACGCGGATGCCGGCGAGCGGCAGGAGTTCATCAACGCGCTCACCACCAACCTCACGCGCTTCTGGCGCGAGGATCACCATTTCGACCATCTGGTCGACTATGTCCGCGGCCTGATCGAGTCGCCGCAGCGCCGCTCCGGCGGCAAGCCCCGGCTCCGGATCTGGTCGGCCGGCTGCTCGACAGGGCAGGAGCCCTACACCATCGGGCTGACGCTGCTGCACGCCTTGCCTGAGCTCAAGCGCTGGGATTTCCGTATCCTCGCGACCGATATCGACACCAGCGTCATCAGCAAGGCGGCGCGCGGGGTCTATCCGGAGAGCGAGCTCGCGGGATTGTCGCCGGAGCGGATGCGCCTCTTCGAGCCGGCAGGCGACGGCATGGTCCGCATCCCCGAGCAGGCGCACCAACTGGTCGCCTTCAAGCCGCTTAATCTCATGCAGCACCCCTGGCCCATGCGCGGCCCGTTCGACGCCATCTTCTGCCGGAACGTCGCGATCTATTTCGACAAGAAGACGCAGGGCGAGTTGTTCTCCCGCCTCGGCCAGCTGCTGGTCCCGGGGGGCTTTCTCTATATTGGCCATTCCGAAAATCTCGGGGCCGGCGGCGAAAGCTTCCGGCTCGTAGGCAAGACCATTTACCAGGCCCGGCCGCAGGGCCGCGCGAAGGATGCCGCATGACAATTCGTGTCCTCGTCGTCGACGATTCCGCACTGATCCGCGAGGTGCTCTCGCGCACGCTCGGCAAGGATGGCGACATCGTCGTCGTCGGCACCGCCGAAGACCCGCTGGATGCCCGCAACAAGGTCAAGCAGCTGAACCCCGACGTCGTGACGCTCGACATCGAAATGCCCAACATGAACGGGCTGCAGTTCCTCGACAAGCTGATGCGGCTGCATCCGCTGCCAGTGGTGATGGTCTCCACCCTCACCACGCGCGGCGCCAGCGAGACCCTCCTCGCCATGGAACTGGGTGCGGTGGATTTCGTCGCCAAGCCGAACGCTACCCTTTCGGGCGGTCTCGATGCGTTCGGCGAGAATCTGCGGCACAAGGTGCGTGCCGCCGCCGGAGCCGACGTGAAGGGACGCGCCATGCGCGCCCAGGCCCCGCAGGTGCCGCTGCGCAGTGCCGCCGCGCCTGCCGGGGCGTTGATCGCCATCGGCGCCTCGACCGGGGGCGTCGAGGCCATTCGCGTTGTACTGAGCCAGCTGCCGCCGGACTGTCCGCCGGTGGTGATCGCGCAGCACATGCCGCCGGGCTTCACCAGCCGCTTCGCCAGCCGCCTCGACGAGCTGACCGAACTGACGGTGCTCGAGGCCGAGGACCGCATGGTGCTCAGAACCGGGCATGCCTATGTGGCGCGCGGTGATTTCCATCTTCGCGTCGAGCGCAGTTCGGGCCAGCTCAAGTGCCGCCTGACGCAGGATGAACTCGCCTCCGGGCACCGCCCCAGCGTCGATGTGCTGTTCGAATCCGTCGCCCGCACCGTCGGCGCGATGGCGGTCGGCGTCATTCTCACCGGCATGGGGCGGGACGGCGCGCGCGGGCTCAAGCTGATGCGCCAGAGCGGCGCCTACACCATCGGCCAGAGTCAGAGTTCGGCGCTGGTCTACGGCATGCCGCGCGTCGCCTTCGAGGAGGGCGCGGTGGTCGAACAGGCGCCGGTCGAAGCCGTCGCGGCACGGCTCGCCTCGGCGCTGTCGCGCATCAAGTCGGCAGCATAGCGACGAGTGAATTGAAGGTTTGGTAACGGAATGTCCATAGGGTGCGGGCAGTGTGACCCGCCTCAGATCAAGGACGATCCGGGCAGCTAGAAGGCTTAGTAGGACATGCCCAAGGCAAGCGCTGTCAGTGTGATGATCGTGGACGACCAGCAGTCCATGCGCGGCATCTGTAAGTACATCCTGACGCAGCTGGGCTTCACCAACATCATCGAGGCCAAGTCCGGCCGCGATGCGTTGGGCAAGCTCGAGAAGGCAACCGTCGATCTCATCATTTCCGACTGGAACATGGAGGATATCGATGGGCTCACCCTGTTGCGCGTCATTCGCAAGCACCCCAAGACGCAGGCGATGCCCTTCATCATGGCGACCGGCCGCTCCGACAAGGAGCAGGTGAAGGAAGCCATTTCCTCCGGCGTGAACAACTACATCATCAAGCCCTTCGACGCCTCGACCATGAAGAAGCGGATCGAGGCGGTGATCGGCACGCTGTCCTGACGGTTACTCTGCACATCCTGCAGTTCGCAGAAGGGTCGCCCGAAGGGGCGGCCCTTCGCTTTTTCCGGCTGACGATGTAATCGATCACAGCCCCGGAAACACTGGGGTTCCGCGCAGTTCGCTGTAACGAGAATATTAAGGACTCCTCCTAATATTATCAGCCGGCTCAACAAGAGCCTGTCGCTGCCGACATGCAGGCGGAACACCGTCGCTGCCGGCTGACCTGATCGTGGGGGGAAGAATGGTCGGATTTCCAAGGCTGAGGATCGCGCAGAAGCTGCCGCTGGCAATGGTGGTCTCGGCCCTGCTGGTCAGCGCCGGCGTGGGGACGGCGAGCTATCTGATCGGGTCGAGCACGGTCGAGCAGATGAGCATCCGGCAGCTTCAGACCGTCGCCAGCGAACGCGCGCAGGAGTTCCGCACCTATCTCGCCACGATCGAGGCCGATCTGGTCGGCACCGCCAGCACCGATTTCGCGCTCGGGGCGGCGCGCGACATGGCCGTTGCCTGGGGGTCGATGGCGATCGCCAAGCCGCCGCTCGATGCGGTCGCGACCTTGCGCGGCAACTATATCGACTTCAATCCCAATCCGGCCGGGGAACGCCAGGTGCTCGATACGCCGGCAGGCGAGGGTGTGGTCAAGACCAGCTATGAGTTCCAGCACCCCAAGCTGCACCCTGTCTTCCGCACCCAGCTGGAACGTCGCGGCTACGAGGACCTCTTCATCTTCGATCCCAAGGGCAATCTGCTCTATTCGGTGATGAAGAACGATGATTTCGCGCGCAATTTCGCTGAGGGCGGCGAGATGGCTGATACCGGGCTCGGTCGCGCCTACCGCGCCGCGCTGGCGCTTCCGGAGCGGGGGCAGGTGGCCTTCACCGACATCTCCGTCTATGCGCCGCTCGGCGGACCCGCGAGCTTTCTGGCAACCCCGATCTACGACCCCCGGCAGAAGCTGATGGGCGTGCTCGCCGTCGCCATGCCGGTCGGCACCATCAACGCCATGATGCAGAGCAAGGACAATCTGGGCGAGACGGGCGAGAGCTTCGTCGTCGGGACCGATTTCCTGCTGCGTACCGACTCCAGTTTCTCGGGCGCCGACGACATCATCACCACCCGCTACGAGAACGCCGTCGTCGCTGCAGCGCTCGCCGGCGAGGCCGGCCAGGGGATCACGACCGACTATCGCGGTGCCCAGATGATCGCGACGGCAGCCCCGGTCGAATTCAACGGCGCGCGCTGGGCCATGGTCACCACCATCTCCGAGGCGGAAGCGCTGGCGCCCGTCGCTGCGATGCGCAACATGATGCTCATGGTCGGGGCCGGCCTGCTGCTCCTCGCTGCGGCCGCCGGTTATCTCTTCTCCCGCACCGTCACCCGCCCGATCAGCCGCCTCACCGGGGCAATGGACGCTCTGGCGGCTGGCAAGCTCGATGTCGCGGTGGAAGGCGCCGATCGCTCCGACGAGATTGGCGCCATGGCCAAGGCGATGCAGGTGTTCAAGGACAATGCGCTCAAGGTCACGGAGATGACCGAGGGCGAGCGCGCGGCGTCGCTGCAGCGGCGGGCCGAGCGCAGCCAGATGATGGGGCAGCTGCAGGGCGCGTTCGGCGCGGTGGTCGATGCGGCCATCGCCGGCGATTTCTCGCGCCGAGTGGAGACGGAATTCCCCGATGCGGAACTGAACGCGCTCGCCGGATCGGTCAACGAACTGGTGGCGACGGTCGAACGCGGGCTGGGGGAGACCGGCGAAGTTCTGTCCGCGCTGGCCGATACCGATCTCACCCGCCGCGTCGAAGGGCGCTACGAAGGCGCGTTTCTCAAGCTCAAATCGGACACCAATGCGGTCGCCGACCGGTTGGCCGAGATCGTCGGCGGCATGCGCGGCACGTCGCGGTCGCTCCGCACCGCGACGGGAGAGATCCTCTCCGGCGCCAACGATCTCAGCGAGCGCACGACGCGTCAGGCCGCGACGATCGAGGAGACCTCGGCCGCGATGGAGCAACTGGCCAACATGGTCCAGTCCAATGCCGGCCGCGCCCATGATGCCTCGGTCGCCGCGGCGGGGGTCAGCGCCACTGCGGAGGCCGGTGGCGAGGTCATGCAGCGCGCCACCGCGGCGATGGATCGCATCCGCCAGAGCGCCGGCAAGATCTCCAGCATCATCGGCATGATCGACGACATCGCGTTCCAGACCAATCTGCTCGCGCTCAACGCCTCTGTCGAGGCGGCGCGGGCCGGTGAGGCCGGCAAGGGTTTCGCGGTAGTCGCTGTCGAAGTGCGGCGTCTGGCCCAATCGGCCGCCCAAGCCTCGGCCGAAGTGAAGGTGCTCATCGAAAAGTCCGGTACCGAGGTCGATGGCGGCGCGCGCCTCGTCGCCGAGGCCGCCGAACGGCTGGACAGCATGCTGGAGGCGGCCCGCCGCTCGAGCGCTGCCATGGAGACGATTGCGCGCAGCAGCCATGAGCAGGCATCGGCCATCGACAACGTCAACGCCTCGGTGCGGACGCTCGACGAGATGACCCAGCACAATGCCGCGCTGGTGGAGCAGACCAACGCCGCCATCGAGCAGACCGAGGCGCAGGCGGTCGAACTGGACCGGATCGTCGAGCGGTTCCGTCTGCGCGAGGGGGCGGCGAGCAACCAGTCCACCCGCCCGGTGTCGGCGCATCCGGTAGCGGCCCTGCAACAGAAGGTGCGCGCCGCGGCCCGCTCCTATCTCGGCGGCGCCGCCGCCGCGCAAGCGGTCGAAAAGGACTGGTCGGAATTCTGACGACGTTACCAGCGACAGAATATTAAGGTCGGCATGCTAATCTTTGCGTATGCCGACCAATCTCGCTGCCAGCGACGAGGTATCCGCCCCCGTGCATCGCTCGGGGGCTTTGACGTTGGTGCCGGCGCTGCTGGTCGCCGCGCTCACGCTCGGCGTCAGTGTCGCCGCCGCCTATGCGCCGCCGGCAACGGGCGACATGGCCGTCGCCTTCCCGCCCTGGGTCGATGAGACCGAGGCCGCCGCGGCCGTCCATCGCGCCGGCGGGCGGCTCATCGGACCCACGCGACTGGGCAATGTCATCGTCGTCCACGCCGACGATCCGGGCTTTGCTGCCCGGGTCGGTACACAGGGCGCCCTCTTCACCCTCGCGGCCGAAGGCATCTTCTGCCGTCTCTCCCCTATCCCTCCGGAGCTATACCGATGAATATCGAAGCGCTGCGTCTCAAGTCGGCTTACATCGTCGCCGCGGCAGCCATGGTCCTTGCGCTCGGTGCCCTTGGCACTGAATATGTGGTCCAGGGGAGCATGGGGCTGGGGAGCCTGCTGGCCGGCGGGACAGGATTGGCGCTCCTTGTCATGCTCGTCGTCGCTCGCGGCTCGCAGGCGTTTCGCTATCTCGCCGTCTCGGTGATGATGGCGCAGGTCATGGCGCTGCTGATCGCGGCGCGGGGCCAGGTCTGGCAGGTCGATCTGCACATGGCGTTCTTTGCGGCCCTCGCCATCGCCGCCATGCTCTATGACGTGCGGGCGATCCTCCTCGGCGCGGCACTCGTTGCGGTGCACCATCTCGTGCTCGGCCTCGCCGTTGAGGAACTGGTGTTCTACGGCGGCAGCGGCCTGCCGCGCATCGTGCTCCACGCCGTGCTGCTGGTTGCGGAAGCCGCCGGCCTCATCTGGCTGACGGTCGGCACGCAGCGGCTGCTCGGCATCGCCTCCAGCAAGTCCGACGAGGCAGCCTTCGAGGCCGACCGTGTGCGCGAACTGGCCCAGCAGAGCGATGCCGAACGTGCGGCCCGCAATGCGGCGCACGACCAGATGCTGCACCGGCTCGAGCAGTCCTTCGGCCAGGTTGTCTCCGCCGCCGCCGAAGGTCGCTTCGACTCCCGCGTCCGCGCCGATTTCGACGACGAGACGCTCAATCGCCTCGCCGGCTCGGTCAATAGCCTGATCGATACGGTGCAGCGCGGTCTCGACGAAACGGGTCATGTGCTCGCGGCGCTGGCCGAGGCCGACGTCACGCGCCGGGTCGAGGGCGAGTATGCGGGCTCGTTCGCAACGCTCAAGGACAGTACCAACCGGGTCGCCGACAAGCTCGACGAGGTTGTGGGGCAGATCCGCACCACCTCCCGCGCCCTGAAGATCGCGACGGGCGAAATCCTCTCCGGCGCCAACGATCTCTCCGAGCGCACCACCAAGCAGGCCACCACCATCCAGCAGACCTCGGCGGCGATGGAGAAGCTCTCGCGGACCGTGACCAGCAATGCCGAACGCGCCCGCGAGGCGAGCGAGGTGTCGAGCGGCGTCACCCGCACCGCCGAACAGGGCGGCAAGGTCATGGGCGAGGCCAATGCCGCCATGCAGCGCATCACCGAATCCTCCTCGAAGATCTCGAACATCATCGGGCTGATCGACGACATCGCCTTCCAGACCAATCTGCTCGCGCTCAATGCCTCCGTCGAGGCGGCCCGGGCGGGCGAGGCCGGCAAGGGCTTCGCCGTCGTCGCCGTGGAGGTTCGTCGGCTCGCCCAGTCGGCCGCCGAAGCGTCCGCCGACGTCAAGACGTTGATCGAAGTGTCGGGCGCCGAGGTGACGACGGGCTCGCGCCTCGTCGCCGATGCGGCGCGCCAGCTCGACGGCATGCTGGCGGCAGCGCGCAGTTCCAACACGTTGATGGACGGCATCGCCGGCGAAAGCCGCGAGCAGGCAGCGGCAATCGAGGAACTCTACGCGGCTATCCGCCAGCTCGACGAGATGACGCAGCACAATGCCGCGCTGGTCGAGGAGACCAATGCCGCGATCGAGCAGACGGAGTCCCAGGCCAGCGACCTCGACCAGATCGTCGCCGTGTTCCATCTGCAGGGCGAACCGGTGCAGGCGCAGGCCACCCGCTCGGCGCCGAAGGCGGCCAGCTCCGCCTACGCGCCCCGTCCGGCCGCCCGGCCTGCCGGCTCCATGCGCGGCAACGCCGCACTGAAGCAGGACTGGTCGGAGTTCTGAACCCGACAGGACGCCGCTGACACGAGCTGTCAGCAGCCCCGTGGCATGGCTGTTCCTGCGTCAATTTGGCAGGAGACAGCCATGCCCCACACCGTCGAACTCGTCACTTTCCGCCTGGTCGAAGCCGACCGCGACCGCTTCTTGGCAGCGAGCGCGGTGGTCGGGGACTGGCTCGGCCGCCAACCCGGCTTCGTCTCCCGCCACCTGGCCGAGCGCGAGGATGGCAGCTTCCTCGACATCGTGCTCTGGCAGACGATCGAGGATGCCTTGGGGGCCAGCGCCCGCGCCGAAGCCGAGCTCGGCGACAGCGACTTCATGCGCCTCATCGATCCGGCGAGCATGGTCATGCAGCACGCGGAGGTCCGGCACAGGGTGGCGGCGTGATCGACGGTGCAGAAGCGCTGCTCGCGCACCGGCCGGCTGTCGTCGCCGAACTGGCGCGCCAACTCGCAGCGATGATCGCCGAAGTGCGGCCGGACCTCGTTCCGGCCGTGCGGTCCGGCTGGGGCACGATCAACTACCGGCATCAGCGGGCCGGCTTCGTCTGTGCCATCTATCCGCGCGCCGACAGCGTGTCGCTGCTCTTCGAGCGCGGGCGGCTGCTGTCGTCGCCGCTGCTCGAAGGTGACGGACGAAAGATGCGTTTCATCCGGCTCCTGCCGGGACAGGCGATCCCCGTCGACGAGATCGCCATACTCCTCGCCGAGGCCATTGCCTTGCAGTGACTCTCCATGCTGAAACCGGAGCCTCGGGAGCAGTGGAGGCCGGCATGGCGCGGATCGGACTGGTGGCGCATGACGACAAGAAGGACGAACTCGTCGCCTGGTCGCAGCGCAACGCCGCAACGCTGGCCAACCACGAACTCTACGGCACCGGGACGACCGGCGGCCGCGTGATGGAGGGCACCGGGCTCATCGTCAACCGCCTGCTCAGCGGACCGCTGGGTGGCGATGCGCAACTGGGCGCGATGATCGCCGAGGGCCGGCTCGATGTGCTCATCTTCCTGCAGGACCCGCTCACCGCCATGCCGCACGACGTCGACATCAAGTCGCTCACCCGGCTCGCGACGCTCTACGACATCCTGTTCGCCCCCAACCTGCGCACGGCTGACGCGGTGCTGGCGGCAATTTGACCATCTGGTCAAAGCCGGCCGAAACCTATAGACAGCGCCCCCAAAGTGCGGCCCCGCCCGGTTGACCGGGCTTTTGCCGTATGCGCACATGCCGGGAACGCGGGCGGAAGACCTGCGACGACGGGAAACAGGAGACGGGGGCCGGGTGTCCAGCGACGCAGTTATCGAAGTAGTCGGGGTGTCGAAGCGGTTCGGCGGCCTGAGGGCCGTCAACGACTGCTCGCTCCGCGTCGAGCGCGGCTCGATCACCGGGCTGATCGGGCCGAACGGGGCGGGCAAGTCCACCCTGTTCAACCTGGTCGCGGGCAATATCGTGCCCGACAGCGGCAGCATCATCTTCGACGGCAAAGATGTCACCGGCATGAAGCCGCATCAGCTGTTCCATCTGGGCATGCTGCGCACCTTCCAGATCGCGCATGAGTTCTCCAACATGACGGCGCTCGAGAACCTGATGATGGTGCCGCCGCACCAGCCCGGGGAGTCGCTGCTCGCGACCTGGTTCGCGCCGGGCCGGGTGGCCCAGGGCGAGAAGACCGTGCGGCAGAAGGCGCTCGACGTCATCGATTTCCTCAAGCTCGGCCACGTCAAGCACGAGCTGGCGGGCAATCTCTCGGGCGGGCAGAAGAAGCTGCTGGAGCTCGGCCGCACCATGATGGTCGACGCCAAGGTGGTGCTGCTCGACGAGGTGGCGGCCGGCGTCAACAAGACGCTGCTCAACGACCTCGCCGCCAATATCGAGCGCATGAACCGTGAGCTCGGCTACACCTTCTTCGTCATCGAGCACGACATGGACCTGATCGGCCGGCTCTGCGACCCGGTGATCGTCATGGCGCAGGGCGAAAAGATTGCCGAGGGCCCGATGTCGGAAATCCGCGCCAATCCCGAAATCGTCGAAGCCTATTTCGGCGCCCCGGTGGAGGCCGTCTGATGGCGCTGATCGAACTGAAGGACGTGGTGGGCGGCTATGGCGGGGCCTCCATCCTCAATGGCGTGAACCTCGCCATCGAGCAGAGCGACATCGGCGTCATCGTCGGCCCGAACGGCGCCGGCAAGTCGACGACGCTGAAGGCGATCTTCGGGTTGCTGAAGGTGACCTCGGGCTCGATCATGTTCGATGGTGAGGAGATCGCCAACGCGCTGCCCGACCGGCTGGTGCCGCGCGGGCTGAGCTTCGTGCCGCAGGAAAAGAACGTCTTCACCTCGATGAGCGTCGAGGAGAACCTCGAAATGGGCGCCTTCACCCGGCGCGACGATTTCCGCGACACGATGGAGTGGATCTACGGCATGTTTCCGGTGCTGCGCGAGAAGCGCCGGCAGCCGGCGGGCGAGCTCTCCGGCGGTCAGCGCCAGATGGTGGCGATGGGGCGCGCCCTGATGAGCAAGCCCAAGCTGCTGCTGCTCGACGAGCCGTCGGCGGGCTTGAGCCCGCGCTACGTGCTCGAAATCTTCGAGCAGATCGTCAAGGTGAACAAGGCGGGGGTCGGCATCCTCATGGTGGAGCAGAACGCCCGTCAGGCCCTTGCCTTTGCCTCGCGCGGCTTCGTGCTCGCGGGCGGGCAGAACCGCTTCACCGGCACCGGTCCGGAACTGATCGCCGATCCGGACGTCGCCAAGAGTTTCCTGGGAGGCTGATGTGATGGCTGCGCACTCTCGCCCCACCCAGACCGGCCATCGGCTGCAACTGCCGCCCTGCGGGCCTTCACCATTGCCGATCGCCGACTGTCGATTGCCGCACACCGGGGCGCCCCGATGAACGAACTCATCTTCTTTTTCAACAATGTGGTGGTGAACAGCATCGTGCTGGGCTCCATCTATGCCGTGGGCGCCATCGGGGTCACGCTGATCTTCGGCATCCTGCGCTTCGCGCATTTCGCCCATGGCGACATGATGACCATGGGAGCGTTCATCGCCTTCCTCCTCGCCATGGCGGCGACGGCGCTGGGCATCACCACGCCGTTCCTGCCCACCGGCTTTCTGGTCCTACCCGTGGCGATGGTGATTGCGGCGGGCATCGCGCTCCTGCTCGACAAGGGCTTTTATGCCCCTCTCCGGGCCCGCGGCGCGCGGCCGGTGACGCTGCTCATCGCCTCCATCGGCGTGACGCTGATGATCCAGGGCCTGATCCGCCTGTTCTTCGGCTCGGGCACCTGGTCGTTCTTCGAGGCGGAGCCCAAGCAGCTGATCCGCATCCCCGTGCCGCTCGAGGGCGTCACCCGCACGATCAACTTCACCCAGCCGCAGGTGCTGATGGTGATCCTGACTGCGGCGGCCGTGATCGCGCTGCACTTCTTTCTCACCCGCTCGCGGCTGGGCAAGGCGATGCGCGCCATGGCCGACAATGCCGATCTGGCGCAGGTTTCGGGCATCAACACCAAGCTCGTGGTGCGCGTTACCTGGGTCATTGCCGGCTCGCTCGCCTGCCTCGCCGGCACCATGCTGGCGCTCGACGTGAACCTCAAGCCCGACCTCGCCTTCAACATCGTGCTGCCAATCTTTGCGGCGGCGATCGTCGGCGGCCTCGGCCAGTCCTATGGCGCCATCGCCGGCGGCTTCCTCATCGGCACCGCCGAAACCATGGCGATCTTCAACTGGTCGGTGCTGTTGCGGCCGCTCGCGGGCGCGTTGCCCTTCGACGTGCCGGCGACCCTCGCGATCGTTCCCACCGAGTACAAGCTCACCGTGGCCTTCGTCATCCTTGTCGTGGTGCTGCTCTGGCGCCCGACGGGCATCTTCAAGGGGGCTTCGTCGTGATCGCCCGCCGTTCGCTCGTCCTGTTCGCCGGCTTGTTCGGGCTGTTCGTCGTCATCGGCTGGGTGCTGGGGGCCGCCAATATCTCGCTGCTGCTCGTCCAGAGCTTCGCCTATGCGCTGATCGCGCTGGGCCTCAATATCCAGTGGGGCTATGGCGGGCTGTTCAATTTCGGCATCATGGGCATGCTGATGGCGGGGGGCGCCGCCGTCACCTTCGTCTCGTTCCCGGTCAACGCAGCCTTCTGGGGGTCAGACGGTCCGCTGATGCTGGGCCGGGCGCTTCTCGCGTTCCTCGTCGGCTTCGGCCTGGTCTGGGCGGCCCGGCGCGCCGACCGGTTCGGCATCAGGGGACGCTGGAAGGCGACACTGGTGGTGCTCTCCTGGATCGCCGCCTACCTGATCTATCGCAGCCAGATCGACCCGGCGGCCGCCTATATCGAATCGACGGCCGGCTGGATCGGCGGCCTCGGCCTCCATCCCGTGCTGGGCTGGGCGTTCGGCGGCGTGCTCGCTGCCGGCATCGCCTATATTGTCGGCCGCATCTGCCTGGGCCTGCGCACCGACTATCTCGCCATCGCCACTATCGGCATTTCCGAAATCCTGCGGGCGCTGTTCAAGAACATGGACTGGCTGACCCGCGGCACGCTGACCGTCTCGCCGATCCCCTGGCCGACACCGCTGCCGCAGGACCTGCAGGCGCAGGGTGTCAGCATCGCCGACTCCTTCGTCTATGCGCGGCTTGGCTTCCTCGCCATCGTCATCGTCGTGCTCGTGGGCGCGTTCTTTCTCGTGCAGCGCGCCTATGGCGGTCCGTGGGGCCGGATGATGCGCTCGATCCGCGACAACCACATCGCGGCCGGCTCGATGGGCAAGAACGTCACCCGCCGCCAGCTCGAGATTTTCGTGCTCGGCTCGGTACTGATGGGCATTGGCGGCGCCATGCTGGTCAGCTTCCAGCAGATCTACGATCCGGGCTCGTACCAGCCGATCAACCACACCTTCCTGATCTGGGTGATGGTGATCGTGGGCGGTGCCGGCAACAATTGGGGCGCGGTGTTCGGCGCGCTGCTCATCTACATCACCTGGATGATCTCGGACCCCGTCGCGCAGTGGCTGTTCAACGGCATCTCGACCTGGTCGACCGATATCGGCTGGGGCCCGATCCCGGAAATCCAGTCGCGCGCCAGCCAGATGCGCGTCTTCGTGCTCGGTGTCGTGATCACCATTGCCCTCAGATATGCGCCGCGCGGGCTGATCCCCGAAGTGGTGCGGCGGGAGACATAGCAGCGAGGCCGCCCCCTCCACCACGCTTCGCGTGGTCCCCCTCCCCCGCGATGCGAGGGAGGAACCCGACTGCCATCGACCTGATCAATGCAGGCGCCGGCCTCTCCGTGATCCTCCCCCGTGAAGCGGGGGAGGGGGACCGGCGCAGCCGGTGGAGGGGGCGCGCCGCCCGCTCAGACCGATTCCAGCAACGCCAGCATCAGCCGTTCGAGGTCACGCTCCAGCGACGGGCGGAGGGCGCTGAACTCGGGCATCGCCAGCACCTCTCGCGCGGCGGCCGAGGGATGGGTGTTCGGCCACAGGCCCGCAATGAAGGTGCCGACCGTCGCCGCCACCCAGATGCAGTCCTCGAGCCGCGCCCCCGGCAGGCGATCCTGAATGCTGCCACCGATGCGCTGCACCATGTCCATCAGGTGCCGCTTCATTGCGATCAGCGTGTCCACCGACACATTCTGCTCGAGCGTCGTCGCGAGGATCGCCAGCAATTGCGGAAAGCGAGGTACGGCGAGAAAGGCGCGGGTGCCGGCGGCGGCGACGGCCGCCCGGTCGCCCTCGGCACAGCCCGCGATTTCCGCCTCGATGCGTGGCAGGAAGGTGTCGATCGCCTCATGCAGCAGCTCGATCAGCACCTGCTCGCGGCTCTCGAAGTAGCGGTACACATTCGACTTGGTGAAGCCGGCGCGCGCGGCGATAGCGTTCAGCCCCGCGCCGGCCGCCCCGGCCTCGTCGAACAGGGCCCCGGCCGCGACGAGCAGGGCGTCGCGGCGCTGTTGCTGGGCCTCGGGCGTCCGCGCCCGCTGGAAAGTCGTTTCGCTCATGCCGCCCGGGCTGTGATGGGGAAGCTGCGCCCTGTGATGCGCTCGGATACCTCCCATAGCCGGGCGCAGGCCGCCTGGTCCAGCGCCCGGTGCGGAATCCGGGCCGGTGCCGGATTGCCCCGCATCTCCATCCAGCCATCGGGCCCGTAATAGCCGCCGGGGGCGGCATCCGGTGCGGTCGCGGCGAAGAGCTGGGGCAGGGTGCCCGCCGCCGCGGAGTGACCGACAGCGGGTCCGATCACCGTGCCGATGAAGTTGCCGATCTGGCCGTGCAGCCCTTCGGCGGCGGCCGGGCCGTTCGCGACGAGATCGGTCATGGCAAAGCCCGGATGGGCGGCGAGCGATAACAGGTTCCAGCCATTGGCGTCGCTCCGCCGCTGCAGTTCCAGTGCAAACATCAGCATGGCGAGCTTGGTCTGGCCATAGGAGCGGAACGGGCTGTAGGAGCGCTTTGCGTCGAGGTCGTCGAAATCGATGCGGCCGAACCGCGCCGCCGTACTCGCCAGCTGCACCGTGCGCGGTGCCGGCGCCGCGCGGAGCAGCGGCAGCAGTTCCGCCGTCAGCGCGAAGTGCGACAGATAGTTGGTGCCCCATTGCAGCTCGAACCCGTCCCTGGTCGTCTGCCGCTTCTGCGGCGCCATCACCCCGGCATTGTTGACGAGGATGTCGAGCCGGTCGTAGCGGCGCTGAAAGGTCTCGACGAAGGCCGTGACATTGTCGAGGGCAGCGAGATCGAGCGCCTCGAAACGGATGGCGGCATCCGGTACCTCGGCGCGGATGCGCTCCAGCGCGCTCGCACCCTTATTGGCATTGCGGCCGCTCAGCACCACTTCGGCGCCGGCCCGTGCGAGTTCCAGCGCCGTCTGAAACCCCAGCCCACCGGTCGCGCCGGTGATCAGAGCGAGCTTGCCGCGCTGGGTGGGGATGTCCTTGATCGACCAGGCCATGACGTGTCCTTCAGTTAAGAGACCAATGGTCTCTAAATAAGAGACCGACAGTCTCTTGTCAATCGGTCCATGCCCTGGACAAAAAGCAGCAGGCCCGGGATCGCTCCCGGGCCTGCCAGAATGTTGATGCAACCGGCGGTTCGCGCCGGTCTGCGGTCGGCGCTTACTGCACCGGGCCCTTCTCGACGAACGCGCCGTTCTCGACCGCCAGTTCGACGATCACGCCGTCCACGTCGCCGGCCGCGTCGAAATCGAGCGGGCCGCCGGCGCCTTCATAGTCGATGTCGGTACCGGCCGCGATCAGTTCCTTGGCCTTGGACCACTCGCCCGGCAGGATCTTCTCGCCCGGAGCGGACGCCACTTCGCGCAGCGCGGCCGCGAGGCCGGCACGGTCGGCGGAGCCGTTCTTCTCGATCGCCAGCGCGATCAGGAAGGCGGCGTCATAGGCCTGCGGCGCATAGGTCGCCGCCGGGTCCTGGCCGGCTTCGGTCGCCAGCTGGATATAGATGTCGGCCGACTCGCCGCTATAGGCGCCGGCGCGGGTGGCGATGATGTTGCCGTTCACCGCGTCTGCGGGCAGGCCGGCCAGCAGCTGGTTGTCGACCATGCCGTCGCCGCCGACATAGGTGGTGAACTCACCGCCTTCGATGGCCTGCTGCATGATGGTCTTGCCCGAGCCCGACGCATAGGCGAGCACGACGAGGTTCTGCGAACCGCCCGAGGCCAGCTGGCCGAGTTCGGCGCGGTAGTCGGCCTTGCCGTCTTCATGCGCCACATTGGCGGTGATCGAACCGCCACCGGCAGTGAAGGTGCCGGAGAACACGTCGGCGAGGCCCTTGCCGTAGTCGTTGTTCACATAGGTGAGCGCCACTTCGTTGATGCCCTTGGAGAGCAGCAGCTCGGCGAGCTTGACGCCCTGGAACGCGTCCGACGGGGTCGTGCGATAGAGCAGGTCGTTGTCCTCGACCGTCGTCACGGCCGGAGCCGAGGCGGACGGGGAGATCATCACCACGCCGCCGGGGATGCCCGCAGCGGTTGCGGCGCCGATGGTGGCGCCGGTGCAGAACGCGCCGACGATCGCGGTCACCTGGTCGGTATTGACCAGCTTGTCGGCCGCCGGGCCGGCGACGGACGGATCACAGGCGCTGTCGCCGGTCACGGTCGTGATCTGGCCGCCGGACAGGATGCCGCCCTGGGCGTTCACATGGTCGAAGGCCAGCTGCGCGCCGGCAACGATCGGGGGAGCAAGGCTTTCGATGGGGCCGGTCAGGTCGCCCAGAATACCGACCTTGACTTCCTGCGCCAGCGCGGGAACGGCGAGGCCGAGCACGGCGGTCGCGACGGCGAGGCCGAAAATGGACTTGGATTTCGTCATGATTTCCCTCTGTAGGTCGCCGGCCCGCACCCCTGGTTCTTGACGACGGGTCTCAGCGGTACCGGTAACATGCATACGGGCGCACGTTGGGTGGCCCGCTGGCGGGATATTGCATGTTTTACAAGGGCGAGTCACCCGGTTTCGGTTGGCTTTCAGGCAGGGTCCCGGGCTGCAGCAGGACGCATTGTGTCGCGCGGCTCCGGGCTGTACTCAGGGCAGGTTGCGTTCCCATCGCGAGGCCGAACCATGCGCGTCATCCGCCACCTGCTGGTCCTGCTGCTGCTGTTCGCCGCCCTGCCGGCCATCGGCTTTGCGCAGGAGGCGAGCGATGCGGACGCCGAGGCAGCCGAGGCCCCGCCGCCGCCGCCCTGCGGCACGCAACCCATGACGATCGCGCGGATGGTCTGGCCGTCGGCCGCGCTGCTCGCGGAAATCCATTCGCGCGTGCTCACCGCGCACCTGCAGTGCAATGTGCAGGTGCAGGCCGGCGACATGGCCGCCATCGGCTCGTCCATGGGCGCCATGGCGGGCCAGAAGGTGCGACAGGCCGGTCCGGCCTATGCGGACACCGTGTTCGAGGGCTGGTTCGTCCCCGACTATGTGCGCGAGCGCTGGCCGGAGGTCACTACCATCGAAGGACTCAAGGCCCGCGCCGCCGAGTTCACCGAAAACGGCGGGGGCCGCGGGCGCTTCATCTCCTGTCCGCTCGACTGGGGCTGCGCTCTCGTCAACCGCAACATGCTGCGCGCCTATGAACTCGACGGCCTGTTCGAGATCGTCGAGCCGGCCAACCGGTTCGAGCTCGATACGTTGATCGCCGAGGCGGTCGGGCGGCGCCAGCCGATCCTGTTCTACTACTGGCAACCCAACGCCGTGCTGGCGCAGTTCGCGTTTTCGCCGGTCACGCTCGCCGCCTATGACCGGGACGCCTTCCAGTGCCTGGGACGCGCGGTCTGCTCCAGCCCGGTGCCTACCGGCTTTGCGCCCGATCCGGTGGTAGTGGCGCTCGCCGAGTGGGTCTACCTGGAGGCACCGCAGGTCGCGGCCTATTTCAGCCGGGCCCGCATGCCGCTCGAGGAGATGAACCTCATGCTGCAGCAACTGGGTGAGCCGGGCGCCACCGTCGAGGACATCGCCGACCGCTTCATCGCCGAGCGCGGCAGCGTCTGGCGCCCCTGGGCGGGCTTGCCGGCGGAATAGTTCACGCTCCGTTAACTGCGACCACAGACGCGCGTTGGCCGTCATCGGCCGGTCACGGTCGGCAAGGAAGCTCCGCCAGCGGCCCGCTACGGGCGCCGCTGCTAGATGTCTTTGAAAACACTCATGAAAACGACGCACCCTTAGGCTTTTGGCAATCTTCCATTCCTAATCATGACCCCCGGCGGTCGACCGGACCGTCGACGGAGCCTGCCAGTTGCGTCAATCCGCCCCGCTCGAGCGCATTTTCTCGGCCTATCGCGTCACCCTGCTGTCCGTGCTGACGCTGGTCGTCTGTCTCGCAATGCTGTCGCTCGCGGACATCTTCTGGATTCAAGAAGGTCGCACCCTCACCCCGGTCGGTGTGATGCGGATGATCGCCGGAGGCGTGCTGGTCCTGCTGCTGCTCAACGGCTATCAGCAGGTGAAGCGCGCCCTGCGCGATGCGGAGGTGGAACAGCAGGCGCGGCTCGACTCCGCCCATCGCGACTCGCTGACCGGTGTGTTCACCCGGGCGCACTTCATCGAGCGCATGCGGCAGCATCTGCGCCCCGGGCAGGCGTTGAGCTACCTCCAGCTCGACATGGACAATCTCAAGGTCCTCAACGACTCCCACGGCCATGTCGCGGGCGACGCGGCGCTGGTGCACCTCACCCGTACCCTGCACGACATGCTGCCGCAGGCCCTGATCGGCCGGCTCGGCGGCGACGAGTTCGGTATTGCCGTGCCCGGTGCGGACAATCGCGCCGCTATGGTCCGGCTCGGCGACCTGCTGATCGCGCGGCTGGGCGAGCCGGTCGCGATCGAGGGGCGGAACATCCGGCTCTCGGCGACCATCGGCGTCGCCATGGCGCCGGCCGACGGCGCCGAAGTCGATGTGCTGATGGCCAAGGCGGACCTTGCGCTCTACAAGGGAAAGCGTCTTGGGCGGGCCACGACGATTGCCTTCGAGGCCGATTTCCTCGCCGACGAGCGGCACAAGCGCTTCGTCGAGCGCGAATTGCGGGCCGCGATCCTGCTCAACGAGCTGGAGCTGCATTATCAGCCGGTGTTCGCCAGCGACGGCAAGACCGTGCTGTCCCACGAAGCGCTGGTGCGCTGGGTGCATCCGGTGCGCGGCCAGATGGCGCCGTCCGCCTTCATCCCCATCGCCGAACAGAGCGACCTGATCGACAAGCTCGGCGACTGGGTCCTGCGCCGGGCCGCTGCCGACCGGGTCCGGCTGGGCGGGGAGGGGGTGGCCGTCAACGTCTCCGCAGTGCAACTCCGCCGCGCCGATTTCGCCCTGCGCTTTGCCGAGATCCTGCAGCGCGCCGGTCGCACGGGTCGCGAGTTCACCATCGAGATCACGGAGTCCGTGCCGCTCCATCCGGGCTCGGTCGAACTGCAGAACATCGAGAAGCTGCGCGCACTCGGCGTCCTGGTCGCCATCGACGATTTCGGGGCCGGGTTCACGAGCATCGAGTATCTGCGCCGCTTCCCGTTCGACGTCCTCAAGATCGACCGCTCCTACATCATGCACCTGCCGGGCAGCCGGGTGGATGGGCTCCTCGTCTCCGCCATCTGCAAGATCGCGCGGTCGCTGAACGTTTCCGTCGTCGCCGAAGGGGTGGAGACTCCCGAACAACTCGCCTATCTGCGCCGGGCCGGCTGCGAGCAGTTGCAGGGGTTCCTGCTGGCGCGCCCGGCACCGCTGCACGTCCTGCGGCCGCTGGCGGCGCCCGCCGCAGCCGCGGCCTGACATGCGCCACAAGGCTGAGCCAGCCTGCCTTGCTTCGCGGCCACGGGCCTGTCTATAACAGTCGTCGGGAAGTTTCGGGCGACTGGAGTGACGTGATTTGGACGTGAAGCGGATCAACGAAGACGTCAGCGTTTCACCGCAGATCGGCCCCGAGGACATGCCGGCCATCAAGGCCATGGGCTTTGCCACGATCATCAATAACAGGCCGGACGGCGAAGCGCCGGACCAGCCGGACAGCGCGGTGATGGAACAGGCCGCGCACGATGCAGGGCTTGCCTATCACTACATTCCACTCGGCCGCGACGGGGTCAGCCCCGAAATGGTCGAGGCGACCAGGGCGGCGTTCGAGGGGAGCGCCGGACCCGTATTCGCCTATTGCCGGTCCGGGACGCGTTCCACCACGCTGTGGGCGCTGAGCAAGGCCGGCCAGATGCCGGCCGACGAGATCGTGTCGGCGGCGGCCAATGCGGGTTACGACATGTCCCACCTCTTGGGACATCTGAGCCAGAAGTAGCGCGCGCTTCGGCCCGCGTACTGCCCAGCCGGCCGCAAGGCCCGTTTCCCTCATGCTTGGGTCACCCCGATGCCGATCAAGAAAATCCTCGTCGCCAACCGCAGCGAAATCGCTATCCGCGTGTTTCGTGCGGCCAATGAGCTGAACATCAAGACGGTCGCCTGCTATGCCGAAGAGGACAAGCTGGCGCTGCACCGCTTCAAGGCCGACGAGGCCTATCTGATCGGCAAGGGCAAGGGCCCGGTCGAGGCCTACCTCCAGATTGACGAATACATCCGCATCGCCCGCATCTCCGGCGCCGACGCGATCCACCCGGGCTACGGCCTCCTCTCGGAGTCGCCCGAATTCGCTGATGCCTGCGAGGATGCCGGCATCATCTTCATCGGCCCGCGCGCACAGACCATGCGCGACCTCGGCAACAAGGTCGCCGCGCGCAACATGGCGATCGCCTCCAACGTGCCGGTGGTGCCGGCCACCGATGCGCTCCCCGACGACATGAACGAAGTGAAGCGCATGGCCGCCGAGATCGGCTATCCGCTGATGCTCAAGGCCTCGTGGGGCGGCGGCGGCCGCGGCATGCGCCGCATCATGGATGAGTCGACGCTGGTTCACGAAGTCTCCGAGGGCAAGCGCGAGGCCAAGGCCGCCTTCGGCAAGGACGAGATGTATCTCGAAAAGCTGATCGAGCGCGCCCGCCATGTCGAGGTGCAGCTGATCGGCGACGACCACGGCAACCTCGTCCATCTGTTCGAGCGCGACTGCTCCGTGCAGCGCCGCAACCAGAAGGTCGTGGAACGGGCGCCCGCTCCGTACATGAGCCAGCAGGTGCGCGACGACCTCACCTCGTCGGCCATCCGGCTCGGCAATGCCGCCAATTATCGCGGCGCCGGCACCGTCGAATTCCTGCTCGATGCCGATACCGACAAGTTCTACTTCATCGAAGTGAACCCGCGCATCCAGGTCGAGCACACGGTGACCGAAGTGGTCACCGGCATCGATATCGTGAAGGCGCAGATCAAGCTGCTGCAGGGCGCCGTGATCGGTACGCCCGAGTCCGGTGTGCCGAAGCAGGAGGACATCCGCCTCAACGGCCATGCCATCCAGTGCCGTGTCACCACCGAGGATCCCGAGCAGAACTTCATCCCGGATTATGGCCGCATCACCGCCTATCGCGAGGCGACCGGCTTCGGTGTCCGCCTCGATGGCGGCACGGCCTATGCCGGCGCGATCGTCACCCGCTACTACGATCCGCTGCTCGAAAAGATCACCTGCTGGGCGCCGACCCCGGACGAGGCCATCGCGCGCATGCACCGGGCGCTTCGCGAGTTCCGCATCCGCGGCGTCGCGACCAACCTCGCCTTCCTCGAAAACATCATCACCCACCCCGATTTCGTCGAAAATCGCTACACCACGCGCTTCATCGACACGACGCCGGCGCTGTTCGATTTCAAGGCGCGGCAGGACCGTGCGACCAAGCTTCTCACCTACATCGCCGACGTCACCGTAAACGGCCATCCCGAGGTGCGCGACCGGCCGCGGCCGCCGGCCGATGCCATCGAACCGATGGTGCCCGAATACGAGCCGCTCAGCGTCGTCGAGGGCTCGCGACAGGTGCTGGACCGCGACGGGCCAAAGGGCCTCGCCCGCTGGATGAAGGCGCAGCAGCAGGTGCTGTTCACCGACACCACCATGCGCGATGCACACCAGTCGCTGCTCGCCACCCGCATGCGTTCATTCGACATCACGCGGATCGCCCAGGCCTATTCCCGCGGCCTGCCGAACCTGTTCTCGCTCGAATGCTGGGGCGGCGCGACCTTCGACGTCGCCATGCGCTTCCTCAACGAGGATCCGTGGGAGCGCCTGAGCGCCGTCCGCGAGGGCGCGCCGAACATCCTGACCCAGATGCTGCTCCGCGGCTCCAACGGCGTCGGCTACACCAACTACCCCGACAACGTGGTGAAGTTCTTCGTCAAGCAGGCGGCACAGGGCGGGGTCGATGTATTCCGCATCTTCGACTGCCTTAACTGGGTCGAGAACATGCGCGTCTCGATCGACGCCGTGGCCGAGGCCGGCAAGG
>VFQR01000812.1_pt1 | contig 31988 bp, 34 predicted proteins | sample 3512321 | NCBI WGS metagenome assembly VFQR01 (sample SAMN10412374, study PRJNA504923) | tailings metagenome | isolation source: Relicate 3 Philex TSF1 revegetated site | place: Philippines: Tuba, Benguet | collected 2017-08-29 | reverse complement strand
TCACCCGGCGGCTCGCAAGGGCCTGAAATGACTGAGGTCATTCTGATTCAGGCACTGAGATGGACGGAACGGCTGATGAAGTCGATACGGCGATTGATGAGGAGGCAATAATAGTTCGCGAGAAGCGAGCGGTGTGGCGTGTCCTCGTTAGTAATCGCAGCCTCGTCTGCGCGCGTGTTGTTTTCGCTCAGTTCGTCCGCGAGCCTCACTAATGCAGCCAGACGCCAAGCATGCACCTTAAAATCCCCTATGTAGGGTTCCGCCTCTTGCAGCAATCCCGGGATGGTGTCGCGATCTCCGCCCTTCAGCTCTCCACCGTGCGCTTGAGCGATCGTTGAGATGATCCTCTGCTCTAAGTCGCTCATGCCTGCATTCACCCCAACCTCCCGGAGGATTTCCGCAGTCATCTTCTCGTGACCTTCTCGGCGGCTCGCATTGCCCGCGTCATGGAGCAGGATCGCCACTAGAAGTACGAACACCTCAAATGGCTCGAGTTTCTTGTAAGCTGCCTCCGTACTATCGCTCCCAAAGCCTAACATCTGCCCGGCGGCATCGATGACATCGTCGATATGGCTGATGTCATGCTTGGTGAACCGATCACCCGCTTCGGCAGCCAAGGCCGCCCCAGCGTTCGAATAGTATTTGTCAGCAAGGCGCTGCTTCATCGAAACGTAATGCTCGAAGTATCTCCCGCCGCGTCGGGGGAGTTTTCTTCCCTTGGCCGCGACCTTTTTCAGGTAAAGCTCGAGCGCCGTGTCGGTGCGGATCTGGACGGGCATCTCAGCAACCTCCCGCCTGGACGGAGAGCGACACAACGGTGTCGAAGACCGCCTTGGCAAGAATCGGAGGCACCGCGTTTCCGACCTGCTGTTGCTGGAATCCTATAGATCCACGGAACTGATAGTGGTCCGGAAAGGATTGAAGTCTGGCGGCCTCGCGAACGGAAAGACCGCGATCCTGCGTAGGATGGATCAGCATGTTCTTCCGGAAGTTCCCGATTACGACTGACGGCGCGTCTTTCCTCAGGCGTCTGTAGATACCGGAATGGTATCGACGGCGGTCGGTAATCGGATCACGCATCATGCCCGGCACGTCCCGCCAGTTCCCGCCCTGAGGAATGTAGGGATACCGGGCCACGACCGAGTCTGCGTTCCGGCTCACCAAATGACCTGAGCATTGTTTGAGGCCGGCGCGCATCGACTTGGCGTAGGCAGACGAGGCGCGTTTCCCGTACTCAAGAACGTCTTCCATCGCTCCATTAAGTAGTTCCGGAAGATCGCCGATCGCATCCCACAGCGTCGGCCGTACGACCTCGGCAGGAGCTTTGGGAAGCTTGGGTTCGGTATTCCGTGAGGCTACGACAAAATATCGCGAACGCCGCTGAGGACAACCAAAGTCAGCGGCGTTCAGCACGTCGTACGCAACTTTGTACCCCATGTCCTTGAGGTGCTGTCTAAAGGACTCCGCGAATCGCCCTCCGTCGGTCTGCAGGATACCCGCGACATTCTCGAATACCACCCACTCGGGACGCAGCATTCGGACCATCCGCAGGAATTCCTGGAACAACCAGTTCTTGGGGTTCTCCGCGTGACGCGTCCGCTGGTTTGATGTGGAGAAGCCCTGACACGGTGGCCCCCCGAAAAGAACCAAGGGCTGGTCGCGCTTGCCTACATCGATTGACTCGACCTCCGCAATATCCGACGCGATCATCGTGGTATCCGGATGGTTGGCCCGGTACGTCAGGCAAGCGGAGGGGTGGTTCTCGACAGCGGCTCTAACATTGATGCCGGAAAGTTTGGCGCCGAGGGTCAGACCGCCCCCGCCTGCGAACAAGTCAACTCCAATCATGCGCCGCGAATCTCTTGACCAGTAGGGTCGTCTTCGTGATCCTTAATCTTGCCCATCGAGCGCGGTTGTTCACGGCCATTCGGCCAAAGATCCCCAACAATGTAACAGGATCTCAGCGATTTGGTTTGTGGGCGCACTCGCGGTGTACTGCCGCCACGAGGTTCTCGTTTTGCTTCGCAGGTCATTGGCACTCCAGCAGATCGAGCTGCGCGATGTATTCGTCAGGGAGTCCATGGTGACGGGCCCCCTCGCGTAGATGCGTCAGGTACGCCCGGCTCGGCAGCGGCTGCACATCCTGCGGCACAGCCACATAAGTGCTCACCATGGTCGCCAAATCTTCCACCAGCACGGAAACCTCGACGCGGTTGTAGCTGTTGAATGAAGTGGCGCGCCCGGGCCTATAGCCCTCACTCGCGTCAAGCGCGTCTACGTCCTCTGGGGTGAGTTGGTAGAGAATGCCCCATACGTGCTTACCGGAGCGAGGAGTTACGGAAGCGACGCCACACCCTCTGTGTTCTGACAGGCGAGGAAAGCACAGCTCATGGTCGTGGAGCACGGCAACGCCCACCACCCTGCTGTTCTTACAGCGAGTCATCATCTGAGTCGGATCCATATTGGACCCGTAAGCGAAGTACAGCATGAGCCTTGCCCCCAGCCCGGCCATAACCGATCCGGCAGCATCAGGCGATACCATTCGCATAGCTACCGACGCTCGACCGATATTGCCGGCGAGACACGACGCTGCCGCAGTTGACAATGGCCCGAAGTCTGTCCCATCGCAACCCGACTCCCTGCGCTTTAGGCTAGGGATAAATTATCACCCCCTATCCCGTTGTTTAGATTTCGCGATCAGCAGGTGAAACGACATGGTGAGTGAGGCGGCACCGGAGGCGCCGGGTTACCTTTATCTGGATGGTGTTCCGGGGCGCACGCCCGGCCGCAGCGGCGAACCGTACTTCGCATATGACCCGCAAGGTATGTGGCGCTTTTCGGAAGACGATGGTTGGCAAGCGGTCGAGGCCGCCGCGGTGGCGCTGCACTACGCCCTCATCAAGAACGTTTTTCGAGGGTTGGACTATGCTCAGCTGGTGCGAACAGTGCCGGAATTCGTCGCTACTGCCGGCCAGAACTCGGAGGCGGCAGCCTCACCTAGGGATTTAGAAGAAATCCTCAAGTTGACGGATCGAGTGCCGGAGCTGAACCGATTCCTCTACCTATTTGATTGCCAGCGACTGGTTGGCGCCATTCAGGAGTGCTGCAAAGAAATTGTCCAGATTGTCGGTGAGTTTTATCGAACTCTGAACCTCGAGCCGTTCTTTTTCCCGGTGTTGAAGCACGAGGACGGGCTGAGGTATTCTAGCTCGCCGGTAGTTGCTAAGCTCTTTGCGTTCCTGAGCTTCGTCTTCATCCGGATGCATAGTCTTCTCGACTACACAGTCAAGATCGCGATCGAGGCCGAAAACTTGCGCACTGACTTCACTACCTATCCAAGGATGTCGAGCTTAGCGGTACAGTACGGCGACCGCAAGCGCGTGAGCTTCAACAAAGCCGCGGGCACACTCTTCGAGGACTGCTCCTTCCTTGTCTCTGTTGAGACGTTGCGCAATCATATCATCCACAACGGCTTGCTAGACGACGTGCCGAAAGCTTATGAGGTGACCAAAGATGGCTTGCCTGTGGAGAAGTACGTGCTGATCCCGGACATGGTCGATGGGCGTTTCGAGCGGTTTCGCAACCGCAACCTGTTCTATGGACGCGGAGACAAGATCAACCTTCGGCTCCCCCAGATGGTGTTTGAGTTCATGGGGCGCCAGGAAGCGACGCTCTGGAAAGTGACGGAAGGCCTTGAAGCGCGCGCCTTGTGACCAGGCCGCACCTACAAGAGGGTTCAGCGTGGCTAATGATCGACTGTATCCTTCGGACGCAGCCGCAGCTCAACCAGTCCCAACCGCGATGATCTGCTGTCGGCGCGACTGAATCTGACCGGTGGCCCATAGCCTCCCCACCAGCAGCCCTGATTTGAAGGATTCGTTCTCGGTGTTGTAGCCCCTTGGGTTGCTGACGATACGGATATCATTGATTTGCGGCTGTCGCGGATGTGGCCGTGGACCGGGGAACTGGAGACCCTATGTGTGGGGACGCATACGCGACGCGCTCATGGGCAAGCTCGCTGACGCTCCCGCCGTGATCAGCCACTTGAAACATCCATCAGGTGGTCCGGTGCGTGCAGCGGCTGAATGTCCTGCCGCCACTTTCATGGCGCCGCCAAGCAGCCCGAGTCCTTCTGCTTTCCGGCCTCAGATCCTTACCACCAGCCGTCGCTTGAAGGATCCGTTCTCGCGGCCATAGCCTCGCGGGTTGCTGACGATGCGGGTGCCGAGGATGGTGTAGTCGCAGCTGTCGTGCATGTGGCCATGGACCCAGAGGGCCGGAGGCGCTGCCGCGATGGTGGCGGAGAGGTCCGAGGCGTAGGCAGCGTTGAGGAGATCTCCGGCAAAGCGCTCAGGGATCGAGCGCGGGTGCGGCAGGTGGTGGGTGACCACGACGGTGAGGACCTGCTCGGCCAGCAGCGCCTTCTCGATGAACTGGCGGGACTCGCAGTGCATCCGGAAGGCCGCCTCTGGAGTGAAGCGCTGCCAAGGGTCCTTGCTCAGCGCGATCCTGCGGTAGTCGTTCATCCGCTCCCGGGCATGTGCCATGCCCATCCGCTGGTGGCCTTCGATCGCGTAGTCGGTCCAGAGCGTCGCGCCGATGAAGCGGACGCCGCCGATGGTGACGCTGTCGTTCTCCAGGAAGTGGACGTGCGGGGATTCGCTGGCAGCGGCACGCCCGGCCTCGATGCCCTCCATGATGGCGCCCCTGTAGAACTCGTGGTTCCCGGCAACGTAGACGCAGGGCATGGCATGGCCGACGTTCTCGGCCAGCCAGCGCACGCCATTGCCGGGGCCGCGGCAGAGGTCGCCGGCCATGATGCAGACGTCGGCGTCCGGAATGGCGAGCGGCTCCGGCAGGCCGGCGAACTCCAGATGAAGGTCGGAGAGTATCCAGAGCTGTCAATCGGCGCGGAATGGGGACCCGGCATCGGCGTGCAATCGGGGCTCTGACTCAATTTTGATGGAGTTCAGGCGCCGGCTGGCAATGGTTCAGCCGGAGAATCACTGCGATGGGTCACTTCTTCCGTCCCTCGGCGTTGGTGCCGCAGGGATTTGTTGCCGAAAGCATCGAGAACGACGGTGCGGTCGTTCGCATTGTCATCCACGCGAAGTCTTCCGTTGGGTGCTGCCCGGGCTGTGGTCGGATGTCGACCCGCGTGCACAGCCGCTACCCGAGGCGGCTTGCTGACCTCCCGCTGTCGGGAAGGTCCGTGCAGCTCATCCTGATGGCGAGGCGGTTCCACTGCGACGCCGTTCTTTGCGGCCGACGTATCTTCACCGAGCGCGGGGGGAGAGCGTTCTCGCACCTTGGGCACGACGGACGGCGCGCCTCGATCACCTCGTTCATCATCTCGGCATTGCGCTGGGAGGACGGCCGGCGGCAAGCTTTGCGCGTCGCCTGATGGTTCCGGTGAGCAACGACACGCTGCTGCGGTCAGTGCGACGACGAGGCAGCCCCCGGTTCGCGCCTCCGGCGGTCATCGGGATTGATGACTGGGCCTGGCGCCGCAACCAGCGATACGGGACGATCATCTGCGACCTCGAGCGCCGGAAGACCATAGCCCTCCTGCCCGATCGAGAGCCGGCAACTGCCGAGGCATGGCTTCAGTCGCAGCAGCAGATCGGCATCATCGCGCGAGATCGCGGAGGTGGCTATGCACTGGCTGCAGCGAAGGCATTGCCAGGCGCGGTGCAGGTCGCTGACCGCTGGCATCTGATGGAGAATGCCAGCCGCGCCTTCCTCGATGCTGTGAGGAAGTCGATGCGCCAGATTCGCGAAGCCCTGGGCGCCACGAGGATAGATCCCGACCTGCTGACCGCTGCCGAACGCCTGCAATATGAGGGGTATGTGCGGCGGGAAGAAACCAACGCTGCCATCCTCGGTCTTGCCAAGGAGGGCGTTGCCATCAAAGAGATCGTCCGCCGGACCGGACACAGCCGAGGCGTCATCCGCAAGGTGCTGCGCGGTCAGCGTTCGGACGTCTTCCGCAGCCGCGAGAGTTCTCTCGAGATCTATCTACCCTGGCTCGATGCCCAATGGGCGGCAGGCGAACGAAATGGCGCGGCGCTGTGGCGAAGGCTGAAAGGCCAGGGCTTCAGGGGGAGCCTGCGCGTCGTCACCGAGTGGGCCACACGTCGACGCCGGGCTGATCGGATCAGCGCCGATGCGCTTCGCCGCGCCCCCTCGGTCAGGACAATAGCGCGCCTGATGACGGTGGCGCGCGACAACCTGTCGAGGTCCGAGACGATCACAGTAGCGGCCATCGAGGAGAAGGTGCCGCTCCTGGTGGAAGCCCGGGAGGTGGTTGGCAGGTTCCAGACCATGGTGCGCAAGAAGACCTTGGCCGATCTCGAGCCGTGGCTCGAGCATGCACGCTCAAGCCTCGTCGCGTCGTTCGCCGCCGGCGTGCTGAAGGATCGCGAAGCCGTCAGTGCTGCCGTCAGCCTGCCGTGGTCGAATGGCCAGACCGAGGGTCAGATCACCAAGCTCAAGCTCGTCAAGCGTCAGATGTATGGTCGCGGGAAGATCGACCTACTGCAGGCGCGAGTGATCGGCGCACAATGATCCGCGGCACCACCAAAATTGCGTCAGACCCCCTTTTGGATGCCGATCACCCCTGAAACGGGGTCCTTATTCCACGCCGGAACACACCAGAGCCTCATGCCTGGAGCCTGTCCCTGAGGCCGGCAAGGATTCGCTCGAGCTCCGCGCCTTCCAGCGTGCGATGGAGGAGAAGGAGCGCCACGAGATGCTCGACGGCGTCGTCCTGGCGCGCCACGATCCTGCGGGCTGCCATGTAGGCGGTCTCGAGGCGGGCATTGATCCGGAACTGGAGCGCGTCGGAGCGGCGGCGATCGACGGCCGCTCGTTCGAGGTTTCAGAAACCCAGTCAGGTCTGGGATTCGCTGGCGGCGCTTCGGCCTTCTACCTGATCTTCGGGCTTGCGTCCGTGCGGGAGGCGGGCCGGATAAGGTTGCCGTCACTCCCCGGATGTAGCCGTGCCCACTCCCGTACCCCTCGTGCCATGGTCGCCAGATGATCGGCCGCACTGAAGCCGGAGACGCTCTTGCGCGGCTTCAGGTCATGGTCGCCATCTTCGAGCCAGATGATCTCGATGCTGGGCGACAGCTGGTAGATGGACACCTCCTCGCGGGCTCCGAACTGATCGCGGGTCCCCTGGCAGATCAGCATCGGCGTCTCGAGCGCCACCAGGTGCCTGGTGCGCAGCTGCTCCGGCTTCCCGGGAGGATGGAATGGATAGCCGAGGCACAGCAGGCCGGCGACCTTGCCCTGGCGGTGGAGCTCGTCCGCCACCATGGAGGCGACACGACCGCCCATCGACTTACCGCCGACGATCAGCGGACGGTCGGAAGGAACAGCCTCGACAGCTCTCAGATATTCGCCCTTGAGGCTCTCGGCGCGCGGCGGCGGCTTGCGCTGGCCGGATCGGCGCGCGGCCATGTAGCCAAACTCGAAGCGCAGGACCCGGAATCCTTCAGCGGCGAGCGCCTTCGACGACGCGTTCATGGATGCGCTGTCCATCGGCGCGCCGGCGCCGTGGGCCAGCAGCAGCTGGAATGCCGCGTCCTCCGGCCCTTCCGCCAGAAGTTCCATCAGCCTGCCGACCGATGAGCTGCATCCATGTCGGCAAACTGGATGCCGCGCATCGCGGTACGCGCCCAGTCGGAGGTGCTGTCGAGCTTCAGATAGCTCTGCCACAGGCGCTTTGCTTCCGGCAGATTGTCGGCCTCGAACTCCAGCCTCGCCAGATTGTAGAGCGCGTCGGCGTAGTCCGAATCGATCCCGATCGCCTTGCGGAGACAGCGGCGGGCTTCATCCGGCGCGCCCTGGTCCGCCTTCAGGTCCGCCAGGTTGAACCAGGCCTCGGCAAAGGAGGGATCGATCCTCAGGGCGCGCAGATACTCGGTCGCTGCTTCGCTCGGCAGCCCCGCTGCGCGGAGGCAGTTGGCCCGGTTGAAGGCCGCGGCCGAATCCTTTGGAACGAGGGCGAGGCACCGCGCGTAAAGGTCGGACGCCGCGCTGTATTCCCCTTCCTCTTCCAGCGTCTCGGCCTCGGCGAACAGAGCCTCCTCGTTCTCGTCCGCGTACCTACCGAGGTCGAACAGCAATTGTCCGGTCAAATCCACCTTGCCTCCCTCGAAGCTCGCATAGACCCCGCCCCGGCGATCCGCATGAAGCGTCTTCGAGGTCAGCGATGCGACCGACGTCGACCGCTGGACCGAGCGGGCAATATCGAGCGGCTTTGCCCCGGCGGCGAGCAGCCCGGCATATTTCCGGGCGAGGATCAGGTCGCGGAAGGTGAATGGCTCGTCATCGCATTCGAAGACGTCGAACACCCGGAGCAGGCCGAACACGCCTTTCCCGAGCCGCGACTGGGCGAGCAGGGAGATCCGATCCAGTCCGCGGTCATCGACTGGCGGGAGCAGGCCCAGCATCCGCAGGAACCCGTTCTCGCTGAGCAAGGCGCGTTCCGCGTCGAAGGATGCGTCCAGCCGCTTCTCCGCAACGTCGTCCGTCTCGAAGAGAAGTCGCCGGCCAATCACGATATGCGTAGTCCGCCGCTGGATCCCACGGTGGACGACGTGACCTTGCCGTTCGGCCTCGCGCGCGATCGTCCGCAGCGGGAACGAAGCGAGCGGGCCGACGAGCCCGAAGATCAGACCTGCTTCTTCCGTCACGCCTTCTTCCTGCCGGTGCTCTTCGGCTTCGCCGCGCCGGCGGCGGCAGCCTTCGCGGGCTTGATGGCTGGCTCGGCCGCCCTCGGCTTGCTCTTCGCCGGGGGCTTGCCTTGGGAGAGGCTGGCCTTCAGCGCGTCCATCAGGTTGATCACGTTGCCGCGCTCGGGGGCGGCCGCGATGACCGGCTTGTGGCCCTTCAGCTTCTCCTTGATCATCTCCATCAGGGCGATCTCGTAGCGATCCTCATAGTTCTTTGGATCGAAGTCAGTCGCCTTCTGGTCGATCAGCTTCTGGGCGAGGTCCAGCATCTCGGGGTCGGGCTTGCCGAGCGGGATGTTCCCAAAATACTCGGCCGTGCCGCGCACCTCGTTCGGATTGCGAAGGGTGGAGACGAACATGCCGGTCTCGCGTGGCGAGATAGCGACTACCCGCTCGCGGCTCGACAGCACCAGACGGCCGATCGCAACCTTGCCCGCCTTGCGCAGCGCCTCGCGCAGCACCACGAAGGTCTCCTCCGCCATCGCCCCGTCGGGAGCGAGATAATAGGGCGCGTCGAGATAGACGAGGTCGATCGCGTTCTCGTCGACGAAGGCCTCGATGTTGATTGTGTGGTTCGATTCGATCCGGACGCTCTCGAGGTCGCTGTCCTCGATGATGACGTAGCGCTTGTCCTCGTACTCGTAGCCCCTGACGAGGTCGGAACGTTCGACCAGTCCGAGTTCTGGATCGACCGGCTTCATGTTGATCCGGTTGTGGGTGTCCTTGTGTAGCTGGTTGAAGCTGATCCGGTCCTTCGAGCTCGTCGCCGGATAGAGCCGCACCGGGCAGCTCACGAGGCTGAGCCGCAGATAACCCTTCCAACTCGCGCGTGGCGCCATGACCCTCTCCTACGCAAGACTCACCTGCGCGTGGCCGGAAGCGCCCGCGCATACTCTTCGATCGACGCCCACGGATCGCCTGAAGTCGCCAGCAGGCCGGGCAAGGTAGAATAGTTCAAATCCTGCGGGGCGTCGATCGACTCCAGATCATCCCATGAGAGTGGGGTGGAAGCGGGCAGATGTGGCCGCGCCCGGAGCGAGTAGGCCGCGACCGCGGTGGCGCTGCGGGCATTGCGGTGGAAGTCGATGAAGATGCGCCCCTTGCGGTTCTTGCTTCCCATGGTGGTGGTGAAGAGATCGGGCGCCGTCGCCGCGAGCCTTGCCGCGATCCTGCCGGTCCGCTCATGCACTTCCTTCCAGCCGAGCCTCGGCAGGATCGGCGCGACGAGGTGGAGGCCACTGCCGCCGGAGGTCTTCACGAAGGCGACGAGACCGAGGTCGTCGAGAGCGGCACGCAGATGCACAGCAGCCTCGACGATCTCGCGCCAAGCGATCCCCTCGCCGGGGTCGAGGTCGAAGACGACGCGGTCCGGCTTCTCAGGCCGCCTGCGGGTCGAACCCCAGGCGTGGAACTCAACGACGCCGAACTGAGCGAGAGCGAGATAGCCCTTGGCGTCCTCCACCGCGATATATGATTTGGTCTCCTCTTCGGAATTCTTCATCTCGAAGGTGGCAACCGTTGGCGGCATGCCCTGGAAGGCGTGGCGCTGGAAGAAGCAGTCCTGCGGACGTCCCGTCGGACAGCGCACCAGCGAGACCGGCCGCCCCATGATGTGGGGCAGCATGAAATCGCCGACTGCGGCGTAATAGACGGCGATGTCGAGTTTGGTCGGGCCTGACCTGCCGAAGACGCGCCGCTCCGGATTGGTCACCCAGATCGTGGCGAGGTCGGCATCGGTGATGAGCCGCTTGCGAACGCCCGACGCGACATGGGCGAGTTCCGGCTCGCGCAGGCCCTTGTAGACGGCATGGCGGAGCATGTTCTCGGCGGTACGCGCGGTGTAGTGGACATGCGCCGCGAGCACCGGCCGGACAACGATCACGTCCTTCGGCGCGCCATGGAAGGCTCCCGCGCCTTCGCGCAGCGGCTCGAGCCGGGAGGTCAGCTTATTCAATGTATCAGCCGAGAAGCCGGTCCCGACCTTGCCACGGTAATGCAGCTCGCCCTCCTCCCATTCGCCTACGGCGAGAGCCGCAAGCCCCCCGGCTGCCTCGGAGACCGTGAAGCCGCCAATGACGAAGTCCCCTGTGAGCAGCGCCTTGACCTTCAGCCAGGTGTCCGAGCGGCCGGACTGGGACGGCGCATCGCCACGCTTGGAGACGATCCCCTCGAGTCCCATGTCTGAAGCGCGATTGAAGAAGATGTCGCCGTCGCCCTCGATGTGGTCACTGAAAGCGATGGCGGTGTTGTCCGCTCCACCTGCCTGCAAGAGCTGCTTAAGCAGGCCCTTCCGCTTGAGGAGCGGCACCCTGCGCAGGTCATAGCCGTCGAGATGAAGAAGATCGAAGGCGTAGAAGACGAGGCGGTGCGAAGCCTTTTCCGACAGCGCCGCCTGAAGGGCCGAGAAGCGGCTGATCCCGTTCTCGTCCAGCACGACGATCTCGCCGTCGATGATGGCCTGCCTGCAGGGCAGCGCCTGGAAGTGGCGCGCCAGATCACCATAGCGGCGCGTCCAGTCGAGGCCGCTGCGCGTGACGAGCCGGAGGTGGCTGCCGTCCCGATACGCCATCGTCCGGTAGCCATCGAACTTGATCTCGTGGATCCACTCGCCTCCGGACGGCGGCGCGGCGGCAGCGGTTGCCAGCTGCGGAGCGATGGCGGTCGGGAAGGCCGCCTTGACCGCGCCGGCAACCTTCCCGGGGCGAGGAGGTCTGGGCGGCTGCTGCGGCGGAGCCACCAGTTCCTCGATCCGCCTGCCCGACTTCACGCTTTCGGGACGCTCCGCCAGGATGTCGGTCATGCGGTCCGCTGCCTGATCGCGCTCTTTGAAGAGCAGCCAGTTCTGCTTCGTCTCGCCCGCCTTCGCCTTCAGCCTTGCCAGCATCCAGCCGCCGCCGAGCTTCTGGCCGGCGAGCCTGAACTTGAACGCGCCCTCGGCCAGCGACCGGTCCGCATCCTCCATCGGTGCCCAGGTGCCGGTGTCCCACACGATCATGGGGCCGCCGCCATATTCGCCTTCGGGAATGACCCCTTCGAAGTCGAGGTACTCTACCGGATGGTCCTCGGTCTCGACCGCCAGCCGCTTCTCGTCCGGATCGAGCGACGGTCCCTTGGGCACCGCCCAGGACTTCAGCACGCCGTTCAATTCGAGGCGCAGGTCGTAGTGGTCCGCCGTCGCCGAATGCTTGTGCACTACGAAGCGGTTGCCAACGCCGTCGCCGCCGCCCGGCGGTTCCGGCGTGGCCGCGAAGTCGCGTTTGGCGCGGTAGCGGGCAAGCTTCGACATGCGTCGACAGAAGCACGAATCCTGCACGGACCAAAAGTGGCTGGTCCATGCTGATGCCGAGCCTACCGTCCCTTTCCTGAGATCGAGGACGAGTTGATCGACCCGACCGAAATTTCTGGAAGTGCTGAAGGCCTCTTCAGCCTCGTCACAAGGCAACTTCCTGGTTCGCCGGCAATTATGTCGGCAAGGATTACCGGAACGTCCGTGACGAATCTGGCTATGCCCAGCCTGCCGACTTTGCGTCGCTGAGGATGCCTCAGGCCACTGCGGCCTTCGGTTTCAGGGAAAAGACGGACGTCCTGTCGCGACCGCTCCTCTTGGCTTCATAGAGGGCGGCATCAGCCCTTTCGAGCACGGGGTCGATCTCTTCTCCGCCTGTCGCCACGGCAATTCCAACGCTCACGGTCGGAGCTGGTCTTAGGGCGGGACAAGCGTGATCCCGCGCCGCAAAACAGGATCGAAGGCCGTCTGCGAGGAGCCGTGCGACGGTTTCATCGCAGGCGGGCATGATGATGGCCAACTCCTCGCCACCGAGACGGGCGATGACGCCTCTGTCGCCGGCTGCGCCACGAAGGGATGCTGCGAGGGACTGGATGACACGGTCGCCCACCGCATGGCCATGCCGGTCGTTGATCCTCTTGAAGCGGTCTATGTCGCAGAGTAGCACCGCTACGGGAGACGCGGCGCTTGCTTCCTTCATGCATAGGTCGGCCTGCTCGAAAAAGCCGCGGCGGTTGAGCAGCCCTGTGAGTGGATCGGTCACCGACTGCCGGGCCAGATCCTCCATCAGGTCGTGAGCGATCCGCACCAGGAAGAGGATCGCGAACGGGATCCAGGAGAAGATCGCCATCAGCTTGACGGAGACGACCCAGAGGGAATCGGCGACGGCGCTCTCGACCGTCGGGCGGCCTTCGATCAGCAGCGATGCCACCGGCCTCGCCAGAAGGACGCAGACGACGAGTCCCAGAACAAGGAGGATGCCCCTGTCGATGAACTCCCGTGGCTGGCTTCGCCATACGGCTGCGACCGCCACGACGAGCATCAGCGCCATCCCCGTGCCGCCAAGAGTCCCCCGCCAGAAGGCGTCCGCGAGGACCAAGCCCGCAAATGACGAGACTGCGACCGTAGCGAGGTAGATCGGCAGAAGCGTTCGGTCTTGTGCGTCGCCGGAATAGCGAAGACAGGTTCCGCGAGCGGTGAAGAAGGCCACCAGGAAGAGGAAGGGATTTGCGGCAAAGGAAGTGAGCCAATCCCCAAGGGGATCCCGGAGGAAGTCGATCCCCCAGCCGATGCTGGCAGCGGCATAGGTGAGGCTCCATGACAGGATGTAGGTGCGGTGCGGCTGACGGTGCCAGATGGCGAGGAACGTCAGGAAGAAGAGAGTCGCCACGACTGGATTGATCAGCGACAGAAGATGAACGGCCCCCAACGCAACTCCTCCCAGCCCCCGCTGCTGGTTGTATTGCATCGACACCTGTTACAATTGGTTACCGCGCGTTCTGGAGGCGGTGTCCGCACGGGGCCTCCGCCGGGTCGTCCAGATAGATATGATTCAGTTGAAGATGATCCTTCGCGGGCGTATCAGGCGCTCGGGAAGGAGGACCACATGGACATCAGGAATCAAGAACAGCTCGAGCTCACTGCCGACATCGTCTCAGCCTATGTCTCGAACAATCCCGTTCCGGCGGGTGAGCTGGCGCAGCTGATCGGCTGCGTGCACCAGTCGCTCCAGCAGCTTTCGAATGGGAGCAATAAGGTCGAGGAGCAGCCGCAACTGAAGCCCGCGGTGCCAATCAAGAAGTCGATTACGCCGGACTACATCATCAGCCTGGAAGACGGGCAGAAGTTCAAGTCGTTGAAGCGCGCGCTGAGCGTCCGCTACGGCCTGACTCCGGACGAGTACCGGGAGAAGTGGGGACTGCCGCGGGATTATCCGATGGTCGCTCCTAACTATGCTGCTGCCCGCTCGGAACTCGCCAGGAAGATGGGGCTCGGCAAGAAGCCGGCTCAGAAGGCGCCGGCGAAGCGCGGCCGAAAGCCGAAGGAAGGGTATCCGACCCAGACCGTCACCACCTGACCCGGATCAAGGATTCGTTCTCGCTGCCATAGCCTCGCGGGTTGCTGACGATGCGGTGCCGGGAGCGCGGAGAACCTCCCGAAGGCCTGCACACTCTACAACAAGGTTTGCGGCAAGGTCGTGGAGGGCATCGTCAACCGCTGGGCGGCCGAGCGCAGGCTCTGTCTTGAGTCGCTCCGCTGATGTTCCTGTTCTCCCTACTTTCCGGGCAGGCTAGCTAAGGCCGCGCTGAGGGGTCCGGCTGGCCTCGCACGGCTTCGCCTACTGGAAGGGCCGCGACCACACCGCTGGGAGGCATCCGAGGCGGCTTGGCTCGCCAAGGATGAGGCCCGCGGGGAGGCTGCGAAGGGAACCACGTACCAGTTCTTCGCAGGCCGTCGTGCGGAACGCGCAGCGCGAGAAGGAGGCCGAGGACCTGCGGCGGAGGATCAAGGAACCTGAGGACTACAGCGCTTCGATGGCTGACGGCCAGTGTTTTGTCAGCCTTGACGCTGGCAGGCTGCACGACCTCTGGCAGCTTCCGTGACCTCGCCCCGCGCGAGCGCTGGAGCTGACGGCCTCCGAGAAGGCCTGCTTCGACGAGACGCTGTCAGTTCCGCAGGGGCGACATCGGGCCGGCGCGCTAACATGCGGCTGTGGGTAGAGGCGCTGAAGACGGACCTGCGGAAATTAGCGTGGGCGCGAGATCATCGCAAAATACCGCGACCTTCTGGAACTCGCCTTTGCCAATCCTAAGCGGCTTGATTGGCTACCTCCGCCTTGCAGCCCTGGACCAGCGCTCTTCGCGCCTCGCCGAGGCCTCCCGGCTATACTCGCCGAGCATCCCCATCATCGCGACGACCATGCGCGCGTCGGGATCCGCTTCCTTCAGGATAGTCATCAGCCGGTGCATGTCGATCACCAAGGCGTCGATGTGACTGCGGATGGCGCCGACGTCGATGCTGTCCTTCGGCTTCCTCCGCCCGACGAGGTCGGCGAGCCGCAGCGTCAGCCCCGAGGCTCCGTGCGCGATTGAGAGCGCCTTCCGGAAGGCCGGAGACGGCTCTGCCGCCTCCTTGAGCCGGGCGTATCGGCGGCGCTGGCGCTCGGCATTCGTCATGGCCTTCTCCCCGTCTCTCGGCGGGCGGCCTCGCCTCGGCTTCGCCGTCCTCTTGTCTTCCTGCATTTCCAGAAGCCTTGAATTTTCGTGTCTCACGAAATACCGGGCGGTCCATTCCCGTTCATAGGGTGGCCTGCCCCTGATAGGTGGTCCTCTGTGAATCGGCATCACGAAGTGACTCCTCCGCTTCAGCGGATCAAGCACTTGCGGTGCCGACCGCATCCGGACCCCGCGCCGATTTACATATCTATGGACGGGCTGAGCACTGGCGGAAAGGGGGCCGAAAACGGACAGACGGGTTCGTAACGATTATGGGATTCCGGTCGTTCGTTGGCGTCCCCTCCCACACGGCGCGCGAGTGACGGCGCACCGGTCTGTCGGTGACTATCCAGCGGTTCGTGGTGTGGACCTCAGCTGGAGCGCCGCTAGCGCCTCGCGATCGAATCCTCTGACCAGCAGCCACAAGCCCAGGAACAGCTCCCAGAAGAACTCGGGCACCGTGGTGATGATCTGCCACCCCGAGCCGGCCTCGATGAAGCCGAAGAGGACGGCGATGCCGGCAACGAGAAGCGCGGGTCCTCCGATCAGGCCGAGGATGGAGAGCGCGCGCGGGACAAGCCGGGTCTTCCACATCAGGTAGCCCAGGATCAGGCCGTTGCCGATGCCGACGACGATGCCGGGCCCGATCCGGAAGGTCCAGTCGTGAACCGCGACCAGCGCCTGACCTGCCACCAGAAGGGCCGCCTCGTCCGCGGCTCCGGCCTGAAGCCGCAGCGTGTTGAGCGCCATCAGGGCGATGATACCGATGGCGATGAAGGCGCTTTCGACGAGGCGCGCGGAGACGTAACCGAGGGAGAGCACCTCGCTGTACTTTCTGAGCACCGGATAGAGCGTCAGTGCCGTGCCGACGTTAGCGGCGATCAGGATGAGCTCGAGGAGCGCGCCCCAGGAGATGCCGGTATCGAAGCCGCCGCCGAGCACGAAGGCCGCCTCGGTGAGGGCCGGAGCATAGAAGACGAACAGCGCCGGGATCGAGGTTGCGTAGGTGACGAGGAAGAGCAGCCCGGTCAGTCTCGCCAGACGCTGCGCCTCCGCATGCCGGAGCTCCATCGCGGAGGAAGCTGCCGCGGGGTGCAGCAGGCCGTGAGCGTGGGGGTCGGTGGTGAAGGCGGTCGTGCTGGCGGTATTCATCGCATGCTCCTCATGGAGATGATGAAGTTCCTCCAGTGATACGAGCGGAATGGCTGTTGCGGAAGGCGCGTCGCCTGCACTCAATCCGTGCGCCTGACGCCACGTCAGCCGGCGGCACGGCGCCTCGATGATCCGGAGCAGACGGCCTTGAGGCAGGATCGAAGCCAGCGATGCGCGAGGTCCCCGTCCATGCGCGGGTGCCACAGCATCGAGACGGTGAAGGGAGCGAGGTTCAGCGGCAGCGCGAAGCTGTGCATCCCCTTGCGGAGCCCGTCCGTGTGGCGCTCGGGCACGGTGGCGATCAGCTCGGTCTCCCGGGCAAGCGAGAGGGCCGTCGAGAAGCCGTTGACGACCACCGCCACACGCCGCTCCAGGCCAGCCGCTCTGACGGCCGTATCGATCTCCTCGCTGTGAAGGCCGCGCCGTAGCACAACCACATGACCGGCAGCGGCATAGGTCTCAGTGCTGATCTCGCCGGCCGCGACTGGATGCCCCTCGCGGGTGGCCCCGACCCATCGGTCCTCGAACAGGGGCACCGCGCGCAGCTCAGGCGCGGTCGCTTCATCGATCACGCCTGTCTCGACATCCACCTCGCCTTCGCGAAGCGGTGCCGAATCCTTGTCCGGCTTGCCGAGGAACTGCAGCGTGACGTGAGGCGCCTGCCCGCCCACCATCGTAAGCAGCCTCGGCCCGAAGGTCTCGGCAAAGCCCTCGCTCGTCCTCAGTACAAAGCGGCGGCGGAGCGTGGCAAGGTCGAGCTTAGCGGCCGGACGCAGCATGGCGCTCGCCGCGTCCACGAGCTGCCCCACCTGGCTGCGCAGTTCGAGCGCACGGGGCGTCGGGACGAGCCCTCGGCCGGCGCGCACCAGCAGCGGATCACCCGTCGCCTGCCGAAGCCGCGCCAGCGTCCGGCTCATCGCTGACGGGCTCAACTGCAGCCGTCGTGCGGCGGCTGCCACGCTGCCTTCGGCAAGCAGCACGTCGAGCGTCACAAGCAGGTTCAGGTCAGGCATGGCACCCTCTGGCCGTCACATGGCGTCCCATGCACGGACTAGATGCGATTGCTGCGCGTTCCGCAGCATATCCCGAAGGGCTAGCTGGCGGACAGGATTTTCTCAGTGGAGAACCAGAATGCCTGCCCGTTATGCCCCTGTCGCCTTCGGCTTCATCCTCTCTGGCCTCATGTCCTTCATCGTCTCCGGGATCGCCACCTTCAGGAGCGCCGGACTGGTTGAAGGATTCGCCAGCCTCTGGATCGGCTCCTGGCTGCCGTCATGGATGATCGCCTTTCCGATCGTCCTCGTCGCAGCACCCGTCACGCGCCGGCTTGTTGCCTTCATCGTCGCAGCGCCCGCCGCAGGCTCGCGCTGACCCGCCATGTTCAGATCGATGCACCGGTCGCCGGCCTGGCAGCTCGCCGCCCTGTCGCTGGCAATGGCTCTTCCCTCCATGGGGACCAGCATCGCCAACGTTGCGCTGCCGGCCTTCACCGAATCCTTCGAGGCACCGCCCCAGGAGGTGCAATGGGTGGTCATTGCCTATCTCCTCGCCGTCACCACCACCATCGTGACGGGCGGGCGGCTGGGCGATATGTTCGGGCGCAGACGCCTGCTCCTCGTCGGCATCGGCATATTCTCCGGTGCGGCGCTTCTTGGCGCTATCGCCTCTCAGCTCTGGATGCTGGTCGTGGCGCGGGGACTGCAGGGTGCTGGCGCAGCCATCATGATGGCGCTGGCTGTTGCCATGGTCGGGGATCTGGTTCCTCCTGAGCGGACAGGCCGGGCCATGGGCCTGCTCGGCACCACGTCGGCGGTTGGAACGGCACTCGGACCGTCGCTGGGAGGCGTTCTGGTTTCGGCCTTCGGCTGGCCGGCGATCTTCGCCTTCATGGCGGCAGCGGGCGCGGCAGGCTGGGCGCTTGCACTCAAAGTGCTTCCTGCCGAAGCTGAATCGCAGAAGCCGCTCGTCTCGCTCGATGTCGCCGGCATGGTCCTGCTGGCGCTGGGCCTCGGCGCCTATGCGCTTGCAGCCACCACCCACTCCGGTGCCCGGACGATCCTGATGCTCGTCGGACTGGCGACGGCCGGCCTCATCGCCTTCCTCGTCGTGGAGACGAAGGCAGCGTCGCCACTCGTCCGGCTCGACCTGCTAAGGCGCGGTCCCTTGAGCGCCGGCATCGTCTCGCTGGCGCTTGTCTCCTCGATCATGATGGCTACCCTCGTCGTCGCTCCCTTCTACCTGTCGGACGTGCTTGAGCTCGACCCTCTGTCCATCGGTCTGGTGATGTCGGTCGGACCGGTCGTCGCGGCACTCGTCGGGATTCCATCCGGACGCCTGGTCGACGCCACGGGTGCGACAAGGGCCGCCTTCGGAGGACTCGTCATGGTCGCGGCCGGATCGCTCCTGATGGTGGTCCTGCCGGCCAGCTGGGGCATGACAGGCTACATTCTCAGCCTCGTGGTCATCACCGCCGGCTACGGCCTGTTCCAGGCGGGCAACAATACAAGCGTAATGAACGGTGCTGCGAAGGAGCGTCGCGGGGTGACGTCGGCGCTCCTTGCCCTCGGCCGCAACATCGGCCTCATCTCCGGTGCGTCACTGATGGGAACCCTGTTCGTGCTTGGCACCCGCGGTATGCTACCTGTTGGCAGCGGAGGCGAGGCGGGCCTGCAGCTGACCTTTGGCGCCGCGGCCATTCTCGCTGGGCTGGCACTCGCGGCATCTTGGTGGGGATCAGTCGCCAGAGGCGCTCATCGCGAGTGACTCCAACGTCTGGCGTGCCATGGCGGCGAATCCTGTCCTTCTATCGCATCGGTCTTCTGCGCTCCGCGAAAAGGAGGAGCGCGAAGACGGCGATCCACAGTAGGTAGGCCGTCTGCGTCAGGCGCTCGGCAGCGCCGAGGATCGGGAAGCCATAGGCCGCTGCGAGGGCAGAGATCAGGCCGCCGGCCACCATGGCGCCGATCGAGCACCAGGAGTAGGCCGGGAACCACGGGTTCCTGTGCCGTAGCGCCCTCCCGCCGACGAAGATCAGGGCGAAGAGCACCAGCGCCGCGGCGGCTATGAAGATTATGTGCAGGAGCCCCGGCAGTGTCATCTGCGCGCCGAACGGGTCCATCGGGAACACGGTGCCGGGCAGCAGCGCCAGAACCGAATAGGCAAGAAGAAGCCAGCCACTCGTTACGAGGGCGGCTTCCGTCCCGCTGGAGTGCCTCAGAACTCCCCAGCCGAACATCCCGCACAGGATTGCCGATACCGCGAATCCCACGCCGATCCAGAAGGCGTTCGGTGCCCCGCGCTGGCTGAGTTCGCTGACGGCATGGACGATGTGGGAATAGCCGGGTTCAGCCATTCCTCCCAGTACGACCGTCACCAGGAAGACAAGCGGAGCAGCGATGCCCGCTGCCAGTAGCAGACGATCCAGCAGGTCCTGCTGGATGCCCGGAGCTTCCGCGTCCTCTTCCGGCTTCATCTTCGCAAACACCGCACGATCACCGGCACAACGAGGATACCCAGGACGACATAAAGCCAAAGCGTCGGCGCCAGCGGATGATAGGTGGCCAGCATCTCGGCGGCTGTCATTCCCTGCATCAAGCCGAGACCTGTCTCGAAGAGCAGCGTCAGCGTCACCCACAACAAGCCGATCATCCAGGCTTGCCGGAAGTCGACACCACGACTCCAGGAATGGTGAACCCATGCAAGGACCAGGACGGCCGAAAGTAGGATGAGCGCGCTGAGGGGACGCGCCACGCCTTCACCGAGCTCCGGTATCAGCACGGCCTCTCTGACCAATCCGTTGACGATCGCGGTCACAGCCATGGCGAACCAGATGAGCATGGCCTTGATGAGAACAGGTTTGTTCATCGTTTCCGCTCCGGCAGGGATCCAAGTCTGCATGGTTTCTTTTCCCGCTGAAGAGGTTTCAACGCTCCGCAGTCTCGCCTCCCCCATGATCGCTCGACTGCGCAACACCAAGCACATCGTCGAGCAGGATCTGCCGCGCGCGCTGCGGCTCCTCGAACAGCGGGCTGTGGGCCGAGTTCTCGAAGACGTAGAGGCGCTTGAAGGGTGCGCCGAGCCGCTCGAAGTAGGCGCGGGACAGCTCTTGATGCGCTGTGTAGTCATGGCGGCCGATGAGGAAGTAGACCGGGATCTCGAGCCGGTGGATCCGGCTGGTGAGGTCCGTCCGCAGGAACTCCTCCCAGAGGAAACGCCTTGAGAAGGCTTTGCCGCGCCATATGTCGATCTTCTCCCCTAGTGTGTAGGCCGGTGACTTCCACACCGGCAGGAAGATGCCGGTGATGACCGAGCGCATGTCCCTGGTGGTGCCGACGCCGAGACCATGCATGGCTTCGTCGCGCTGCCTCATGTACTGCGACGACAAGCCCTGGCTCATGCTGACAGGCGCAGCCTCAAGCTTGCGCACCATCCCTGTGTCACCTCTCTGCCGATACGCCTCCAGCATATAGCCATGGGCGGCCACTTCGGAGGCCAGCTGATGCGCAACCTGGCCCATGCCGATATAGGCGTGGAAGAGTTCCGGAGCTGCGGCGGCCGCCTGGATGCCGAGGAAGCTGCCCCAGGAGTGGCCGAGCAGGTAGATCTTATTCTGGCCGAAGCGCTGCCGCAGGTAGTCTGCGACCGTGATCGTGTCGGCGATGAGCTGGTCGACGGTCATGGTCTCGGCCGGGATTGCGCTGCTGAAGGACAGGCCGGCGCCTCGCTGCTCCCACCACACGACCGTGAAGATGCGTTCAAGTCCCGACGGGTGGCTGGCGTTCAGGAAGAACTCCGGCATTCCCGGGCCACCATGGAGAAACAGAAGGACAGGGTTGAAGCCGTCCGTGCTCTGGATGAACATGCCCTGGCGGACGCCATTGATCTCGACGAACACCTTCTCCGACAGGCGTCCGGGAAGCGGGTTCCCCGCCTCGTCCCGCAGCTGACCAGGCTTGCCGGGGCTGAGCACCAAGAGGGCACCGGCGGCAAGCACGAAGGCGATCAAGAGGCCGCTCAATAGGACAAGCATGAGTTTCCTTGGGGCTGAGATGCGGGCTGTAGAAGGCAACGGCTCGCTCATGTCGAACGATGGTTCTGCGCCGCCGCAGGCTGGTTTGAGGGAATATCACGCGCATGCCACACGAGCGTACCCGCTGCCGCATAGGTGCCTGCAGCCAGCAGTGCCCATAGAGGGAACTCGCCCGGCCATTCGCCGAAGCCTCGCAGGGGTAGGACGACGGCGTTGGTAGCGAGCACGGTGAGGTAGAGCGCTCCCTGGATCGAGCCCAGCGCAGCAAGCGCATAGCCGAGCGGCCGCCGCCGCCAGAGCAGCACGCCGCCGACCAGGAGGATCGGCACCATGATCGTCATGTCGAGCGCCGCCACGATCTTGAAGGGCTCGCTGCCGCTGGCAACAGGCTGGTCGAAGAAGATGTAGCCTGCCCAGACGACGTGCCAGACAGCAGTGAGGCCGATAGCTACAAAAACCAGGTAGAAGCCGACCACCCGCGCGGGAAAGCTGCCGGAATAGCCACACGCCAGGCGCTGCAGGTCTGCGTTGATGAACAAGAGAAGGGTCGCGGCTGCGCTCAATACGACCAGAAGGCAGTAGAGCGGCAGGAAGGCATTCAGAGAGGTGCCGACCAGGTAGAACATGTAGTTGTAGAAGGTATAGCCGAGGCCGCCCAGCCAGAGCAGGAGGCCGCGCGACGTGCCGGATCCCGCGAGCCAGACACTCAGGACCAGCGCAGGCAGGCCGAGGACGAGTGTGACGAGGTCGTTGCCAAACCAGGTGGCGTTGATCCAGCCTTCGTCACGATAGGCGCCGGTCATCATCAGCCCGAGAAGCGTCTGGGCCAGCATGAGGATCACAAGGACGATCGAGAGGGTTCGGGCTGTCCGCATGCGCGGTCCATTATCCTGCCGGTTGCCGGCGCGGCTTGACCGGGATCAAGGTCGGTCGCCTCCGCCAGCCTTACCGCACACCAGCCAGACGGCCTGGCGCACACGCTCAGCTGGCCGATGCACCGTCGGCCTCTCGGACCACAGGGAAACACGACGCGGCATGGCTCTTCTCAAGATCATCGCGCTGGTCGCGCTCGTGCTGGTGCTGCTGGCGGCGGGCATAGGCATTGTCCGCTACCAGCTCGACATGCGGGAGGCGCGCTCATCCTGGGCCAGCCTGGCAAGCGGCAGCCAAGTCATCACCGGCACGTTCGATCCCGACATGGTCCGGAACCTGCCCGACGCCGCCAGGCGCTACCTCACCTTCTCGATTGCGCCCGGCACACCTTTATCAAGCACCGTTGAACTGCAGATGGAGGGGGAGTTCGCACTGGGCGACAGGAACAACCACCGCATCTTCCCCATGCAGGCGCGCCAAGTCCTCTCGCCGCCGCACGGCTTCGTCTGGATGCCCAAGATGGGTTCGGGCCTCATGCGCATGAGCGGCTCCGACGGCTATGTCGAAGGCGAGGCCTGGACGCGCTTCTGGCTGCTCGGCGTCATTCCCGTTGCCCGCCTCTCCGGCACCGATGACCTGGCGCGCTCGGCCGCCGCCCGCTCCATCATGGAGGCGATCTGGGCGCCTGCAGCACTCCTGCCACAGAAGGGGGCCGAGTGGGAGGACGTCTCGCCGGACCAGGCGCGGGTGAGCTTCCTGGTGGACGGCGCGGCCATGTCGATGACGCTGCGCCTCGCCGAAGACGGCCGCCCGCTCGAAGTCAGCATGATGCGCTGGAGCGACGCAAACCCGGACAAGACCTTCCGCTGGCAGCCCTTCGGCGGCACGATGGAGGAGGTGGCAAGCTTCGGCGGCTACACCATTCCCTCGCGCGTCTCGGTCGGCAACCATTTCGGGACGGAAGACTACTTCCCCTTCTTCCGGGTGCGCATCACCGCGGCGCGTTACCTGCAGGCCGCGCAATGATCGTCTATCTCCTGCTCGTCCAACTCGTGGCTCCGCTGCTGCTGATCGGCTGGCTGGCGCTGCGGCCGCTGCCGAGCCTATTGGGCACCATCATCCAGACAACCGCGACCGGGCTCTTCGTTGCCGCCCTCTTCCTCGTCGGCATGTGGCTGATGCCGCCATGGTGGACGGCTCACCTGCTCATTCTCGCCTGGGCACTAGGCTCCGCCGCCGCACTCTGGAGGCATCGCAGCGCCGAGTTGCTGCCAAGGCGCTGGTTGGAATGCGGCGCCATGCTGCTTCTGGCCGCGCTTGGACTCTACGCGGCCTGGACGACGCTCGATGCCTGGAGAGGCCGCACGCCAACCCTGCAGACGGTGGATCTCGCCTTTCCGCTTCAGGGCGGGCCTTACCTCGTTACCAGCGGCGGCTCCACCGAAGCGGTCAACGGCCACATGATGACGCTCAACCCCTCTACTCCGCGCATGGCCGCCTATCGCGGGCAGAGCTATGCCGTCGACATGGTCAAGCTTGACCGATGGGGCCTGAGGGCCGACGGCTTCCGCCCACGCGCTCCCTCCCGCTACCGCATCTTCGGCGAGCCGGTATTCGCACCATGTTCGGGTACCATCGTCGAGGCTAAGGGCGATCTGCCGGACCTTCCCGTTCCGGAGGCGGACCGTCAGAACATGGCCGGCAATCACGTGCTGATCGAGTGCAACGGCGTCGTCGTTCTCCTAGCCCACTTCCGCCAAGGCACGCTTGCCGTCGTGGAAGGACAGCAAGTGGAGGTTGGCGACCGCCTCGGCGAAGTTGGCAACTCCGGCAACACGGAGGAGCCGCACCTCCACATCCATGCCCAGACGCCTGGCACACCCGACGCTCCGCTCTCCGGCGAGCCTCTCCAGATCACGCTCGGCGGCCGCTTCCTGGTGCGGGGAGGCAGGATACGAGACTGACCCAGCAGTTAGCTGGTGAGCCTCTGCACCTTCGCAGCCCGCGCGATCGGCTGGGACTCGTCGTGGCTATGGGAAACCCGCCAATGATCGGCCGGCAGGAGGCTCTCGATGAAAGGCAGGTTTGGCGCATAGATGAACGAGCCGCCCGGCGAAAGCGCGCGCAGGATGCGCATGCAGGTAGAAGCATAGAGTTCCGCCTGCACGGGCGAGCGCAGATGTGCGTGCCAGAAGTGCAGGCTGAAGGACTGGTGCGCGATAATTGTGCCCCAGCGACCCGGATCGAGCGGAGCATCGAACCAGGAACCGGAGATGGCGCCGGGAACAGATGGCGCGTGCAGATCGATCCCGAAGACGTCGCTCCTCCCTGCCTGTCGAAGATGACGAAGCAGCCGCGCCTCTGACCCGCAGCCAAGCACGAGGATGGGGCCCTTGAGTTCCGGCACGTCGATGCCGAGGATTCGCAGTTGGAGGTCCGGCGGATATTCCGCACAGATGGGAAGCTCTCCGGCAGCAACCCGCGCGACGCCTCCACACTCTTCGAGGGCGTCTATGATGACCGACTTGAGTTGCTCATGGTGCCGGCTGAGAGCGGCAGCCACGGCGCGCGTGCAGATGGGCTGTGGTGCGACCGCCTGACGGAGATCCTCGACGAGAGCAGAGTAGGATGCCTCAACCCTTTGCTGTCGGTGCCGCCCGAGGAGCAGGAACTGGTAGTCCCGGGTGAGGAACCTGCCCAATCCTTCAGCGAGCGTTGAAGTGAGCCGCTCAACGACCGCAGGCGCTTCTGTCTCCTTGAGGAAGGCCCTCCGGTGCTGCCGGAGCTTCTGAAGAAGATCGGGGGACGCTCGCCGCAGGACGGCAGCACCGGCCACGACATCGCCGATATGGACATCGGCAACATCGGCCAGCCGCTGCGCGAGGATGTCTCTGGAGACTGTTCTGTCCATTTGTTCGGGCGGGCCTAGGCAGCTAAGCTTCCGTCCCGCCTGCCCTGAGGCCGCACGAGGGAGAGACGGGTCCGGAGCTTCGCGTTCTCCCGTCTCAGAAGCTCGTTCTCGAGGCGGAGCTGCCTTATGCGCGATTCCGCAGCTCTCGCGTGATCGATGCCAGGTTCGAATGCGGCTACCACCTGCGTCGATCTTGAAGGACTAGCCGGCGCTCTCGCCGCTCCTTCGATCAGCTGCCACCAGGAGACGCCGGCGCTTTTGACGAGCCTATGGGCAGCAAGCGCCGCAGCCGCCCGCTCGCCTGCATGGTCCGAGCCAAGCATTCCCAGGATCCTGACCAGCCTGATCAGCGTGTCGCGCTTCATCTTGAGGCTCGTGGCCAAGACGCCTCCGCGACGTCCGCCGGTGCCGAATCCTTCGGCATGGCATGGCTCCCGCCCTCGCCCGGCGTATCCCCGATAAGCTCGGCCAGTTCGGCAATGGTTTTCGCAACAAAGCTAGGGGCGCTTCGACGAAGCGCGGCTTCGGTCGCATACCCCCAGGTCACGGCAACCGATGGGATCCCGGCCTGATGTGCCGCTTCCACGTCGCGCGGCTCATCGCCCACGACAATTACCTCGTCTGGCTGGAGCCTCAGCTGTCGGCGCAGCGCCCGCAGCCTCGTTGCCTTGCCGAAGATAGACGCGGAACAGGAATAGTGATCCACCAGCGCAGCCGAGGGTCCCAGGACACGACGCACCGTTTCCTCGCCGTTCGAGCTGACAACCGCAATATGCACGCTTCTGCCCAGACGCTGCAGCAGTTCGGGGACACCCTCGTACAGCCGGATGGCTCCCGCGGCCACGGCGCTGCGCCTGCGCATTTCCCGGGCGATGGCCGGCATTTTCCAGACCGGGACTTCAAGGTAGCGGATGATCTCGCGGTTGCTCTTGCCGCGGAGCATTTCGAGTTCGTGATCGCTCACCCTCCGGAAGCCAAAATCGCCCGCGACATCGTTGAGCGTGCGCATGAACCAGGAGCGGCTGTCGGCCAACGTCCCGTCGAAGTCAAAGATGACGAGCCGGTACGCAGGCGCTTCCCTGTTCCTGGCAAGTGCATGTGCCGCGGCCAGCGAAGCGGCGGTCCCGTCGGCAAGACCGGAACGTGGCTCCCGTGCAACAAGCGCGTTACTGTTCATTTCGAGGCTCCTTGGGCTGACGCCTGAACGCCTCTTCCAACCGCGCATCCTCCTCGGTGAGCGTCAGCAGGAAGGCTTCAAGCGCTGCCAGTTCCTCCGCAGCCAGGTCCAGGGCCTGCAGTTCCGAATGCCCGGCCGGTGCCTCCGGCGCTGCATTGTAGTGTCTGACCACTTCGGCGAGCGTCGCGATCTGCCCGGCATGCATGTAGGGCGGACGGAGCGCCACGTTCCGGAGCGACGGGGTCTTGTAGGCGCGCATGAGCTCGTGGCCCTCGGCCGCCATGAACTTCAGTTCGGCGCAGTCATCTGGAGACGCATCGCTGTAGCGGCCAAGGCAGTTGAAGGGGTCGGCGCGCACATCGATCGCCCCCTGGGCGCGGCCCGTGTCTTCGGGCAGCGAATCCACCGCCGGAACGCCCGTGTTGTGGAAGTGATTGTCGGTGAGCAGCGGGCCGTTGTGGCAGTTGATGCAGCTGCCTTTGCCGATGAAGATCCTGAGACCTTCGATCTCCTCGGGGCTGAGGATGCCGTCGGTCGCGGACGAATCCCGAAGTGCGGCGGCATACCGGTCGAACCGGCTCCGGCCCGGCATGATACCGCGCTCGAAGGAGGCGATCGCCTTGCCGAGGTTGGCGAACACCGTGTCGATCTCGTGCCGCTCGTTCTCATTCATTCGCTCCCAGGCTGCGGCAGCCTCGTCGGAGCCCGAAGGAGCGGCATGCGGCGGCAGCCGGCTAAGATCGGGAAGCGGGCCGAAAGTCTCCTGGTATTCAGCCGGGTAGTGCTGCGCGACACGATGCGCGAGCGCGGTGCGGTCGGTGCCATGCTCCACCGGGCTCTCCAGCGGCCCTAGTGCCTGGGACCAGAGGCTGTCTTTGCGCCCGTCCCAGAAGAGCCACGGGCTGTATGCCATTCCGGCGATCGGCATGGTGCGGCGGTTCGTGGTGCCGACCCCCTTCGCCAAAGCAAGGTCGTCCTGGAACTGGCGCTCCGGCAGATGACAGCTGGCGCAGGCGACCTCGCCATTGCCGCTCAGCCGCGTGTCGAAGAACAGGGCTTTGCCGAAGGCGGCAGCTGCCGGATCGTCTGCGACCCGGTTCGACGGATCGGCCGGCAGTTCCGGGAGGCTGTCTATCGAAAGCGAAGCGATCAGCCGCGCCTCCTCCTCGCTCCAGACGGGGTCGCTCGAGCCCCACGGGGTGCACGCGGCGAGGAAGAAGCCGGCGGTGGCGGCCGCGGAAAGAGCCTTCAGCAGGGGGCGGTCCACGGCTGCCTCCTCAGAGAACCAGGTTGAAGACCGTCTCGTCGCGGCCTGCCGGACCGTCGACCTCGACCTCGATCGTCCACCAGCCGGGCATGTTGAACTTCATGCCCTCGACGAGGTAGCGCCCGTCGCCGAGATACCGGGTGACCTGGGGCACCGTCGGCAGCCCATGGCCATGCTGCGGCATGCCTCCGTCGACGGCGACAGAAGCATCCTCGACAGGCGCCCCCTCGGGCGTCCGCAGCTCCACCGTCCAGCTGTGGATCGGACCGACCGTGACCGGTTCGACATTAGCCGCGATGGTGGTGACATAGGCTCCCGCGGGCGAGCGCTTGGTGAGCGCCAGGTCGAGCCCGTCTGGCGGCGTCATCATGGTCATCGCGGCATAGGTCAATGCGCCGCCGGCGATCAGCACCGTCGGCACGCTCCAAGCCAGCACCCTCTTCAGCATTCTCCTGTTCTTCATCGTCATCTCCATCGATCGGTCCATGACCTCCCGATAGAGGACGCCAGGCAGGCGCGATTGAACGTAGCGGCTACGGGAGCAGATTCAGGCAACTGAAAGGGCGGACACAGAGCCTTCGGCGCGGAGCGACGTCGGAGTCAGTCCCAGCATGCGCCGGCATGTGCGGGTCAGATGGGCGGAGTCGGCAAAGTGGGCGGCATGGGCCGCTTCCGTCCAGGAGGTGCCATTGAAGCCGAGCTGGAGGGCCCGGTTGAGACGCGCCCACAGAACATAGGCCCGGAAGGAGATGCCGGTCTCCTCAACGAACAGATGCCGGAGACGGCTGTCGCTCAGGCCAACCGCTTCCGCGATCTCGTCGAGCGCAAGCGCCTCTTCGAGGCGGCGCGATATCTCCTCGATTGCGCCCACCACACGAGGGTCGGTCGGCCGTTCGGTTGCCGAGGTGCCCGCCAGCCGGGCGAAGGTCTCGCGGGAGATGGCTGCCAGCACCTCATCTTCGGCGCCGTCATCATAGGCTTCTTCCAGCGGTGCTGCGAGTTCAGCGGCAAGGTCATCATCGAGCTCGGCGATTCTCGTCTTTCCGTGCCGGACCAGCAGCCTGCGGCCTATCTCCGTCTCCGGCTCGATGAAGATGTTCGCGACCTTGCGGCCAGGAGCCTGAAAGAGGTGAGGAAGATTCGACGGGATCAGGGCGCCGGCATAGCTCCTCCAGGGCCCTGAAGCGGTCTGCCTGAACTCGACCGGGCCGCTGAAGCCCAGTCCCAGCTGGATGGCGTGATGGGCATGAAGCTCAACCCCGGCGACGGCACGGCCGATCCAGAGGCTTCCCCCTTCCCAGAAGATGAACCTGCCGATACCGGTGATGTACATCGCCCCCGCCCTGCCCCGTCACCGAAGTGCGGGATAATGGGCCTGCCGATGGCGATCTTCAACCGCTTCCTGATGCGCTAGCCGCGCCGCATCTCGAGCGTCTCGACGGAGACGCCCATCTCGGTGTCGAGATAGCGGGTGTGCTCGGTCCAGCCCCTCCTGCAGTAGAAGCGGATGGCACGCTCGTTGAAGGCGCGGACCTCCAGCCGCTTCGCGCCGAGTTTCTCGGCCTCGTCCATCAGTGTAGAGCCGATGCCTTTTCCATGATGGGCGGCTGCGACATGGATGGAGGCGAGGAAGTCGTCGACGATGTGCATCATGCCTGCGATCGCCCCATCCGCCCTCGCGACCATGATGCCCTCCAAGTAACCGTCGAGATATTCCGCCACAGGGTCCTCCGCGAGGAACCTCTCCCTGGCCTCCGGCGGCAGGTGCGGCGCCCAGTTCTGCAGCCACGAGCGCTTCAGCAGCGCTTCGAGTGCGGCACGATCTTCCGGCTTCGCCCTCGTGATCTCGATCATGTCCTTCTCCTGCGGTGGCGAAATCCATGCCATGAGAGGCCTCGGACCACCCGTATCCCTTATCCGGCGATACGGAGCGTGCTGGCGTCAGCGACAAATCCTTCAAGCGTCGCGCGCGTGAATGCAGCAATTTCCGGCCTTGCGCTAGCGAGGCTTCCACCCGGGAAGGGAGGCTGCGGATCATACTCTGCAACGAGCAGCACCGATTCCGCAAAAGCCTGTCCACGCAGCTCCGCAAGAAGAGTCCGGCCGAAGTCGATGCCTGCAGAGACACCGGCGCCGGTGATGACATTGCCGTCGCGCACGACCCTCTCGTCGACGGGCGTGGCGCCGAACTGCGAAAGCAGCGGCAGCACCGCCCAGTGGGATGTAGCCCGCCTGCCTTCGAGTGCGCCTGCGGCTCCCAGGATCAGCGACCCGGTGCAGACGCTGGTGACGTACTGAGCATTCCTCGCGCTCTCGCGCACGAACTCGATGACGCGGTCGTCACGAGCTGCGGCCAATGTGCCCCGGGTTCCGCCCGGCGCGAAGATCACGGTCAGGTCGCTGGGGCAGTCGCGCATCGTTGCAGTGGGCTGCATCGCGATGCCGAGATCGCTTGGAACCGGGCGCAGGTCGTCCTGCGTCGTCACGAGATGGACCTTGGCTCCGGGCATGGAGGCGAGCGAATGGTAGGGTCCGATGAGATCGAGCGCGGTAAAGCCCGGGTAGAGCAGCATCGCGATCTGCTCGTCCCCGTCTAGGCGTACCCCCTCCGGCACCTCGAACGGCAGCCGGGGGGCTTCGGCAGCTGCCGGAACGGGAAGCTGCGGGATGGCGGCGACACCAAGGGCTGCCAGCAACGTGCGGCGGTTCAAGCGCATGTCTGTTCTCCGTGTTGATGCCGGAGCCTCTACGCCATCACGAAGGGGAGGAATTGAACGAAGCGGCTATGTGGCGCCTTCTCCTGAATGGGCGGAGCCGCCGTGCTGGCGGTTGGAGGGCGCAGGCGGATGAAGTTGTCCGCTCAAGGCAGATGACGCGGCGGCACTGGCCTTGAAACGCTGGCCTCAGCCCGGCTTGGCTCCCAGGTCCTGCTCGACGCCGAGCGTGTCGACATATTCGATGACCTCGACCAGCTGCCCGCCATCCAGCCGCAGGATCCAGCAGTAGTCGTTGTCGTAGCTGACTCCGCCGGTCGTCGTTCCTCTCGCCCGGCAGCGGACCACCACGTTGTTTCCTTCCGCGATCAGTTCCTTGGCCGTGTTGGTGTAGGTGCCGCCGAACAGGGCGAACATCGGCCCGAGATGGTTCTGCCGGAGATCATCGAGTCCCTGGAAGGTTCCGGACCAGCTGGACCGTCCGCTGATTGTCCACTTGATGTCGGGCGCCATGGCCTTGAGCATCGGCCGGCCGTCACCCTTGCCGAGAGCTTCGAACCACTCCGCCACCAGGGCCTTGTTCGTCTCGGCGGGCATCTTCGAGCTCCCGGGTGCTAGCTGGCAACGCGACTTCTGCGGCGGTGGAAGAACCAGATGGCGAGCATGATCAGCAGCACTGTCATGGCCACCATGGACCCAGCCGATTTCAGGATGGTCCAACGGCTCGCGGCCTTGATGGCAGTCTCAGCGACGTCAGGGCCCGTTAGCACCAAGTGCGCGACTGCCGCATTCTCCAGATAGTCGAAGACTGCACCCAGAAGGGGAAGCAGGGCGAGCACCACGCGCCACTGGCCCCAGCTGGCAGGTGCGAGGAGGAACAGCGCCGAGCCGAGGGTCAGTGCCAGAAGGGCGGGGTACAGGAGATCCAGCCGATGTTGCACATTGAGGTAGAAGGAGGCGCCCGCTGATGAAAGGGCGCTCAGGAAGGCTCGAGCTTCCTCAGGCGAGTAGCCCATCGGCCGCAGATCGAACGGGACCTGCCCCGCAGCCTCCGCGGTAATGTACGGCAGCGACCAGCCGACCATCACGGCATAGATGAGCAGCGTGATAACGAGGATCGGCCAGAACCAGAGACGATGAGGATGTCGCATCGGCTACACCGAGAGAAGCCGAACACATACCACGGCGCTGCCTTGCCTGCCCAGAAGGAAGCTCTGCGGCGGGATCATCCGTGAGGACCACTGCAGCGGCCTCTATCCGCCCACTCCGGAACCTGGACACCGCTGCATCCGCCAGCGTCAACACTGGTCTGCAAGACCAGCTGCTATGCTCGATCCGGGCCCACCTTCACCACCACACTTCCCCTCTTGCGGCCGCTCTCTGCGCGTGCATGCGCTTCCCGTATCTGCTCGAAGCTCCACACGCCGTCGATCACCGGCTTCAGCCGTCCTTCTTCGGCAAGATTGGCAAGTTCCACGACGTCCTCGGGACGTTCCGCGGCAGGTCCGCCGATGGAGCGCTTGGTGCCAACGGGGCGGGCCAGCATTGAGAGGAGGTCACCGGCAATTGAAAGATATCGGCCGTTCTCGTCGAGCAGCGGCAGGCACTCCCTGAAGCTCGACG
>VFQR01000810.1_pt1 | contig 32007 bp, 29 predicted proteins | sample 3512321 | NCBI WGS metagenome assembly VFQR01 (sample SAMN10412374, study PRJNA504923) | tailings metagenome | isolation source: Relicate 3 Philex TSF1 revegetated site | place: Philippines: Tuba, Benguet | collected 2017-08-29 | reverse complement strand
CCTCGCTGCTACCGTCATGTTCTGGCTATGACACCAGAACGAGTCCTGACCCTAGGGAATGGGGCAACGTGGAGATTATTCATCTTTGAGCGAATGATCGTCCTTTGAAAATCCCAAATACGGCGGAATGAGACGTTCAAATTAGTGAAAACTCGCCTGAAAGGAGGTCGCGGTCAGCGAGACATGCGCTTCGAGAGGCGGGTGCAGCTCAAACGCCTTCGGCTCACGCGCAAAGTTCCAGAGCCGGAACAGGGACCATTCCGACCGACGCTCCTCAGCCACTGCCAGTTCGTTGCGCGTGATGTGAAAAGGCGTCCGCTCCCAGCCATTCGTCGTCTTGACTTCAATCAGTCGCGAGCGGCCATCCGGGGCGAAACTGGCGATGTCATAGCCCGCGCCGTCGCCGTCCTCCTCCGACACCCAGCGCACCTTGCGGGCCAGGTCGTCCCGACCCATCGACCGTAGGGCTGCCCGCTCATGCGCCAGCACGCGCTCCTCGCCCGCACGACCAAGGGCGCGGTTGCGCTCATCCCGGCCTGCCACGTCGAACTTTTGGGCGATGTACAGCATCTGCTCCAGTTCTTGCGGCGGCGGTTGGTTCGACATGGTAGGCGGCGGACCGATCCAGATCTGCGCGGCCTCTCGCAAACCACCTGCGGGTCGCACACCAGCTTGGCGGCCGAGCCATGCCGGATTCAGCGCCAGCCAACGTGCCACGGCGTCTACCAACGTCATCTGGAAGTTGAAGGCGGGCTTGTAGCCTGGGATCCAGTCCTCGCCGAGCCCCTTGAGCACCGCGCTGATGTTCTGGTGCTTGAACTCGATGGAACTGCGATTGCGGTCTATGCGGGCCTGAAGGTCGCGATTGTGCTCGGCCTTGTTGTAGGGTCGTCCGGCGATATCGTCGGCCAGCATCGCGAAGTAATCCGCGACGATCAGGTCGTTCTCTGCATCCGTCCAGGGCCCGTTCGACATTGCGCCAGGCTATGAGGGCGAAACTCTTTTGTCATCATAGACTTCGCAGCACCCCGCACAGCTACGCCGCCTTCGGGTGTCTCCGTTCGCATCGACAGCGGTCGAACGCGCCTTAACCCCGGCGTAATCCGCTTCTGTCAAGTGGCTGAAAATCAGTCACCTTTTGAATCCGTCTCGATCTTGGTGAAGGGCGGGTGGAAGGAGACGCGGGGCGTTCAGAGACCGACTTCGACCGAAACACCAGTCTCTGAAAGTCGGATGGCTTCGCTAAACCCTTTTGAAACAAAAAGAAAAAAGGCCCTGTCGGGGACCCCATCTCGGGATTGCGATGTGCAAGTGGCGGTGCTGTCAGACTAATGCGAACCCGTCTCCGTTCGCCCCACCCAGAGTTTCTTTCAGGCAATGAGGAGGCCGCGCCACTCGGAAAGAGCGGCGGCGCAGTTGGCTATGTAGTCATCTCGTGACGTGAGCCCTCTCTCTAGGTTGCAGTGGTTGCAGACAGAGGCGTGGACGGTTGTGAACTTCTGCAAACTTCGCATGCGCCGCAACTGCAGCATCGCGTGCACCCGCCTTCGGAAGGGGAGTTGCGAGTTCTCTGCCCTGTTGTTGGCCCAGCGCGCGATCTCGCGGTAATCACCACGCCCGAGCTCCTTCATCGCTGCCCCGTCGGGGCGCTGCTTGTCTGTAACGATTGCCTCTGGCCGCCCATGCAAAAATGGATTTCTTCACGAATTTTAACGCCTCCTTGCGATCCCGGGACATCATCTATTGCGCGAACGCGGTGCAGACGCTGCGCAGCATGAGTTCGATGCGATCAACACAGCTTGGGACCGATTGCTTCCGATGCGCGCAGCATCTTCGACAGGCTTCTGATCTGCGCACCTTCGTCGGTGAAATTGTCCGCACTCAACCACGCGTCATGGATACGGGAGATTTTCGGCCATTCCGCGTCCAGCATCGCGAACCAGTCGGTGTCGCGGTTTTCGCCTTTCACGATCATATGCTGCCGAAACCGACCCTCGAACTTGAAGCCGAGCCGCTGCGCGCAGTTTCGTGAAGGCAGGTTCCGACTGTCACATTTCCACTCAATACGGCGCGCGCCGCTCTCGAAGGCATGGCGGATCATGAGGGAGAGTGCCTCCGTCGCCGGCCTGCTGCGCATCAATTCCGGCGAAAACAGGACATTTCCTATTTCGGCAACACGGTTAGGCTGGTCAATCCGCCAGTAGGAGGCGTAACCGGCAGGCTTCCCAATTGTACGTGGCAGGATCAGGAAGGTGGGATGCTCTTCCGAAGCGACCAAGGTGCCCAGAAAGGCATCGAGGGCTGACGATTCCAAGAACGGTCCGACCGGGGACCATCGCCATAGGTCCTCATGTCCTGCAACGGCCACCCAGAGATCACTAGCGTCGCCAAGGCTCCGTAGCGGGCGTAGTTCGACGGTCTCCCCCGACAGGGAATCGCACATCGGAAGAGCCCAGGCATCCTGTCCGCTGCCCGATCCATGCACTTTGCTTTGTGTCGCCAAGCAATACCCCAATCTGGACTTGTAAGGATAAATTTAGATCGTAATGTATCATATCGTCAACTCTGCAAAAAGGGACCACCCATGCACGTCATCGATCAGGCGACCATCATCCGCAGGTTCGACGCCGTCCGGACGGTTGCGTCAATCCGGGCCGCCTATGTTGCAGCATCCGAACAACGGGCCGAAATGCCGCCAGTCGGATACCTTGCCTTCGGGGACCGCGGTGACGCTCACGTCAAGTACGCCCATATCCATGGCGCCTCGGCATTCGTGGTCAAGATCGCGACAAACTTCCCGGGCAACAACCAACATGGCGTCAGCGCGAATGACGGCCTGAGCATGGTCATCAGCGCCGAAACCGGAAAACCCCTTGCCTTACTGCAGGACCATGGGTGGTTGACTGATGCTCGAACCGGGATGGGCGGTGCCTTAGCGAGCCTCGCATTAGCCCGCCCGGACAGTCGACGTGTTGCGGTTTTGGGGAGCGGAGTGCAGGCCTACCAACAAGTGGTGTGGCTCTCGAAGCTTTGGCCCACTCAGCTCCAGTTCGGGCTCTGGGGACGGTCAAAAGAAAGGGCTGCGGAGACCGCGACAGGCTTGGCGAATGCCGGCGTTCGGATCGACGTCACGGACGATCCGCAAGCACTTTGTTCGGGCGCGGATATCGTGATCACGACAACGGCGGCGCGTTCGCCGATAGTCGCAAGCGACTGGATCCGGACAGGGACTCATATCACCGCAGTCGGGGCCGATGCTCCAGGCAAGCAAGAGTTGTCCACGCACCTCGTCGCCAGCGCAGATCTGCTTGTGGCCGATCTGGCAACCCAGTGCCTCGACCACGGCGAGTTCTCGACCGCAGCCGGGATGCAACTAATCTCCCCTGACCAGGTCGTGGAAATGGGCGCCATTCTGGGTGGCCGGCATCCTGGACGAACCTCGCCGGATCAGATCACGATCGCCGACCTGACGGGTCTGGCGGTGCAAGACGTCGCAATTGCGCTCGGCGTGCTGGAAACCTGCTCGGATTGACGACGCATCAACAAAATCAGAAATGAGGAGGGGACCGATGCCGCCCGGCACCAGCCCCCTTGCCGACAGGCGTGAATCGAAGGTCAGCGGATCTGGACGAACTCCCGGATACCGCCGCTGATCAGCATTTCTTTGTAGGTTCCGGCCGCGTCGCCAGCCGACGAAAGTTCCACGCCGGTAGCGCCCACATAGTCGATCTGCCCACCTTCGGCGAGGATTTGCAGTCCTTTCGCGATCTCCCCGGCCATGATTGGTTCCCCAGGGCCGTTTGCGACATCGAGGACATGCTGAGCAATCGCCGCCCGATCGGCGGAACCTGCGGCTTGCATGGCAAGGACGATCAATGCGGCGGCATCGTATCCCTCACCGCGATAAGGGCCGGTCCCGGCGATCCCGCCTGCGGCCGCGAGGGTCTCGAAACTCGCCGATTGCGCATCATCGGCACCCGGCACGGTTCCGAAGCTGCCGTCGATCTCGGATCCGAAACGTTCGGTGAGGGAGTCATTCATCATGCCGTCGGCGAGGATGAACTGCTCGAACGCACCGGTATCCAGGGCCGTCCGGATGATGGCCGAACCGCCCTGATCGACATAGCCGAACACGACGAGATGATCGGCGCCAGCCGCCGCAAGGGCGCCGACCTCCGAGGAGTAGTCGGCCTTGCCATCCTCATGCGCGGTCGAGATGGCGATTTGACCGCCCCTTGCCGCATATGCGGCAGCGAAGCTTTCGGCGAGACCGACGCCGTAGTCGTTGTTGGTGTAGGTCACGGCGACGCGCATGATGCCCTGCGCGATCACTGCATCTGCCAGAACCTCGCCCTGGCGGGCATCCGATGGCGCCGTGCGGAAGAAAAGCCCGTCCGACGCAAGAGAGGTCAGGGCGGGCGAGGTAGCAGAGGGCGAGATGGTCAGAACACCGTTCGGCACGCTCACGTTGTTGACGACAGCCCCGGTGACGCCCGAGCAGTCGGCCCCGACGATCGCGGCGACGCCGTCAGACGTCACCAGCCGCGTCGCTGCGGCTGTTGCGGCGCCCGAGTCGACGCAGGTCGAGTCCGCCCTCACCGGCACGACGGACCGCCCGCCAAGGAAGGCGCCGCTTTCGCTGGCCTCGCGCATGGCGAGTTCGGCCGAAGCAGCGATGTCGGGCATCAGCGATTCCACGGGCCCGGTGAACCCGAGCAGGACACCGATCCGCACAGGATCATCCGCCATCGCAGGGGCTGCAGAAAGGACCGCCAGAATGGCGGTTGTCGTCAGGAGTCTCATTTTAGTCCTCGATAAGTTTCAGGGCCGAAAACGGCCGGTTTTCAAGCGACCCGAGGTCGCGGCTTTCACGGCGCGGAGTTGCGCCGGTGAAGTCTTGGTCAGGCAGCGGAGTTCGATACCTGATCACAGTGCGGAAGAACGGCTGGCAGCGGCCAGGTCTGCTTGGTCATGAACACCGAAGGAAACACCGCGCCATTCGACAGCGGGAGCGACATGGCCCCCTCCGCAGCGTAGCCGAGGGCCCTGTAGAGCGAGAGCCCCGTCAGGGTTGCGTAAAGCTCAATCCGATCCGCGAGTCCGTGCATCACGGCCTCTTCTTCGCAGTGGGTCATGATGCGTCGGGCGAGGCCGCGACGCGTGAAGCCAGGTGCCGTGAAGACTGCGCGGATCGTCGCCCGATTCCCGGAAAGCTGCGGCCCGGCGAGGGGCTGGACATTGTTGCCGAAACTCGGACGCCGCATTGTCCAGCCGCCGGAAGCGATCGGTCGGCCTTCGAACTCGATCAGGTAGTAGGTCCCGTCGTCGACCAGAACCGGGTCAACCGTAATGACGTCACACAGGAAGCCGTCGATCTGATCTCGGGAATAGTCGGCCGCGGACAGGGACGTCAGCGATGCCCGGTGCATGTCACGCAGGGATGCAACATCTTCGTGGGTAGCCCTCCGCATTTCGAATTGCGCAGTCATTCTTCAAACCCTCAGCTTTTCCGACCACGGTCGGGTGGCACGATGCTGGCGAAAGGACTGTCCGCTCGCCTGTGAGGGTGTATTGATGGGCCGAGGCTTCGAGAACTTGTCCGAAGCCGAGAACTTTGTTTCTCAGGTTTCAGTCAGGTTTCGGATCGAAGACATATCCGGCGCCGCGAACAGTCTTCAGGATGCGTGGGCGCGCCGGATCGCGCTCGAGCTTCCGCCGCAGCCGGGCGATGCGGATATCGATCGAGCGATCAAAGGGTACGTCCGGATCCTTGTTGGACAGCTCCAGCAACTGGTCACGTGACAGGACCCTTCCGGCGCGCCTTGCCATGACAAGAAGCAGATCGAATTCCATGCTCGTCAGCATCGTGTCCTTTCCGTCCGGGCCCTGAACGGTGCGCTTCCCCGCGTCGATCACCAGCCCGCCGATGCGAAGCACGTCCCCGTCGTCGCGCGGCGCAGGCTGGCCGTTGCCCTCAGCCGCCATGCGACGCAACACCGCCCGAACCCGAGCGAGGAGTTCGCGCAAATCCACGGGCTTTGTGACGTAGTCGTCCGCACCGATCTCCAGCCCGATGATGCGGTCCAGCGCCTCGCCGCGAGCGGTCACCATGATGATCCCGGCCTGCGTCGTCTCGCGCAGCCAGCGTGCCAACGACAACCCGTCCTCGCCCGGCATCGTGACGTCGAGCAGGGCCATGTCGAACGGCTCATCCATAGCGACCCGTGCCCGCAGGGCCTGACCAGAATCGAGCTTCTCCGGATGCATGCCGTGCAGGGCCAGATAGTCGGCCAGCGTTTCGCGGATAGCGCTTTCGTCATCCACAATCAGGATAGTGGGTGCTCGTGCCATGGTCAGAGCCTCTCGTCCATGGCCTTGGACGACCCTGCAAGATGTTGAAGGACGGCCTCCATCTCTTCAGGAAGGAAAGGCTTCTCTATCCATGGCCGGCTGATCTCGGCAGCGCGGGCCTTGGCAGCCTCGCCGACCGACCGGCCGGAGGCGAAGGCGAAGCGGTGTGCAAGGGCAGGCCACCGGCGGCGGATCGCATGGAACAGAGCCACACCGTCCATGTCCGGCATGTGGACGTCGCTGACGATCGCATCGACCGACGGATTGGCCGAGAGCAGGTCGAGAGCGTCCGGGGCGGACGAAGCTTCGCGCACATAGTGACCATGAAGGCGCAGAAGCTCGACCGTTGTCTGCAAGACCTCCTGGTCATCATCCACGATCAGCACGCGCAGTGCCTGTCGGCCGGGCGGGTCGTCCGCCGTAACTGCCTTGCGCCCTTGGGCCAGGGGCAGTGAGATCCGGAATTTGGCGCCGCAGGGCGAACTTACAGCCGCGATACGTCCGCCATGCGTTTCGACGATTCTCTGACACAGGGCCAGCCCGATCCCTGAGCCAGTGGCCGCCTTGGTCGAGAAGAGCGGTTGGAACACCTTTTCAAGCAAGGCATCCGGGATGCCCGGACCCGTGTCGCACACTGTCACATCGGCCATTCCGTCGCGACCTTCGCGCAGCACGATGTCCAGTCTGCGCTGATGCGGCCAGTTCAGCATGGCCTGCGCCGCGTTGACGATCAGGTTCACAAAGACCTGACGCAGTTGATCGGCATCGCCCCATGCATGCAGTGGAGAGGCCCCCCGGTCGATCTCGATCCTGATGCCGGATAGGTCTATGCGTTCGCCTGCCGAGAGGAGGGCCGCATCGAGCACCGTAGAAAGATCCGTGGACGCAAGACGGGCGGGCTGTTGCCTTGCGATATCTAGGAAGCCTCGGACGACCCGCGCACATCGGGCCGCCGCATCGGTGATCAGTTCCGCCCGATGACGAAAGGTCGCGTCGGTCGCGGTCTCCGACAGGATCGTCGCCTGACCGACAAGGACCGACAGCGGATTGTTGAGTTCGTGTCCGATCCCGGCCAGCATCTCGCCCATCGCGGCGAGTTTCTCCGCCTGATGCAGCGCGGCGCGCTGACGGTCCCGGTCGGCCTCCTCGGCGCGCTTCTCGGTCAGATCGATGGATGTCGTCACGATGACCGGTCGGCCGCCGTGTTCCGCAAGCCGCGACCACATCGCGAGATGCACGTCGGAGCCGTCGCCGCGCCGGAAGGTATGTTCCCAGCCGTCAACGCGCCCGTGGCGACGCAGCGCGGTGACATAGGCGGCCCTGTCCTCCGGGGATCGCCAATGTGGCACCGTGCTGTCGGCCGCGTTTCCGTCGAATCGCATCAACTCGTGCGCCGCGCGGTTCATGAAGACGATACCGCCGTCCTCGACATCCGCCATCGTGATCGGTGTCGGGCAGCCTTCGAACACTTCCTTGAGGATGTCCCAGCCGTCGCGAAGTTCGGACAGGTCGTTGTAGAGCACGATCCTGCCACCATCAGACGTATTCGCGCGGCGCAGCACGAATTCCCGTCCATCCTGTGCCCGGATCTGCAACGGCTCGACCGAGCGACGGCGCTGCATCAAACGGTCCACGCCAGTGGTATCGTCCCCTGCTTCGTCCGCCCCGCCGAGAAAGCAAATGCGGGGGGCCAAGCGCATGGCCCGCTCATCGAACCCCATTCCGACGAGCGCATCCTCCGACAGCCCATAAAGGCTGGCGTAGGTTGCGTTGCACAGAATGATGCGGCCGACCTCGTCCTCTATGCCCAGCCCGTCGGGCAAGGCCCGAATGGCTTCACGGAGGCGCCGCTCTGCACGTTCGGCCCGGTCGCGCGCCTCCATCAGGTCGGTCTGATCAAGCGTGTATTCAAAATAGTAGGGGCCTATGCCCGGGGGCGTCACGCACGGCAGAAAGGTCCTCGACGTAAAGCGGTGGCGGCCGTCAAGATATTCGGACCAACCGGCCCATGCGCCAACCCTACCCGACAAGGCCTTTTCCCGCTCGGAAAGATCGTCCTTCAGCGTGGGGTCTAGAAATATCTGCTCGGGCGGGCAGCCAATGATCCGCTGCAACGGTTGGGATAACAGGTTGCAGGCCTGTCGACTTGCCCAGACGACGCGGTGGTGTTGATCCAGCAGCCACACCCGTACCGGCGCCGCATCAAGAAGCGCAAGCCAGAGCGCATGGGGATGATCCAGCGCCTCATGGTTCGCCGCAAGCGGATGGTCAGGGTCAATCACGGATCACCTTCGCCCCGGATCTCGCGTAAGTGGTTGAAGATGGTCGCGCGACCCATCCCCAGCACGCGCGCAATGTAGTCGGCCGCATTCCGGCCTTCGAACGCGCCGCTCGCGTGCAAGGCCTGCACCAGACTGCGCTTGCCGGTCCGGTTCAATTGCCCGACCGTCTGACCGTGCTCGAGCAGCCACGAATGGATGAAGGTATTGATGCGCTCCTGCCAGTCGTCGCGGAACAGACTGTCGGGTTGAGGGATCACGGGTTGCCCAGAGAGGATACGGTCCAGAAGCCCCCGGGCCCCTTCCAGAACCGACGCGTTCAGATTGATGCACATGACCCCGAACGGCTCGCCCGAGACATGCCGCAGCACTGCCGTCATGGACCGGATCGTGCCTCCGTCCCAGTTGCGTTTTTCATAGGGGCCGATCAGTCGTTCTGCGGGATCGAAGGCAATCTCGTCCAGCCCGGATGGATCGCCCAGTTGCCTGTTCGACATGTTGTTGGCGATATGCACGACTTCCTGGCGGGCAAGATCGTGCAGGACCACCTCGACCAATCCAGGAAGCAGGGCTGCCATGGCATCCGCAGTTGCGCGATGCGCGGCAAAAGGATCGTCAGTCATCCCATCTCCCTTGACTTGGTGGCCCGGACGACGAGGAACCAGGGTTCGGTCATCATGCGCGCATGGCGCACCGGATCGGCCTGAGCCATGTCCGGGAGGGGCTGGGGCTCTGCGAGTTCCTCGATGCAAAAGCCAGCCCTACTGACATCGGCCACAATCTGCTGGAGCGGACGGTGATAGAACCGGACCTTTCCGATGTCCCATTCATCTTCGACTTCGACGGTCGCGAAGTAGTCGGGAAGCATGAATTCACGCCAGTCCATGAAAGGGTGATGTGTGGAGAACAGGAGCTTTCCGCCCGGTCGAAGCACACGATGAAATTCTCCGAGCGGCCCCCGCCAATCTTGAAGGTAGTGCATGACGAGAGGCGCCACCACGAGATCAAACTCGGCATCACCGGCAAAGTTGAGCGGCTTCGAGAGATCGGCGACATGAGCATCGGCATGATCCGCAAGCCGACGGCGGGTCATCGAGACGAACTCGGCGTTCAGGTCGAAACTGGTGACGCTTGCGCCGGCTTGCGTCATGGTTGCGGCATACCACCCCGACCCGCAGCCGACATCGAGGACACGCAGACCCGCGAGTGGCGGCATCCGGGCAAGCATCGCCGGCCTTTCGTAGAGTGCATTCGTGGGCTTGGCATCAACCCGTGCCGCATATGCTGCCGCTTTTCCATCATAGGTTTCACCGGTGTGCATCGTCATGCAGCGTCCTTTCGCTCGGTTTCCAGGTCAGCCGGTTTTCCGATCAGTCCCACTACATCCCCTCTTGCAACCAGGCCTTGACCTGCGTGCGCAAGGAAGATGCCCGCGATGGGGGAGTAGACCGGTCTGGGAACGGCATCCGCATCGGCAATTCGATGCAGCGTGCCGATCTGATCTCCCCCCGCCACCGGCATGCCGAGGTCAAATGCCGGGGCGAAGAGACCAGCTTCGGGGGCCCGAAGATAGCCGTTGACCGGGAGTTCGAGCAGTTGACCACCTTGGACTGGCTCCAAGACGCGAGCCTCCGTGTGACCCAGGTGCTGCAATAGGGCGTCGAGGCCAGCATCGACCATGGAGAGGGTCGATGCCGAGACAAGACCCGATCCGCCAAACTCGCTGGCAAGCATCAGCTTGCCTGCGCGGGTGACGAGGCCATCGAGCATCAGTGCCGCATGAGGTTCAGACACAAGGACCGTGCAAGGTGTCGGAAAGCACCGCGCCGCAGCCACGGCCCGGTCACGGGACTCGTTCGGGAGAGTTCGGTCAACGAACATGCAAGGCAGAAACCGTAGCGATCTGCCACCCGAATGTAGATCGACCACATGATCGGCATGCGGCGCAAGAAGTGAAGCAACCGCATCCGCAAGTCGTTCTGTCAGGCTGCCCAAAGGGTTTCCCGGATAGGCGCGGTTCAGATCGCGGCCATCAAGCGGCGTCAGACGCTGGCCCGCCTCGACGGCAGGCAGGTTGACCGCAGGGACGATGATAATCGTTCCCCGCAGGCCTTCGGGGTCAAGACGCCGGGCAAGGCTTGAAAGTGCAAGCGGGGCTTCGTACTCGTCGCCATGGACACCCCCGAGCAAGAGCGTCGATGGGCCGTCCTCCCCACGGAAGCAGTGAACGGGTATCGCCACCTCGCCCCATGCGCTTCGGTTGCTGGAGACATGAAGGCGCAGATAGGTGCGCTGTGTGCCTCGTTGCCTCCAGTCCAGATCGAGCTGTGCCATGGCAGACCCTAGGTCGCAGAGATCAAAGGCAGAATCCGCGTGTCGTCGAAGTTCGCCCCGCAGGTCAGAACCACCACACGCTTGCCGGTCAGTGTGTCGGCAACCTTCAGGAATCCCGCCAGGGCCAGCGCAGCCGCACCTTCCACAAGCTGCCGTTCTTCCAGGGCAAAGGCACGAAGGGCCTCCACGATCTGGTCCTCGTCACAACGCACGATCTCGTCCACCACCCGGCTGGCAATGGGCAAGGTGAGGCTTCCCTCGTCCACCCCACCCGCGACGCCATCAGCGAGGGTCGGCTGGTGCTCGACTTCGACGATGCGGCCCGCCTCGATAGATGCAGCCAATGCATCCGACCGCGCTGCGGCAACTCCGAAGATACGCGTGGTGGGAGAGGCTGCCTTGATGACCGCTCCCACTCCGCTGATCAATCCGCCACCGCCCATCGCCACGAAGACTGCATCTGGCTGAGGCATCTGACGCAGCAGCTCGACGGCGATGGTGCCCTGGCCAGCCATGACGTCCGGGTCGTTGTAGGGCGAGATGTAGCTCACACCTCTGTCGGCTGCGAGTTGCCGGCCATGGCGCTCTGCCTCGCCGGGCTCTTCGCCATGCAGCACAATGGAAACCCCGGTCGCTTGGATCTTGGCCAGCTTGGCGCGGGCGACGGTTTCCGGCAGCACGACGGTCAAGCCAACCCCGGTCGCGACAGACGCACGTGACGCTGCGATGCCGTGATTGCCCGACGAGGCCGTGACGACCTCGGCACCCTGGCCAAGCATCGCCATCTTGTTGGAGGCCCCCCGGATCTTGAACGAGCCGGTCAACTGAAAGTTTTCGGCCTTGAACCATAGGTCGGCACCCGTCCTCGCCCCGACGGACCGAGAGGGCAGGACCGGCGTCTCATGGATCAGTTGTGAAATGCGCCCATGGGCTTCATGTGCTGTACGGGCAAGCGCGTCAACGTTCAGTTGCATGTGGTTCCTCCCGGCGCGGCAAAAATCTGCACGGCGTCGCGAAGACGACGCCGACAAATATACTATAAAGTCTAAAATGGACTTGTCAATCCAATCGCTTCGATGCCCGGCGACCCGCACCCGTTTGATGCGCACTCACGCTATCTGGACGCCAAATCCGGCCTCGGCGATCTCTCGGAGGAGCCATGCGCGAAAGAGTTTCGCGGGCCGTCGCAAGCGGGTGTCAGCCGCCACAAGCCAGTATGCGTTCCCGGTCGCGCGTCTTCTTCTGAAAGGTTGAACCACGCGACCGTTTTGAAGGGCGTCCGATGCGAGGGTCTCGAAGGTCAGAAAAACGCCACTCCCGGAGATCGCAGCATCCAGACACAGGGAAGCGTCCGAAAACACAGGCCCAGCAGGCAGCGATGCCGGATCGAGTTCGCCAGGAAGGAGCCAGTCCTGCCATCCGAACATCGGATTTGGCTCACGGATGATCGGGACCGCGCATAGATCGCCGACGTCGCGAAGGCCGGTCGCCATGCTGGGAGCGCAGACAGGAAAGATGATCTGCGGAAACAGCTGCTTAGCGGATACCCGTGGCCAATCCCCGCGGCCGACCCTGACACAGAGGTCGACATCACCGTGGCGAGGATCAACAAGGCCGATGCTTGCATCCACCCGAACTTTCACTTCTGGATGAAGGTTCTGGAACCGATACAGGCGCCAGATGAGCCACCGCGACGCGAAGACCGGCGCGACCGAGACGGTCAGAACACTGTCGTCCGCCTCTTCGACAATCCCCACGGCACGAGAAATCTGGGAGAACCCGTCCGTCAGCAGTCGGCACATGTCCTGCGCAGTGCGTGTGACGACCATGCCGCGCGGCGTGCGCACAAACAGCGGTTTTCCTAACGCCGCCTCGGCGATCGCGATCTGTTGGCTGACCGCCCCCGGGGAGACGCCCATCTCGCGGGCGGCAAGTGCCAGGGACCCCAAACGCGCTACTGCCTCGACTGCCCGGAGAGAGCGTAGCGGCACCCTGTTCAATCCTTGCATTCAGTAATCCTAAAGCCTTCTGCAGCGCATCTGGATTGTGGTCGAAGCATCGTGAATTGTATTCTGCATTTGCAAGCAGGGGGAGGTAATGTCCATTCTACTATCCTTATTCAGTATTTCTGAACCTACTTCAGAAGATCTTATCGACCATCCGGACCTGCGGCGGATGACCTTACGCGAACTAGCAGACATCCCGTTTCCGCGCCCGTTCGAAGCTGTGCACACCGCTACAGGGCGGCAGCCAAACATTTCGCCGACGGCCCATAGTGGACTTTCGGCGTAGCGATGATAGAGGGTAATTTAGAGGACGCCCTCTGGTTAGGTGGCGGTGGGCAGCGCCGTGCACTTAAGGGAGAGAGCGTAAGGCGGGGCTTGTCCGCCTCAGTCGGTCTTGGCTTACAGGGATTTGCAGCGATGCCTTTGCGTTTCGGTTTCTATAGCTGGTAGCGACAACCTCAAGCGAGTGACGCTTTCGGCTTTCGCATTGCCGAGCTGCCGAGACGGTGCGACAAGGCAGATATGACAGCAAGGGCAACAAACGGGGCAGTTCGGGGTCAGGTATGTTTTGCCTGGGCTATGCTTTTTTCCCTGCTGCTCGCATTTGTCACCGCGCACGCCCGACCGTTGGGATTTTCCCTTCAGCCAGCACGAGCCAGTCTGGCAGCAGTTCAGGGCGCCGAGTCTAATGCCATCCTCACCTCTTCTGGAAAGATGCAGCGTGCGCCTGACTTCAGGCAGGCTGGCGATGCGGATGATGCGGCCTTTGTGTGCCCCCAACCAATTCCAGCTCTATCTGGAATGCTGGCAACTGTGCTTTGCTCGCCCGATGCGCCGATCTTTGCAGCTACAAACAGCCGCCCGGAGCCTCGCGCTCCGCCCTTTGCCTGACCAGTGATGCTTCCGGCCCGCGCCATGGCGTGAGGCCTTTCCGTGGTCCCGTCCGGCTCGCCAGCACCCCCAGACTCTTGGGGCGCGGGCTCAGCTGTCGGGGACCTTCGCTCACTTCTCCTCCCGGCATCCTGCGCGGTCTGTGCCGCGCATGGCCGGGTCAAGGACAGGTCATGTCACATACCCTTCTCTGGAAGCGCCTCCTGATATGGAGCGTCTGTCTCTGGGGCATCCTCTTCGCCCTACCTAATGCCTTCTATCCGACTGTAGAACGGCACAACGATGCCGCCGCCATCCTTTCTGAAACTGGTGCCTTGACCGGAACGGTCGAGACCGATCTGGAAGGCTGGCCATCATGGATGCCCTCCAGCCTCGTCGCCCTTGGCCTCGATCTGCGCGGCGGCGCGCACCTTCTAGCCGAGGTGCATGTCGAGGATGTTCATGCGGCAAGGATGGAAGTGCTTTGGCCACAGGTCCGCGATGCGCTTCGCGCGCTGCGTGATCAGGTCGGCACCATCCGCCGTCTGGATGCGCCCGCCGGAGAGCTGCGGGTGACCATCGGGAACCCTGATGGCTTGCCAGCCGCACTTGCCGCAACGCGGGCCCTCGCGACCCCGGTCGTCAGCATGACGGGCATGGGCCAAACCGACATCGAGGTGACCGGTGAAGGCACTACACTGACCATCCGCCTGTCCGCAGCCGAACAGGCGGTTTCGGACGAGCGCACGATCCAGCAATCGCTTGAGATCATCCGCCGCCGGGTGGACGAGGTTGGCACCCGTGAGCCCACCATCATGCGGCAGGGGGAGGACCGCATCCTCATTCAGGTGCCGGGCATCGGATCGGCCGCGGAACTCAAATCGCTGATCGGCACGACGGCGCAACTGACCTTTCACCCCGTCCTTGGCCGGGCCGCCAGTGCCGAGGGCGCGGGCGGCCCCGGTGATCTGGTCCTGCCCGCAGCGGATGAGCCGGGCGTGTTCTACATGCTTGACCGCAGCCCGGTGGTCAGCGGCGAGAACCTTGTCGATGCGCAGCCCGCCTTCGATCAGAACAATCGCCCTGCAGTGAGCTTCCGCTTTGACCCGCCCGGCGCGCGGGCCTTTGGCGACTATACGGCCGCGAACATCGGTGCGCCATTCGCCATTGTTCTGGACGGTGAGGTGATCTCGGCCCCCGTGATCCAGAGCCATATTCCTGGCGGGTCGGGCATCATCACGGGGCAATTCACGGTCGAGGAGTCAACCGAACTGGCCGTTCTTCTGCGGGCAGGCGCCCTGCCAGCAGGAATGACCTTCCTTGAGGAACGGACCATCGGCCCGGAGCTTGGGGCCGACAGCATCAAGGCCGGCCAACGTGCAGCGGTGATCGGGATGGTGGCGGTCGTCGTGTTCATGATCGCCTGCTATGGCGGCTTCGGGATCATGGCCAACATCGCGCTGGCGCTGAACATGGGGCTTCTATTGGCGGCGCTGTCCGTCATGGGCGCGACGCTGACCTTGCCCGGCATCGCCGGCATCGTGCTGACGATGGGCATGGCGGTCGATGCCAACGTCCTGATCTTCGAACGCATCCGCGAGGAGTTGCGACAGGGCCGACCCGCAGGCCGCGCCATCGAGATCGGCTTTGACAAGGCCCTGTCGGCGATCATGGACAGCAACATCACCGGCCTTCTGACCGCGCTCATCATGTTCGCCATAGGCTCGGGTCCGGTGCGCGGCTTTGCCATCACCCTTGGGCTTGGCATCCTGACCTCGATGTTCACGGCTGTTTATGTGACGAGGCTCATCATCGAGACATGGATGCGATGGAAGAAGCCCAAGGCGATCACGCTCAAGGGCTTCATCAAGCTTGCCCCCGACAAGACCACGATCGACTTCTTCCGGGCGCAATGGCTGACCTTCGGCGCGTCTGTCGTGGCGGTTGTTGCGTCGCTCCTTCTCGTTGCGACCCTTGGCCTCAACTTCGGGATCGACTTCAAGGGTGGCACCACGATCCGGGCCGAGACCACTGAGGCTGTCGATGTCGGCAGCTACCGCGCGGCATTGGCGGATCTGGCCTTGGGCGATGTGTCCATCACCGAGGTGTTCGATCCGGCCTTCCGGGCGGACCAGCACGTTGTGACCATCCGCATCGAAGCCCAGCAAGGCGCAGAGGCCCTGTCGCCCGCGGTTGTGGCACAGGTCGAAGCCGCCATTCAGGCTGTCGATCCTGGCGTCAACTTCACAGCTGTGGAGTCGGTGGGTCCAAAGGTCTCGGCCGAACTGATCTGGTTGGCGCTGGCCGCCGTCGGCGCAGGGGCCGCAGGTATCTTGGTCTATGTCTGGCTACGGTTCGAGTGGCAGTTTGCGGTTGGGACCGTGGCGGCGCTGGTCCATGACGTCGTCGTGACGGTCGGGATCTTCGCGGCCTTGGGGTTGAAGTTCGATCTGACGATCGTGGCCGCGCTGCTGACCATCCTCGGATACTCAGTCAACGACACAGTGGTCATCTTCGACCGGCTTCGCGAGAACCTTGCGAAGTTCAAGGCCATGCCGTTGCGCGACCTGATGAACCTCTCGGCCAACGAGACGCTCAGTCGGACACTGATGACCGCCTCGACCACGCTGATCGCGCTGATCGTGCTCCTTGTCTTCGGTGGCGATGTGATCCGCGGTTTCGTCTTCGCAATGGTGCTGGGGGTGATCCTCGGGACCTGGTCCACGCTCTATGTCGCCAAGAACATCGTGCTGTTTCTTGGCATCGACAGGTCCGAAAAGACCAAACGCGGCGCAGATCACGAGTTTGCCAACATCGATGCCTGAATGGAGGCCCCGGCCCTTCCGGGCCGGGGCCTACCTCTTGCCGCGGGATCTTTTCGGCAGGGGGTTGAAAGCTCACCAACCGATCACAACCTTGTCAACGCGGCCCGGGCCCCTCTGACGCGATCCTTCGCGTGATGTCGGACCGCATCGACAGCGTCGATGCCAGCCCGGACCCTATTCCCCGTCCTTCAGGCGAAGCTCGATGCGTTCATGCAATAGAGGTCGCCATCTTGGACATTCTTCTTCTTCTCTTCCTGGGCAAGCCACTGTGGATGTGGCTTCTGTTCCTGACACTGGTCATCGGCCTTCTGGCCTTTGACCTGGGCGTCCTTCACAAAGACGACCACGAAATCGGCGTGGCCGAGAGCCTGCGCATGTCGGCCATGTACATCGTGCTGGGCCTGTCATTCTCGGGCTTCATCTGGTGGCAGATGGACGCCACGGCCACTGCGCAATACCTGACCGCCTTTGTTGTGGAAAAGACGCTGGCGATGGACAACATCTTCGTCATCGCGCTGATCTTCGGCTTCTTCGCCATTCCCCGCGAGTATCAGCACCGGGTGCTGTTCTGGGGCATCCTGGGCGTAATCGTCCTGCGCGGCATCATGATCGGCCTCGGTGCGACGATCGTGGACCAGTATCACTGGGTCCTCTACATCTTCGCCGCTTTCCTGATCCTGACCGGGATCAAGATGCTGTTCGTGGCCGACAAGGAACACAAGATCGAAGAGAACGGTCTGATCCGGTTCCTGAAGCGCCGAATGTATGTGACAGAGGAACTTCACGGCCACGACTTCTTTGTAAAGAAGCCGCACCCCGCAACAGGCAAGATCACGCGCTATGCAACACCGCTGTTCCTAGCCTTGATCATGATCGAGATCGCGGACCTGGTCTTTGCCGTCGACTCGGTCCCCGCCGTGTTCACGATCACGACCGATCCCTACATCGTCTACACCTCGAACATCTTCGCCATCCTCGGCTTGCGCGCACTTTACTTCGCGCTCGCAGCGATCCTGCACCGCTTTGCCTATCTGAAATACGCGCTGTCCTTGCTGCTGGTGTTCATCGGGTCCAAGATATTCATCGCCGACGCCATGGGATGGAAGAAGTTCCCGCCGGAATGGTCGCTCGGCATAACCTTCGTGATCCTCGGGACCGGAGTAGTCTTTTCACTCTGGAAGACGAAGGAAAGCAAAGGCGAGGTTGGTAAACCTGCCGAGTGACGGCCTGACGGTGGATGGAACGCGCGGGCCACAAGGCCCGGGCAACACTGATTTCCTTTTGGTAAGGTGCTAGAGCCGGTGGGGACGAGCGGCACTTGGATAGCTTAAGCCTGAATCGTCTTTCGTAATCGTGTTGCGAGATCACCTGCAGTCACGAACATCCCATCTGTCTTTGCCCAACACGAGCGAACAAGCCGTCCAGTAACGCGCCCCGAATAGCCGCATTCCGCCCTCTACGACTGAGCGGTCGTCTGTTAACGTCGAGGACACCTCGTCGCTACCAACGGGCAGCAACGGGGACGAAGCCGACGTTTGCAGGCGCGGCGACAGCTTCGCCGAGGAGGTGCCACCGTTAAGAGCGTTCGGCCCAAAGCGGACGGTCAGTTCAAAAGCGCCGACCTTCCCCAACATCGATGAAGGCGTCAGGCCATGCGGTCCATAGCGATGCGCGCGGCCAGCGATGCGGCCTGTTCGCGGATGTCCGGAACGGCCGTGATTTCCCAGAAGGCGGCGCGACTGACCGGGCCGATCGCGGAGAGGCGGGACGAAGGGGTGCCGTCGGCGCGGATGACAGAGCCGTCTTGAGCGATGTCGAGCCCGATACACAGAGGATCCATGCGCGCGCTCCCCTTGTCGAGAAGGCGGGCAAGCAGGGGCGAATCCGCGGGTCGTCCGCGCAAGCCGCGCGCATCGATGGCCAGCGTGGCGTTCAGAACGACCTCCGTGCTGTCCCGAAACGGGCGGCAGCGCGCGGTGACGCCGCCTGATGTTGCCACGACCTGCCGGACCTCGCCCTTCATCAGCGTCAGTTGCCCATCCGCCATGGCGGCAAGGATGCGCGCCTCGGATTCGGGTGCCATCCGGTGGCGATGTATATCCCACCATCGCTGGCCATGCCGAAGGAAGCGGGCGCGTTCCACAGGTGGCAGGCTGCGCCAGATGCGCCGGACATAGGGCCGCACGGCATCCATCGCGTCGCGCCATGTGCCGCCCTGCTGTTCGGCCTTCCGCGCCAAGGCGCGCAGCCAGCCGCAGAGCGTGCTGACAGGCGCGGCAAAGGGAATGTCCTGCGGGCCGATCTTCAGCGGCACGGTGGGGCGGTGCGCGCGGGGCAGAAGTCCGCGGCGCGAGATCGCGGTGATCGGCCCGTCAAAACCTGCATCCAGAAGCGTCAGGACCTGATCGACCATCGTAAGTCCCGTGCCGAGGATCAGGACGGAGGCATCCGACGGAAGGTGGGGGATCGGGTCCCAGGCAGGAAGGATGGCACCGTCGCTTGTCTGCTCAGGCAGGCTGTGCCCCGTGGCGAGGATGGCATGGTCGGCAAGCTGGACCGTGCCATCGTCGAACTGGGCCACGATGCCCTGGGACCCTTCGCCCAGGTCCGTGCAGATGCCATGCGCGCGGCGGAAGCGGGCAGGGCGGGCCGACGTCCAGATGGACAGCAGGTCCGCAAGGTATTTGCCATAAACGCTCCGGCTGACGAAAAGGTCCGGCTGGCTGGGCAGGCCTTGACCCGCGAGCCATGACAGAAAGTGGTTCGGATCTTCGGGAAAGGCGCTCATGTTCGCGGCGCGGACGTTCAGCAGGTGGTTCCGGTCGGGCGTGGAATAGGCAAGGCCCAGCCCGATCCTTTCCCGCGGTTCGACCAGCGTCACGCGGACGGCGGGATCGCCACGAAGGATATGTGCGGCGGCCAGCACACCGCTCGCCCCGCCCCCCACGATCAGCACATGGGGGCCGGGGCGATCCTGCCCTTGGACGGAGGAGGCGTCCGGGCTGGCGGTATCCTTCATACTGCGACCAGAACGATGGTCGTGGCCAGAAGGAAGGCAGCGGCAAGGGCCACCCATTCCATGGCAGCGCGCCCTTTGGCGGTGCAGGGCGGCGTTTCGGCCATGAATACGGCCATTCCCGGATCGATGCAGCCGAACATCACGGGCCTCCGTCCTGAAGCGCAAAGGTAGCAGCCTCGACCCCGCCTGCCGGATCGGCGCGCAGGCTGTCCGGTCCGAAGATGATGGCCAATGTCGCCAGATAGACGACGCCGAAGATCATCAGGGCAGGATAGCTGGCGCGCTGTGCGCTGCGGATTGTCTGCGTCATGCGATGGCCCTCCGTTCCGCGGTCCGGCCTGTGCGCGTGGCAAGCACGCTCGCCCGCAGGGCCAGATCGTCGCGCAGCGCCATGGCAGCAGGCCAGGGGCCGAAGCCGCTGGCCACGTTGATGTGCCCCGCGAAGCCCAGATCGACGAGGTCGGCCCGCCATGCATGGGCAAGGGACGCGCTCTGGCTGAAGGACATCCACGGGTCGTTGCGGCTGGCGACGACGGTCGTGGGCACTCCGAGCGGTTGGTCGGGAATGCCCGCGAACGCCGCAAGCCTGCGGCTGACCGCGGGATCGGCCGGTGCGACCAGAAGCGCGGCGGAGACCTTCAGTTGCGGCCAGCGCGTCAGGATGCGGGCGGCGAGGATCGCGCCAAGGCTGTGGCCCACGAGAATGCAGCCCGGATGGTTCAGGATCGCGCCGGCAACCTCGGTCTCCCATGCCTCGGGTGTGGGGCGGGACCAGTCGTGCTGCTCGACGATCAGCGCGTTCGGGTCGGTCGCGGCCCACCAGTGCTGCCAATGCGGGGCGGGCGAGCCGTCGAGTCCGGGCAGGATCAGGGTCTTGGTCATGGTGCGACTCCTTGGTTTCCAGAAAACACTACCATGTTTGTCGTGATTATCTTTCCAAAGATGGGGCGGGAAAGAGAAAAGCCCTGTCGTGCGATCCGGCCGGCCAGCAGAATCGCCGCATGGGTCCGTGTCGGCAGCAGGTCGATGTGGAGCTGTGGGCGGGTGGCTTCGGGCAATGGAAGACCGGCAGTTACTCTACGCGCGCGAGGGAAGGGCGGGGGAACGATCCTTCCCAACCGACGGGGTGCCGAGAGGTTTCCTGCTGTTTTCCTTCAGAGATTTGGAATGGCCGGACGGCAGATTCGGGCGCATGATCCAATCACGACAAAAGGAATCGACATAAGGCATGACGCCATGACACGCACCATCATCGGACTGTCCGGAAACCTTGACCGCCCGTCCAAGACCCGCACGCTGGTCCAGTCCGCTGTGGCCGCTGCCGCAAGCCGGTTCGAGGCGGTGGGGGCGGTCATCGACCTGGCCGACTTCGGCCCCTCGCTGGGAACGGCGCGGCGGGTGGACGATCTGGCCCCCACGGCGCGGTCGGCGCTGGACGTGATCCTGTCGGCCGACGCGCTGATCGTGGCGAGCCCGGTCTACAAGGGCAGCTATACGGGGCTGTTCAAGCATCTGATCGACCTTATCGACCCGCAGGCACTTGCGGGCAGGCCCGTGCTTCTTGCCGCCACAGGGGGAGGGGACCGGCACGCATTGGTGATCGAGCATCAGCTGCGCCCGCTGTTCGGGTTTTTCGAGGCGCAGACCCTGCCGACAGGCGTCTACGCCGCCGACCGCGACTTCACCGATGGCCAGCCTGCCTCGCCCGCGTTGAGCGATCGTCTGGCGCGGGCGGTGGACCAGCTGTCCCCCTTCTTCACGCGCCGCATCCAGCCCGAGGTGTACGTCCTGAGCGCCTGATCCATCCCACCAATACAGCGGCTGACCGCTGCCCCTACGGAGTGGCGACGGCCCCCTCATGCCTGACGAAAGGATTTCTTCCATGACCCGCAAGATCCGCCTTGGTGCCTTCCTTCCCGGTGGGGGGCAGCATGTCGCAGCGTGGCGACACCCCGATAGCCCCGCTGACGGGGCAACCAGTTTCGCCTTCCATGTGCAATTGGCACAGGAAGCGGAGCGGGGGCTGTTCGACGCCTATTTCCTTGCCGACGGTCTGGCCGTCAGCTTTGGCGGGGGGATGGAGGGCGGGAACGCCAAGGTGGCGGGGTTCGAGCCGGTCACTCTGTTCTCGGCCCTTGCGCCGCTGACGAAGAACATCGGGTTCATCGCCACCTCTTCGACGACCTACGAGGAACCCTATTCCGTGGCACGCAAGTTCGCCTCGCTGGACCTGATCAGCGACGGGCGCGCGGGCTGGAACGTGGTGACCACCGCGACGGAGGCCGCGGCGCAGAACTTCAACCTCGACCAGCAGCACCCGCATGCGGTGCGCTATGCCCGCGCGGCAGAGCATGTGGATGTGGTCAAGAAGCTGTGGGACAGCTTCGAGGATGACGCCTTCATCCGCGATAAGGAAACGGGGCGGTTCTTCCACGAGGGCAAGCTTCACGCGACCAACCACCGCGGCGAGCATTTCAAGGTGAAGGGGCCGCTGAACGTGTCCCGCTCGCCGCAGGGGCATCCGGTGATCGTGCAGGCAGGCCAGTCCGAGGACGGTCGCGGTCTGGCCGCGGCGACGGCCGAGGTGATCTTCACCGCGCATCAGCGGCTGGATACGGCGCAGGAGTTCTATCGCGACATCAAGGCCCGCGCGCGGGGGCTGGGGCGCGATCCGTCCCATATCCTCGTGATGCCCGGCGTGTCGCCCTTCGTGGGCCGGACGCAGGAGGAGGCGCAGGAGAAATACGACCGCCTGACCAGCCTGATCCTGCCCGAGGACGGCATCTCGCTTCTGAACGGCCTGACCGGCGGAACGCTGGACCTGCGGGGCTACGATCTTGACGGCCCCTTGCCGCCCGCGCCGCCCACCGAAGGCATGAAGTCGCGGCAGGCGCTGATCCGGCAGATTGCGGACGAGAACAACTTCACCATCCGGCAGCTTTACCAGTGGGTCGCTTCGGCGCGGGGCCATTTCACCATCGTCGGCACGCCCGAGAGCATCGTGGATACGCTGCAGGAGTGGTTCGAGAACGAGGCTGCGGACGGGATCAACATCCTGCCGCCGTGGCTGCCGACGGGGCTGACGGATTTCGTCGATCTCGTTATCCCCGAACTGCAGCGGCGCGGGCTGTTCCGGACCGAATACGAAGGCCGGACCCTGCGCGAAAACCTCGGCCTGCCGTTCCCCACCAACCGCCACGCGCTCGCCCGCAGTGCGTCGCATGCTGCGGAGTGACGCCATGACGCTGGAGACGCTCGAAACCCCCGCTCTTTCCGCCCCGCCCGCCCGAGTGGTGGCGGCACGGCTTGCGCAGGCCGGACGCGCAGGATTTGCCCGCTACGGCCTGCTTCTGGGCTTCCTGATCCTGTGGCAGGTGGGCAGCACGCAAGGCTGGCTGAATGCCACGGTCTTTCCGCCGCTGGACCTGATCTTCATTGCGCTCTGGGACGGGCTGGTGACCGGCGCGCTGATCGACGACATCGCGATCAGCCTGCAACGGTCGGGTCTGGCCTTCGCCGCCGCTGTGGGCCTCGGCATCCCGCTCGGCCTCTTCATGGGGCAGATCCGGGCGGTGGAACATGCTCTGGACCCGATCCTGCAATTCTTCCGCCAGACATCGGCGCTCGCGCTCTATCCCGTCTTCATCCTGCTTCTCGGGCTGGGGGAGGCGTCGAAGGTCTTCGTCATCTTCTGGGCGACGCTGTTCCCCATCCTGCTGGCCACCATCGGTGGCGTGAAGGAAGTGGACCGAAAGCTGATCGAGATGGCGCGCACCTATGGCGCGACGCGCGGCACGGTATTTCGCCGCGTGGTCCTGCCTGCCTCGGTCCCGTCAATCTTCGTGGGCCTGCGCCTGTCGGCCACCACCGCGCTGCTTCTTCTGATCGCGGCCGAGATGATCGGGGCAAACCGGGGCCTCGGGTTCCAGGTGATGAACGCGCAATACAACTTCCAGATTCCCCTCATGTTCGCGGCGATCTTCCTGCTCGCGCTGCTTGGCCTCGCCGCGAACTTCACCCTCGTCACGCTGCAGCGCCGTCTGTGCCGCTGGGCGGAAGCGAACTGAACCCCTCCCAACCTCCTCAACCTGCAAGGATACGACAAATGACCTTCTCTTTCCGCACCCTCGCCCTGACGACTGCTCTGGGCCTTTCCTTCGCCACGGCGGCCAGCGCCGAGGTGACGATCCGCTATCTGGCCAGCCAGGGCGGCCTGAACGCCCACGAACTGGCGGCCGAGCTGGGGTATTTCGACGGCACCGGCATCACGCTTGAAAACGTAGGCTATGCGACGGGCGGCCCGGCCTCTCTGGTGGCATTGGCCGGTGGCAGCGTGGAGCTGGGATCGGCGGCCACAGCGGCGGTGCTGAACTCCATCGCGGCGGGCAATGATTTCGTGGCGGCCTATCCGTCGAACGGGATCAATGACGAAGCGCAGTCGATCTTCTACGTGCTGGAAGACAGCCCCATAAAGACGATTGAGGACCTCCAGGGCAAGACCATCGCCGTAAACACCCTTGGCGCGCATCTCGATTACGTGGTGCGCGAGGCGCTGCACCAGAAGGGCCTGCCGCAGGATTCGGCCAGCCTCGTCGTGGTGCCGGGGCCGCAGCTGGAGCAGGTACTGCGGTCCAAGCAGGTGGACGTGTCAGCCTTCGGCTACTGGCAGACCACCTTTGAAGGGGCGGCGCGTCAGGCGGGCGGGCTTCGCGCGGTGTTCGACGACACCGACATCATCGGCGAGATCGCGGGCGGCTTCGTCGTCCTGCGCCGCGACTGGATCGAGGCGCATCCGGAAGAGGCCAAGGCTTTCGTCGAAGCGTCGGCCAAGGCGCTCGACTATGCCCGCGAGAACCCGGAAGAGACGAAGGCCATCTTCGCGAGGGTCCTTGCCGAACGGGGCGAGAACCCGGACGTGGCGCAGTTCTTCGCGGGCTACGGGGTGCGCGAGGGCGGTCTGGCGGTGGAGCGGGACGTGCAGTTCTGGATCGACGTGCTGGAGCGTGAGGGCACGGTCGAGAAGGGCAAGCTGGTTGCCAAGGACATCCTCTACACCACCGGCGACGCGCCGGTCAGCAATTGACGGGGCGGCGATGAGCGTGGTGGACACCGCCCGCCGGGGAGAGGTCACAATCCGTGACCTCTCCAAATCCTTTACCCTCAACGGGCGCAGGCTGGACGTGCTGCGCGGGATCGATCTGGAAGTCCGAGGGGGCGAGGCCATCGCCATTGTGGGCCCGTCCGGCTGCGGCAAGACCACGCTCCTGCGTGTGCTCGCCGGGTTGGAGGAACCCGATCGCGGCGATGTCCTGATCGACGGCGCGCCGGTCCACGGGATTGGCAACCAGCGCGCGGTGATCTTTCAGGAGCCCCGCCTGCTGCCTTGGCTGACAGTCACGCAGAATGTGGCCTTCGGGCTGGAGGTGCGCGGCACGCCCGCGGCACAGGCCGCCGAGAAGGCGAGGCATTACATCCGCCTCGTCGGGCTTGGCGGTTTCGAGGAGGCCTATCCGCGCCAGTTGTCGGGTGGCATGGCGCAGCGCGTGGGCATCGCGCGGGCGCTGACGGTGCAGCCCGAGATACTGCTTCTGGACGAACCGCTCGGCGCGCTGGACGCGATGACGAAGCTGACGATGCAGGAAGAACTGGCCCGCATCTGGCGCGAGGAAGGCGTGACCATGATCCTCGTCACCCACGATCTGGAAGAGGCGATCTTCCTTTCTGACCGCGTGCTGGTCATGTCGAAGGACAGCAGCATCCCGACGCGGCTGATCGAACTGGACCTGCCGCGTCCCCGCGACCGCAGCGCCCCGGCCTTCGTCGCGCTGCGAAAGCGGCTTATGGCGGAGTTCGGGTTGCATTGAGGGGCGTGGGCGAAGGTCCGCTCTCGGCCTAGATTGGGTAAGCCGCTCTTGGGCGAAACGCGGACGATGGTCCCAAGCGGTGGACAAGGTTCCATCTTCTCTTTCCGCGCCCTTGGCGGTGTTCCCGTCCTCTGGAATGGCAAGTCTTTGGAATGGATCGGAGGCCTCCACCTGCTAGGATGAATATCGATGAAACTGGTCGTCTATTCCTGCATTCGCGGGACACACTGAAAGGACTTAACATGCCGGAACCTGTTTTCCCCACTCTGAACCGCCGCGCCTTTGCGATTGCGACAGTTGCCCTTCTCGGCGGCGTCGTGGCGGGCCTTCCTACGGTCAGCTTCGCCGAAACCCCTGACACCGCGCGCTGGGTGATCGATGCCGCCAAGGCGCGCGAACTTCTGGCGGGGGGTGCCATCCTGCTGGATACGCGGGGTCAGGACTTGAAGGACGAACGGCCTGTCGAAGGTGCTGTCCCCGTCGTCTGGCAGGATTTCACCAATGCCGACCTGCCGAACAAGGGGCAGCTGCTGGAGGATGATGCGGTCCTGACCGAGAAACTGCGCGCGCTGGGCATTTCGACTGCGATCCCGGTCGTGGCCATCGCCGACAGCGCGAAAGGCTGGGGCGAGGATGGGCGCATCGTCTGGACGCTGCGCACCCTGGGGCATGAGAACAGCTTCCTTGTCGATGGCGGGGTCGAGGCGCTGCTGGCGGAGGGCGATCTGGCGCTGAAGCCGGTCGCCGTTCCGGGCGATTTCACCGTCGCCCGCACGGACGCCTACGAGATCAAGAAGGAAGAGCTGGTCACGCTGATCGACAAGCCGGATGTCGTGATCCTCGACACACGCGAGCCGCGCGAGTTTGCGGGCGAGACGCCCTATGGCGAAAGCCGGGGCGGGCATATCCCCGGGGCGCGGCACATCTTCTACAAGGATCTGGTCGGACCGGATGGCAAGATCGTCGAGGGTGAGGCGCTGAAGGCGCGGCTGGCAGAACTGGGCGTGGGGGCGGATACGCAGGTCGTGTCCTATTGCACGGGCGGCATCCGGTCGGGCTTTGTCACGGCGGTGCTGAACGATATCGGGGTCAAGGCGCGGAACTATGCCGGGTCCATGTGGGAATGGTCGGCGCAGGATGCGGCCGCCTATCCGCTCGTGACGAACTGACCTTTCCGCCGCGGTCGGGATGACCCGACCGCGGTTTCTTGCGGCGCGGGCGGTCCTGCGCCTTGGCGGACATCATGACACACAGACGCTCCCGCACCGCCGTCCTTGCGGTGTTCCTGGCCCTTGGCCTGCCGGTGGCGGCTTGGCTGCTGTCGACCGATCTGCGTGATGCAGTCGGCAGGGCCATCGCTATTCTCACCACGGCAGATATCGACGCAGCGATTGTCGCCCTGATCGACTACCTGCGGTCCTTCGGATTCTGGGCCCCCGTCGTCTCTGCCGCGCTGATGGTGCTCCAGTCGGTGGCAGCACCGATCCCGGCCTTTCTGCTAACTTTCGCGAACGGGATGCTGTTCGGCTGGTTCTGGGGGGCGGCGCTGTCTTGGTCGAGCGCGATGGCAGGGGCGGCGCTGTGCTTCGGGCTGGCGCGGGTTCTGGGGCGGCCTGCGGTGGAGCGGTTGGCGGGCGGCAGCGCGGTCCTTTCGACGACCGACCGGTTCTTCGAGCGGTTCGGGACGCATTCGATCCTCGTCGCGCGGCTGCTGCCCTTCGTCAGTTTCGATGTGGTGAGCTATGCGGCGGGGCTGACGCCGATGCGTTTCTCGCGCTTCCTGATCGCCACGGGGATCGGGCAGTTGCCCGCGACGCTGCTTTATTCGTGGTTGGGGCAGAGCGTGTCGGGCGGTCTGCGGGCGGTGTTCTGGGCCTTCTCGATCGCTGCAGCCCTTGCGGTGCTGTCGGTCGCCATCGCGCCACTTCTGCGACGCCGCTTCGGGGCGGAGGCGGGGGAATGAGTCCGCGTCCGACGATCGCACTGAAGGCGGCAGGGAGTCTGATCCTGCTGGCGGCGCTGGCATGGATCGTGGACTTCGGGGCGCTGCCGGAGCGGATGTCGGCGCTATCTCCGGAAGGGCTCGCCCTCGCCGCGGTGGCAGTGGTCGCGGCGGTTGCGGTGTCCGTGGTGAAATGGGGGGTGATCCTTGCGCGTCGCGGGCATCCGCTTCCTGCACTGCGTCTCACGCGGCATTACCTCGTGGGCCTGTTCTTCAACAACCTCCTGCCCGGCACTGTCGGCGGGGACGCCGTCCGGGCCTGGTCCACCACGCGCGACACGGGCGAGGTGCCGGAAGCTGTGGGGTCCGTCATCACCGAACGTCTGATCGCCGGGGCAGGGCTTGGGCTGACGGCGGCGATCGGGCTGTTGTTCCTGCCCGATCCCGCACGCTTCGCGCTATCGGTGGCGGCCTTTCTGGGCATCAACCTTGGCCTGATCGGGCTTTTGCTGATGCCGAGACTGGCCGACGGGGCGGTTCGCGCGCTTCTTCCCGCCGGATGGGCCGCAGGCACGTCGGACACGCTGCGGGCGATCCGGGCGGGGCTTTCGGACCTGCGCATCCTTGGGCCGGTGCTTGCCTTGTCGGTGGTTTTTCAATGCCTTGTCGCTGCGGTGAATGCCGCGCTCTTCTCTGCGCTTGGCGTTCCGGTGGGGTTTGGTGCCTGCCTGATCTTCACGCCGATGATCTTTGCCCTGACCATGCTGCCCCTTTCGCTGTCCGGCTTCGGACTGCGCGAGGCCGCCTATGCCTACTTCTTCGCACTCGTCGGCGTGCCGATGGCGGATGCGGTTGCGGTGTCATTGGCCTTCTTCGGCCTCGTCGCCGTGATCAGCCTGCCGGGAGCGCCGCTCTTCCTTCTTTCGGATCGTCCACAGGGCATCCGCTCCCGAGCATTGAAACCGGAGGCTCGACCATGAACCTGATCTTTCCTTTTCAACTGGTTCGGGAACTGTGGAAACGCACCGTCAATATCGCGAACGGTGTTCGGGACGTGCGTCCCGAGGCGGGCGCTGCCATGTTGAGGGCTGGGGCCCGTGTCTTGGACGTGCGCGAACCGGAGGAATGGGCGCACGGCATCATTCCCGGTTCCGTCCTCATTTCATTGCGCGATCTTGCCGTGCGTGCGGACGAGGTGGTGACGCTTCGGAATGAGCGCGTGCTGGTGGTCTGCCACGGTGGCAAACGGTCCGCCACGGCCTGTCGCCTGCTGCGGCGCGCTGGTTTCACCAAGCCAGTAAATCTTGCGGGGGGCATTCTGGCCTGGTCCCGGGCGGGGCTGGAATTGGGGCAGGTCGACTGGGCATCTGCAAACGACGGTAATGCTCGGCCAGCTCACGCCAAAGGCAACCCTCGGCAATTTGCGACGATCGGAGGTTAAGGCGCGACGCTTCGTACGGGTCGCCCTGTTGGTCGCCTTCGGCCCGGACCCGCCTATCGTCGGGCTGGTTCTCTCTGCCGTCCAGCTTCCTCATTCCAGACGTCGGTGACACCTTGCAGCATGATCTTGCAAGTCAAAATCGGAAGAGCAGTCTCACTGCGCCGGTGCCGCCGCGAACTCGAACTGAGCCTCGCAGCCTTCATGCGCGCAGACCGGCTTTTTCAGAGTGAAGGGCCGCTGGAATTTCGTTCGGCTACACTTCTTGCACGCAAACTGGCTGCGGAAATTTTTGAACTCCTCCCAGCGCGCTTTCTCGTCCCCCATCGAACCATCGCCATACGGCCCGTCTTGGAAGTGGCTGCCAAAGTTCTCGATCTCGCCCTTCACCAAACTGTCGAGGAACCGGTTTTTGACGCCCGGCACCAGCGCCGGTACCAGCTTGGCATCCTTGAGCAAGCCGGCAAGCGCCGAAGCCAACTCGCTGCGTTCGTAAGAGTAGGCCCTCTCTAGCGGTCGGATGCGGACGCTGACCCCGAAATCCCGGCATATGCCGAGAAGCCATTCCTCCTCGGCCTGGCGCATATCGTTGGCTGCCGACTGGCCCGCCGCCCAACGTGCCTCAATCATCTCATCGCTGACCTTATCATCAGCGAAACGCGGCCCGTAGGCCGGGTCGAGACCAATGATCCGGGTGAAGTTCCACGACTTCGCTTCAAGCTGATCCTTCAGATAATTGAAGAACCGCTCGTCGTGAGTGGTGATCAGGATCTGGCAGTCGCCGAACATGGTGGCGATGAGCCCGGCGATAGTACGCCTATGATCCGCATCATAGGAGGTTACGATGTCGTCGAGCGCGATGATGGGCGCGCCTGCATTAAATTGTTTGATCGCCGCCATGCGCAGCGCGAGCGCCACCGAATGGATCTGTGAGTCGCTCAAGTAGCCGCCCGGCTGCACGCCCGTGCGGTTCTTGGCGAAGTCAATCAGGAGGTTGAGTCGCTGTTGGTTCGTGTCGTCTTCCGCCGGCAGCTCCAGCCGGATTGGCGTAGCGCCAGCGCCCTGGATCAGCTTGTAAAAATCGTTCATCGGTGTCTGAAGCTTGTCGAGCAGGGCCTGTACCTTCTTGCGGATTTCGGCCGAGATTATCGTCGCCTGCGCCGTCAATGCGTTGGAGAGTTTCCCCAGCTCATCGAGCGTTCCCAGCGCAAGGTTCCGCTCAGTCTGTAGCTCCAGCAGTCGATCGATCTTCGACTTGGCCTTGATATAGGTGTGGTCGCCTTGCTTCGATTCGATGTTGGCGATGGCCTGATCGAGCGTGGCGAGTAGCTTGGCAATTGCCGAAACAATGTCGGCCGAGGCCGGAACGGCAGTCTGAGGCCAGCCGGCGATGCCTGCTTGATAGGCGGAAAGATCGGCTTTCAGTGCCGCCTCGCCGTCGCCGAGGTGGCCAATCAGTCCTGGCAGCGCCGCTACCAACTGGGTATGGGCCTTGGTCGCCGCAGTCTTGGCCTCGTCGAGCGCCTTCTTGGCGGCAGCGTAGTCCGCCAACTCCTCGAGGTGCTTGGCGATGTGTTCCCGGATCTTCTCAGCGCTACCAGCCGCCGTGTCCGCGACAGGAGTCGCGCAGACGGGGCAAATGTCAGGTGCCGCCGCCCCTTCGGCAAAAAGCGGCTCTGCGGCTTTCCACAAAGTCTGAAACACGGTGCTCGCCGCCTTGCCGCGTTCTTCCGCTTCTTTAGTCTCAGCGGCGGACAGCACCGTGACAGCCGCGTCAAAGGTCGGAATCGCACCGCTGACGACAGTCTCGCCGCTTTCCGTGTCCGTCGTCTCCGCCCGCAAAGCGGCAGCGGCATTGCGGATCTGGCGCAGGCCCGCAAGCCCGATCTTGTTCTCCTCGGCCTTGGCGCGCGATTCCAGTTCGAGATAGGCCAGATCGCTGGCCTCCAGCGCCGCCAGCACTAGCGACGAATCGAGTGGCGCCAGGGCCGACGTGTTGGCGTGGGAGAGCACGGCAGCCGCATCCCAGGTTTTCACCGCCTGGGCCGTCTCCTTGGCAAGCTGGGTGTCCACGCGCTGCAGCGCCGTCTCGTCCTCGGCGGCGGCCTTCACCTGGGTGCGCAGCGAGCGAATGTTCTTCTGCACCTCAACCAGCGGGCCGAGCTGCAGCCAACGGGCGACATCCGTATAGCGCTGTTCGGGCGTATGGATTTCGACGAATGTGCGCAGCGCATGCCCGCGGATGATCGGCGGCACCGCAAAGCAATCGTTCACAGTCGCGGCCACCGCCGGTATAGGTCGCTTCGCCCCCGTCGCCGCTCGGCTGCCGTTGGTGGAATCCTTGCCCGAGACCACGCCGATCGTAACCGCCGCCACAATCTTCGCCTCCTCAGCCAGATTGTGCGCCAGCGCCACGGGTCCAGCCTGGTTGTTGATTGCGCGCTGCCCGAGCCTTTCGAGCGTGCCGTCCTTGGAGAACATGAATTCCAGCGCATCGATGACGCTGGATTTGCCGCGGCCGTTAGGCGCGAAGATCGCTAGGCAACGCTTCTTGCTCAAATCGAACGTCTTCGGTTGGAGATACGCGCGAAACCCGGAAAGGCTCAAGGATTGAAGGAAGTAAGGATCAGTCATTCGCCACCTCGGGTTCGGGAGGATTGGCACGTTCGCTTGCAAGTTTCACGATCGCATCCTTGGCCTGAGTTACGGCGTTCTGCGCTGGGTCCACTTTCAGGATGTGAGTCCTAAGGATGTCCGCCATGCCAACATCGACCCCTTCCTTTCCCTTAAGACTTTCTCCTAGTGCTGTAAGAAATGCGTCCGGCGTATCTGCCGTTTCTGCTTTGTCTTCCACGCGCATGTCCCCCAAGTGTTTGCGCTAGAAGGTACGGCCAGAATGCAAGCAAAAGAACGAAATTTTCTCGTCATTCGCGTCGATCTCAATCCGTTACTGCTGCGAGGCGGTCGAACGGCCACAATCGCCGGACATGCGACTGCCAAGCCGCACTGCCTTTCGTCTGATTTCTGAAGGTTTTTCGACGTGGACCGCAGCGCAACAGTGGCCGCCGGGTGGTGGCGG
>VFQR01000809.1_pt1 | contig 32123 bp, 19 predicted proteins | sample 3512321 | NCBI WGS metagenome assembly VFQR01 (sample SAMN10412374, study PRJNA504923) | tailings metagenome | isolation source: Relicate 3 Philex TSF1 revegetated site | place: Philippines: Tuba, Benguet | collected 2017-08-29 | reverse complement strand
GACGTGCGCGTGATCCTGAAATCGTCGTCGAATTCCACGAAGGCATGATCGTACCGGATTTCCGGCATGTGCCGCTTGTGGATCACGCAAAGCCAGCGCCCCCGGTAGCGGATGCACTGGGACGAGCCGGACCAGCCGTCGAACTGCGCGGGTCCCGGACCCAGTTCGGCAAAGTCCGGTATCTCGTCCGTCACGCCGCGCACGAGTTGCAGCGGTGCGATCCGGTAAATCCAGACAATGCGGCCGTCATGCACCAGCGGCATCCAGTTCTTTTCAAAGCGCAGGTCGAGCGGGGATTTGATGTAGCTGCAGGAAGCGATGCGCGGTCCGTCGAACCGGCAAAGCGCAACCGTGGTGAAGAACGGTTTTTCGTCGGCAAGTGCCGTGGCAGTGCACCACCAGTCTCCGCGATAGCGGAACAGGCGGCCGTCCTCGAACCCGCGCTCGGCGCGGCCGTGGCGGAATTCGCTGTCGTCCACCTTCTCCGCCGATAGCTGCGCGAGCGTTGCATCGAGTTTCACCATCCACATCGTCGAGCGGATGCCGTCGTCGAGCTTGCGGGGATATCCGTTCTCCTTCAGCGAGTAATTCACGCCGCGCACCAGCGCTCGAAACCCGGTGCCGTCCTGCGCGATGGACGGATTGCAGATTGCCTTCTCGTCCGGGATCTGCACATGCGCGATCCGTGCCCCGCGCAGGTCACGCAGCAACGGGATGGCTTCGCCGCCGCTCACCTGCTCTCCTGGATCATCAGTTCTTCCAGCAGGATGCCCAGCATGCGCTCGTCGCCGGAGAAGCCAAGCCGCGCGGGCGAGGCGGGATATTTGATGTCGAACCGGATGCGCAATTCTCCGCCCGGATGCACCGGCAGCTCGGCCGTGCGCAGCGCATGCTGCCAGTCGAAAACCCCGCTGCGGCTGAATTTCCATTGTCCGGCCTTCACGCCATTCGCGGAAACATGCACCGACATGCTGCCGTTGATCGCATTGATGAAGGCCGTGAGCACGCAGGAAAGTTTCAGCGGCTTGCTGGTCTTCGGAATTTTCAGCGCCAGTTCCGCCGTCTCTCCGTCCGACCAGAAGCCCCGGCCATATTCGAATTCGCTCCAGCCGGAATGGAGGTAGCGGCGCGGGTCTACCTCCTGCTTGAAATTGAGCAGGCGCCCCGGCCTGTAGTCGATGTTGCGCGCGACTATTTTCCCGAACTCGCCGTCCGGCTTTTTCGGGGCGGGCGGCATTTTGAGAAATTCCGACAGCTTTGCCTCGACCACCGCCGACGAACAATATTCGCGCAGCGCGCCGCTCGCGGCTTTCGCCATCGCGGCGTAGCGCGCCGGGTCTTTCTTCGCGACCCGGTAGCTTTCCTGAAAGGCCTGCACGAGCGAGCCGGTGTCGATCTGCTCTGCCCGCGTGCATGGAACGTGACGCGGATCGGCCGGCCACGACGCGGCCCTCGGTGTCGAGTTCACGATGAAGCTGTTCTGCTCCGAGACGTAATCGGCCATGGCGCTGTGCCGCGGGGCAATCGCCGGTTTGCCGCCGGACATATATTCCATCAGCGGCAGGCACTGGCCCTCGCCGACCGACGCATTCACGGTGTAGCTCGTCGCGCGGAACAGTTTTTCATACTCGCCGTCGTCCAGATAGCTTGCGATCAGCACGATCCGGCATTTGAACGGCAATTGCCGGAAGATTTCGCGCAGGATGGTATCGAGCTGGATCGCGGATTTCTTCGATACGAGTTTCAGAACCAGCGTGGCGTCCCCGGTTTCCCGGAAGGCCCAGAGGAATGTCCGCAGGATGAAAACCAGATTTTTCCGGCCGTCGTTCGGGTTGAGCACCGACGTATAGATGACGCCGGAAAGCTCGACCTCATCCCCCGGTCCGGAGAGCATCGAGAGCGCGGAACCGGTTCTGTTCCAGTCGATGGTCCGGCTATCGATCATTCGATCGGTTGTTCTGATGCGCACCGGTGGTACGACCGCACCCTCGAACGCCGCTTTGCTGGCATATCGGTCCCAGACCGGTGCGGGTATGGACACCGCGGGATAATCCGGTCCCATCGCCCGCCTCACCCCCCCCACCGCGAATGTGGAGTGAGTTATTGCGCGGCCCCAATGACTTAGACCCCAGCGCCAGTCCTGTGTGCGGTCTCCAAACCAGGTCTGGTTCGGAATAGCATCGAACTCCCAGGCAAAAACCGGGACGGTCGGGCACGCCAGCCCCACCCCCGTGCGATGCGGAGGCGAGAATGACAGAAAGACGCACTCTTCACCGCGCTTTTTCGCTTCAGCGTAAATCGCATCCACTTCAACGGATGGCTTGCGAACCTCCTTCACGTCACCGAGGCGCTTCAGAACCGGAAGGAATTCCTTCAAAACAAAATAATAGCTGTACTCCGAAACACCGAGATTATTCTCAATGGTTGTGAGGTTGGTCTCGGAAAAGACGATAAAGTTCATGGGTACCGGTTACCGGTCGAACAGGTTTGAGCCGCGCAGATAATCGAGAAACTGTGCGGAGACGGAAGAAACCGAACTGCGGTTTTGCACCTTTGCAGCGCTTTCCAGCGCATGTCTTGTGTAGTCGTCACGGTGTGCGGCTAACGCGAAGCCCGCCGCCAGTTGATCGCGCAACGACTGCCAGACCACATCGTAGCGGGTCCCCGGCAACGGGCGGTCAGCCGTGCCTGCGCGGTCGCAAGGATGGACCTGGACCGCAAGCGGATAATTCACTTCGAAAATTTCCTTCATGACGGGAGTAAAGGCTCCAATCACCGGAATACCGTTCGCGGCAAATTCTATCGGTAGCTGAGCATTGCCCGGTATACCTGACGGGTGCACATAGAAACTTGCCGCCGCCATCAGCTGCGCGTAGGCAGATGCATCGAGCGGGCCGCGAAACGCCACCACGCGGCACGCCATCGGTGCGTAACGGCAAAGCAGTTCGACAAGGTAGGTCGCGGAGCGATCTTCGTCTCCCGCCAGCCGCGCGAGCAGCGTAGCACGCGGCTCGTTCCGGAACAGATCGCAGAAGGCAGTAATCAGATCCCACCATCCGGAATTCGGTGTCTGCGCTTCGACATCGGCAACAAACACCACGCCGTCGAGCTGAAGTTTTCCGCCCGCTTCGCTTTGCGGAAAATCTGCGGTTGGAACACCGCTATCGGGCGGAAGCGCCTCGCCACCTTGCTTCGAAGCAAACCGCACGCGAGGCGCAAGAATCTCGGCGGAAAGCGCCATCGTCCGGGTATCGATCACCGGCTGACCGAAGCCGATTTCCCATCCCCGGCCCGCAGACCAATGCGACAATCGCTGCTCGACACTAGCGGCCCCTGATACCGGAACGGAAACGAAACCGGTGGAGCAGGTATTACCGAGCAGCGCCTCCACCTCCGCTTTTTCAGCAACAGAGGAAATTACCAAATGCCTGCTTTGCCGAAGGTGTGCCGCCCATTTGTCCAGAATGCTGTCGACAGTGGCCCTCTCCTCGCTCACGCTGGTTTCGTCGAACGATATATCCGGTGAAGGCCCCGCAAACAGGACCGTGGAGTCCTTCAGCGCGGGTGGCACTTCATTCTGCTCCCCGAAAACGATGACGATATTTTCTCCCCCGCCCACCAACGTATCCACTTTCGAGAGATCGGAAATTTTCGTCACGGGCGCTATCTTTGCGAATGCCCGCTCATATGCGTCTGCAACCGTTTGCCCGGAATAGGGAGAAGGCGCCAACGGCGGCAGCGACAGACCATTCGCAGGGATATGCATCAGGAACTTCATCAACCGGACGCTCTAATTTTGACGAAAGGAAAATTTGTCGAAGAAAGAAAAAATCATATCCGGCGGATCAGACCGAATTATAAATATCGAGCGCCAGTTGGACATCCTTAAACACTCGTCCGCGTCCGTTCTTCAGAACCAACGCCTTGTTGCAGTACTGCTTCACAATATTTGTATCGTGACTGACCAGAATCATTGCGCAATTCTTCCGCTTCACAAACAGCTCGTGATGACATTTTTTATGGAAATGATGATCGCCCACCGCGATGACTTCATCGATGAGGAAGCAGTCGAAATCGATCGCAAGCGTCAGCCCGAACGCGAGGCGCGCGCGCATGCCGGATGAATAGGGTTTCACCGGAAGAAACAAATGCCGGCCCAGATCCGCGAAATCATCGACCAGCTTCACCGTCTGTTCGAAAGGCCTGCGATAAATGCGGGAGAGAAAGCGGATATTGTCGAGGCCGCTCATGGTGCTTTCGAAGCCGCCGGCAAAGCCGATAGGCCACGACATGCTCATTCCACGATGGATATAGCCTGAAGTCGGCGGCAGCACCCCTCCGATGATCTTGACCAGCGTCGATTTTCCAGCGCCGTTGCGCCCGAGAACCGCGATCTTCTCACCCGGCTCAATGGAAAAGCTGACGCCATCGACAACCCTGCGGGTACCGATCTGTGTGTGAAATTCCATGACGATGTCGACGACATCGATGCGGCGGTCTGCCGCCTCCGTTTCTCGCGGCATCGGATCTTCGAGAAAGCGCGGAAAATTCTCCTCGCCTTTCGCCAGCATTTCCTTGATGAACTCGATCAAAGCTGATGCTCCAGAACGGCAACGCGAAACTCGCGTACGATCCAGAACACACAAAGAGATACGCCGAAAATAATGAACACCCACATCATGCTGCGCGGGTAGTTCGGATAATCCGGAAGGTTCGGCTCCACCACCCGCTCGAGATAAAGCTGCTGCCGCTGCGCTTCCTGCCGGGCGTTCTCGAGCGACACCAGTGCGGAGGTGAGCGACTTCACGGCCAGTTCTCGCTCGAGCGTGATCTGCTCGAACCGGGACAGCTTATCCACCATGGATTGGTCGCCGCCAACGATCAGCGATCTCTGCTTCGCGATCTGCGTCTCCAGCGACCGCAACCGGTTTCGCAGGGGCTCGATCTGCGGGCTATTCGGCGTCAGAATGAGGACATTCTCCAGTTGCACCCGCTCGGCCGCAGCTTCGCCTGTAAGCTTGGTGACGAGATCGAGCGCAGATTCCGACTGCTTGCCGGGATCGACAACGAGCTCACGATTACGGAAATCCGTCATCCGCGACTGCATCTGCTCGATGCGTTCTTCAGCTTTTTTCACAAACTCCTCGGAGAAGCGCACGGAGTCGGCGCGAGCGCGCGTGTTGAGTTTGTTCACCAGCTCTTCCGCATGGTTCAACAGAGCCAGCGCCAGCTTCTGTGAATCCTCGGGCCGGAATGTTGTGACTTCCAGCACGCTGATGCCGCTATCGCCCTGCACGTGAATATTCACAAAATCGAGGTAGTGGCGATAGAATTTCTCGTTGTTGTTTTTCGTAAAGATGTTCGGAAACCGATTGACAAAATCTCCTTCCGGCCGGGAAAAAATTTCCCGCAGTTCGTTATTGCCCTCAAGTTTGCTGACCGCGTCGCGGGAACGGATAAATTCGTTGACCGAATAAGTTTCATCCAGCGCACGGGAAAAATTCATGCTGCTTGCAACCGCTTGCGCCGCGGTCTGGTTCGTGCCGATGCCGAGCGATGACAAGGCGGTCATTGGGCCTCCGCCGGAGACGCTGCGGACGATAAATCTTGCCTCCGACGTAAACTGGTCGGAGGCAATCAACCCGAAATACAGCGTAGCCAGAAAGGTCGGCAGCATGACCAGCGAAAGGAACATCGTATGCCGCCGTGCAAAGCGGCGGACTGAAAACTGGCGCTGCGCATCGATGTTGCGCTCATAGTTCGCGATGGGAGCGCCGCTCTTGCTTACCGGTGTCAGCTCGATCTGCTGCGGCGGGACTTTCGGTTTTCCGGGAGCTTTCTGCTGCTGCATCTGCGTCACTCGAAGCGGATGCGCGAGCGCGCTTTGCTCGCAAGATACAGACCGAAAGCGGTCAATGCGACGCACCAGGCGAGGATCGGAAGCAACGACCAATGCATTCTTGCAAGGTCTCCCCAGAAACCCTCGCGAAACATTTCATTGAGACTGATCAGCGGAGAGAGCACCGCGAGTTCCTGATAATGCTTCGGCAGCCAGTCCACCAGGAAGAATGAACCCGTGATTGGCAATGTCAGATAAAGGAACGGTCCGACAAAATGTTCGGCCACATGGGAAATCTCGGCAAGCGAGCCAATGATCAGCGCGACTCCGAACGACAACCACGCGAGCAAGAGCCATGCCGAAATCAGCAGCAGCGGATCCGCGATCTCGTTGACGAAACCGAGCAGATAGAGCGGCACATAGGCGACGAAGAAGGCGCATCCTGTTCCGATGGTCTCGAGGCAGGTGCGCGCGACAATCGTATCCAGAAAATAAACGTGCCGGTGAAACAGCAAACCCGAATTGTCGCGGAATACATTGACCGAACGCGCCACGATATGACGCCAAAGCGTGAGCACCGAATAGCCGGTCAGGGCGAATGGAATGACATCGATATTTTGGCCTTTGTTGAAACCGGCCAGCGTCCAGACAATCATAATGCCGCCGGTCAACAGCAGCGGCTCTCCCATCAGCCAGAAAAAGCCGATGTTCTCGCGGCCGTAGCGGCTCATCGCCTCGCGCATCATCAATGCGCCGGTAACATGGACCTGCAGCCGCAGCGCGCGCATGAACGGCCATTGCGATACTTCATTTGCCTTCGCCTGCAGGCTGTCGAGGCTAACCATGCAGTTGCTCCCGCGCGCCGACGATGAAGAACCAGACCATTGCGAAAATCGCGGAGGCAAAAACCAGCACGGTGATGAAACTACGCATCCTGCGAGGCTGAGTGTCGGAGTCGGGCAGATTGGGTTCGGAAATCATTTCGATATAGATGCGCTGCCGGCGCGCTTCTTGCCGCGCCATTTCAAGCGCACCCGAGGCAAGAGCAAGTTCACGATCGGCAAATTCACGGCTCAGCACGAGCCGCTCGTAAGCCGACATCTTCGAAGCCAGCGCGCCGTCCCCGCCGACGAGTTTTGCGCGCTCGCGGTCGATCTGGTCCTCGAGCGCCTTGACGCGGTGACGCATTGACGGAATGGAAGGATTGTTCGGTGAAGAAGCAATCGTTTCCTGAATCATCGCCCGAACGCGAACAAGTTCGGATGTGAGCGTACCCACGACCTCGAGCGCCTTGGTTGAATTGCTCGCCGGATCGACAATCAATTCGCGATTTCGAAAAGCCGTAATCGCCGATTGCGAGGTGACGACCTTCGCTTCGGCACGGGCAAGCTCCGACTGGGCGTGTTCGATTGCGTCGCGCATGGCGCGATCATTCATGCGGTTGACGAGTTCCTCGCTCAGCTCGAACAGATTTTTGGCAACGAGCTGCGCGTCCTCGGGCCTGAACGCCGAAACCTGCAAAATTGAAATGCCGGTGGACGATCCGTAACCGACTTTCACGCGCGTCTGGTAATAGTCGAACAGCGCCTCAAGCGTATCCCGCCGCCAGAAATAAGGGTAACGCGAGAACCAGTCGGTGCCCGGCCGCGCGAATATTTCCCGCAGCGAAAGCCTCTGCTGCAAGCGCGCCACCGCTTCGCGCGACTGCATGAAACTCTGCACAACATAAGTATCGTCATCGGCGCGCGACAGGCCGATGCCTTTCAGCAGCCCGGACAAACCACCGGCCCCTCCCTGCGAATTTGCGCCCCGTACCAGAAAGGAAGCTTCGGAAACGTACCGGTCGCTTGCAATCACCCCGTAGAAAAGTGCGGCCACAAAAGCCGGCACGCCCACGATCGCGATGAAGAGAAATTGAGCCAGAGAAAGGCGGCGGCGAACGACGCTCGCAAGATTGCCGGGCTCGACCACTTGCTGCTTGTCGGGCGGGACCGCAATCTGCTTGTTCATTGGGGCACTGCCAATTTTAACCCCGGAGGCAGCGGCTCTAATGAGCCTCGCGCACAACAACTTCATACCCGCTGAAAATTACCACCGCAACCGAGAATTGGACCGTACCTTTGCTCGAAGCCGGAGGCGCCGCGTTGAACGCAAGCTCAATCCTGCGGCAAGGTGCGGGGACTTATGATAGGCTTCCCGGTGTTTTCAAGCAGGTGTTGCCGTAACGTTCGATCTGATTTCAGGGGCGGGTTTTGAAGAAAATCTTGATGGACCTTTCAACGGCGTCGGAAGGCTACACCGGCATCGGCCACGACACCCGTATGATCTATTCGATGCTGAGTCAGAATGCGGAGGTCGATCTTTCCGGACTGATCTACTCCGGCGGCCGTACGGTCATACCTCGCCTGAAAAATCGCTCCCGCAATACGACCGCGCGTGCCGCGTCGATCCTGAACGGTGTCTCGACCGGCTGGAATCGGCCGATCCCGGTGCATCTTCTGGAAAGCCTCACCGCGATTTTCGGTGAAGCGGCCGGCGCAATCCGCTTCCGGCATCACGTCGAAAAGATGCCCGACTGGATCAAGACCGATGCCATCTGGCGCGTCCTGTTTCAGGGCAGCCTGCAGCCGGAAGAACGCGAACAACTGCTCCGGCACGATTATTTTGTGACCGACACCAGCGTGTCGCAGATGACGGATCGTCACGACTATGCGCCCTGGCTCGGAGCGAAATCGATCGACGTGAAGGGTTTTGAAGCTGTCCTGTTTCCCTATCCGCGCCCGGTCAAGCTGCCGGCGGGCACGAAGCGGATCGTGCGCTATCACGATTCAGTGCCGCTGACGCATCCCGACACGGTGGTGCACTGGTCGAGCATCCTGCAACACTATGACTTCACCAAACTGAGTGCGGCCGACGGCGTGTTCGTCTGCAATTCTCCGATGAGCCTCGACGATCTCGACAACCTCGCACCGGGCGCCGGCGACCGTGCCGTCATGATTCCCTGCTCGGTGAAGCAGCGCGTCACCAACGAACTGAAGACGCCCATTCGCGATATTCTCGCCCGCTGCATGTCGTTTTCGGTCCTGAAAAAATCCGGCGGACTGGCGGGAGAAACCGTGGCGCAGAACAATGCACTTGCGGGCCTGCGCGGCGACACCGATCCCAGTTACATCATCAGCGTGTCCACGCTCGAGCCCCGAAAGAATTACGTCAACGCCATCGCCGCCTGGGAGATGTTGCGGGCCCGCACGGGCCTCGACATCAAGTATGTGATCGTCGGCTCAAGCGGCTGGCGCTACGAGAATACGCACAAGGCAATGATCCCGCATTTAATGACGGGGAACATCATTCATTGCGAGAATGTCGGACTCGCCGAACTGCAGGCCCTCTACAAGGGCGCCGAGTTCTGCCTGTTCCCGTCCTATGGCGAAGGTTTCGGCTTCGCGCCCCTAGAGGCGTTGCAGATGGGGACGGTTTCGGTGGTGTCCGATATTCCCGTGTTCCGCTGGATGCTCGGCGGTGCGGCCATTTACGCCGATCCCTACAATATCGGTGAGATCACCCATGTCATGGAGCAGGTGACCAACACCCCTGAAAATGCCGAGCGGCGTGAACACATGCTGCATCTGCGCGATGGCGTGATATCCCGGTTCTCGTTCGATACGGTTGCGCGGCAGTGGCAGCAGTTCTTCGCGGATGACGTGGACAACTTGTTCGCAAAGCCGGCACCCGCGCGCTGAGATCAACCCGCGCGGACGAATTCAACCCGCTGCAATTCCACCTTGCCTTCAATCGCCCCGCGCTCGAGCAGCATGCGGGCTTCGAGCGGCAGGCTTGGCTCGGTGATTTCAACGCGAAGGTCGAGCCGGAAATTTCCATCCCTCGTCAAGTCTGCCTGACCGAGCGCCAGCTGACGGCGCTGATTGACGAGAATGTCGATAAGGATGGAGTTGGGGGCACCGGTGTCGATTGCCTCGAAGAAAAACGAGGCGGTCCATTTCCCGCGCGGCAGGCAGAGATACGGGCCATGAAAAATGATCCGCGTAGGACCCGTTAGCTCGATCGGATGCGGCATCTTCCAGTCCATGGCCGCCGTGTCCTTGAAAATTTCCGAAGGCCACACAAAACGCTGGAACGATTTTCCTTCCAGAGCCGGTGCGAGCTGCTGGCGAAAATTCTGTAGAAGCCGTTGCTCGTCTGCCGGAAGCCCCCTGAACCAGGCGGGCAGGGAATCCGAAACGGGGGTGTAGGCAGCGACCAGTTCCTGCACGTCGAAATCTTCTCCGGCACGCGGCTTCAGATGCTGCGCCAGCCGGGCGACTACCCGATCGATCCCGGTTTCGTCGATGGTCAGGTTCAGGAAATCAGCCACATATTGAATAACGTGGCGCACACTCGTTGCGCGGCTTGGCCGCGTCAGCAGATAGGTGTCGCTGCTGCACGTAACGGCTTCCAACGAACACAAAGACTGCACCACCGCCTGCAACGCTTTTTCGGGCGATAGATCTTTTTCAATTGCATTGAATGCAATCATCGCCAGCGGATCTTCAGCGAACATCATCACCGGCGCCCGCGAGCGCTGAAACATCTCGATGATGGAGAAACGCGGGCTCTCCAGCATCAAGACCATATGTTCGTGCTCGCGCTTTGCGAGTGCGTCCTTGAGCTCATTGGGAACAGCTACCGCCGCAAAATCGTGCGGTCCGAGCAGTTCAACGGCAATGGACCGCACGAGATGCAGTCCCCAGCGCGTCATGGGTGAATTTGGTCCGAATACCCCGAACAGCACGCACGCCTCGCCGCTAGTCAATCCGCATGGAGGATGGTTGTAGGCGGTGCCGAGGCTGTGAGGAAGAACCGGCCGGCGATCCGGCGGGATTACCTGTTCACTGCATTGTAAATGGCGGCCGCGCCGATGGCCGGTTGCGTGAGCGTACCGACGACCTGCAGGAATTTCTGCACTTCGGTCAGCGGTGCGTTGGCAACGTACAGAATGTCCTTGTCGCGCATTGGGAACGCACGCGCGAGGAAGTAGGAATTCGCGTTCTTCAAATTCAGACGATAGACCACCGGCACGAAGGGCGTTTCGATTGTGCCTTTGCGTTCGGGCAGAAGATCTTCGACAACCATGCGCGGCTCAAAGCGAAGCAGGAACACGCCCGTCGCATCCGCGCGGAAATCGAGCAACCCGCCAACCCTCGCGAGCGCCTGCTCCAGCGTCATGCCGGTCGTGTCGAACGGCACCAGTTCGTTGCGGCCGGTACCGCCGAAAGCCGTGAAGCGTTGTGGCTCGCGGATAACCGTCAACACGTCGCCCGCGCGCACATAAACATTCTCGCGGAAATCGGCGAGCAGTGCATTGAACGGAATCGTTGCCGTAACGTCGCCGCGCGTAAGCCGCACGAAGGTTTCGTGGCCTGCCGCCTTGATGCCGCCGGCCGATGCAATCACGTCCAGAACCCGATCGCCTTTCACGCTCACCGGCGCAAGCATGCCGTTCGTGACTTCACCGGTGACGGTGACGGTCGCGCTGCGATTCTTTGAAATCGTGACGACCGCTTGCGGCTCGATCGCCTTGCCCTTGAGCTCGCGTACGATTTTCTTTTCCGCGTCGGCCGGGCTGAGATTCGCGACCTTCAGGCGGCCTGCATACGGAACCTGAATTGTTCCATCGAGTGCGACCTCCTGCTCTGGCAGTGTCGCTGTCCGGGAGCCGGGGCTCGACCGGTCCAGACTTGCATTCGAAAACAGACCGCCGCCTGCGGCTTCCCAGATCGTAACGGTGACTGCGTCACCGGTGCCGATGCGCACATCGGGAATCTTCGCGCTGTCACGGAACATCCGGTAAAGCGAACCGCTCGGAAGGCGGTTCATTACGTCGACCACCTGACCGTTGATGTCGACGACCACGTAACCGGAAAGTTCGGCGGAGCGGCTTTCGTTGGCGACGATTTCAGCCGAGGTCGGCCCCGCAGAGGGCAAACCTGCGCAACCCGCGAGCAAAAGGCCCAGCGGCGCGATCACTGAGAGCGTCCAACTAACCTTCAAACGGAATCCGAGCCGCTGCCGACTCCTCCCCCAATACGTGTACGCCGTAAATTACAAAACCTTGGCTGCAAATCAAATTTTGCAGGTTTTCCAATGCACTAGGCCTATTCTAATACCTTGCACACTCAAATAACGTTAACATAAAAGGACTTAAGGGAACTTTTCGGGACACCTGCAGACAACTGAACAGTCCTCGATGGGAATGCAGCCCGGAAACCCGGTTATTTTCCCGCCGGGCGTGATGATTATGCCGCAGTCGCGAATCCTGTTTTTCCAGCAACCTCTTACCTCCGGCCCGATGAAGCGTTGGCTGTGAGGCCCTCCCCCGCGGCTTTCAGAAGGAAGTTTTCCACCCCTTCGAAATACTGCGCCCAGGTTTTCGGCGCGTAGGAGCGGGCAGCCGCGCGGCGCTCATCCGCTGTCTGCCGGCCCGACCGTTCGATGCAATCCACCCATTCATCCTGCCGGTCGAGAGAAAGAAACTTCACCCGCCCTCCAAGCCCCGCCTCGCGGTGCGCCGGAATGTCGGACGCCAGAACAGGCGTGCCCTGGGCGAGCGCCTCCACAATCGGCAATCCAAATCCTTCGGAAATGGACGGCATCAACAATGCCCGCGAACCCATGATCAGTTTTCTGAGCGATGGCGTGGAAAGACCGCTGGAGACAACGACAAATTCGCGAAGCCTCGCATCCGAATCCAGAGCATCGAAGAACGGCTTGCTGGAAACCTGCGGCGAACCCGCAACCAGAAGCCTTGGCGTAGAATTTCCAAACCGTGCGATCAGCCGCTTCCAGACATCGAGCAGAAATAAATGATTCTTGTGCGGATCGATTGCTCCGCAGACGATGAAGTAGTCGGCCCGATCGAGTTCCGGATCCGGCTGAATCTGGCCGAGGAAAGGATCCGGTACCGGCAACAATTCAACATGGGACAGGAATGAGCGCGGCGAATGCTTGCGCAATTCCGCAACAACCGTTTCCTCCGCGGCCTTGCTCGGAAACAGCAGCGCGCCCGCCACGCCGGCCGTGTTCCGGACGATGCGATGATGCAGCGACACGATCGTGGGCCTATGAAATTCGGGGTGCTCGATCGGCGTCACGTCATGAATCATGAAGACGCCCGTTACGTCCTGCCTCCGCTTCAGCCAGCGAAGCCAGGGTGCGAAAATCTGCACTTGCCCAACATTCAGATAGAGCGAATTGCGCGGAAGCTTCTTGGCGATTGGCTGCCCGAATGAAAAACCTGTGGCGCGTATCACGAAGAGATAGCGCCGCAGGATTTCTGTAAACGATAATCCACGCGGCATTCCAAAAGCCGCCGCGCTGCGTCCTCCGTTCAGCAGTTCCGATTTCGTTTGCGCAAACAAATCGTCTCGTGAAGGATCGATTTCCTCACGCCACAGAAACTCGACCGCCTCCAGAAAGCGAATTGCCCGTTCGCGCTCGAAAATTCGCACCCCCCATGGCGGCGGCAAAACCCCGAAGCATTCGCCCGGCCAATGCTGGAGAAAGCGCCGTGCATAGGCGAGTTCGACCCGGTCGATCCCTCTCGGCGTGCGGCTGAGCGGCGCCAGAAACAACCCCGTCAGATCGATGCCCAGAGGGGGTAGTGGATTTTTCGTGCTTGCTTCGCTCATATGGAACCCGGTTCGGCGTGAATTGGCTGTTTCAGGAATCGCCGGCCGGTGCAACTTCCGTATGTAATTACCGCGTGTAAATCAGGTCAAATTCCCAAAAGAGAAGACCTCCTAACTATAGTGTTCGCATAGCGAATTTGTTAATATCTATTTACAATCTTGGGTAGTGATCGTCCCAAGGTTCCGGGGGGACTGGGGTGAGTAGTGTTCGTCATTTGCATGACGAAATTGCCGTTGTTGGTTGGTCATGCCGGCTGCCGGGCGCGAACTCGGTTGACCAGTTGTGGTCGCTGCTGCTCGAAGGCAAATGCGCGGTCACGCGAGTTCCCGAAGACCGCTTCCCGGCAAAATTCTTCGAACATCCCCGGCGGCAAGAGCGCGGCCGGTCCATCACCTTCGCGGCGGGGATCATCGACGACGTATGGGGCTTCGATCCTTCCGTCTTCGGGATTGCGCCGCGCGAAGCCGCGCAGATGGACCCGCAGCAACGGCTGCTGCTCCAGCTCACATGGGAAGCGCTGGAGGATGCCGGCATTCCTCCGGCCTCGATCGCAGGAACCGATGTCGGCGTCTATGTCGGCGCGTCGCTCGTTGAATATGCGAGCCTGATTCACGGCGATCCCGCCGCCGCCGATGCCCAGTTCGCGACGGGCAATACGCTCTCCACGATTTCCAATCGCATCTCCTATATTTTCAATCTGCACGGCCCGAGCATCACCGTGGACACGGCGTGCTCGTCCTCACTGGTGGCGCTGCATCAGGCGCTGGAGGCGCTACGCTCCGGCCGCATCGATACCGCGATCGTCGGCGGCGTGAACATCATTGCGAGCCCGTACACGTTCATCTCGTTCTCGCAGGCATCCATGCTTTCGCCGACGGGATTGTCGCGCGCATTCTCGGCGGATGCGGACGGATTCGTCCGCGCTGAAGGAGGCGGCGTGCTCGTGCTCCGCCGGGCCGCACGCGCAAACATAGAACGCAATCCCTGCCATGCGATTTTGCTTGCATCGGACGTGAACTCGGATGGCCGAACCAACGGCATCTCGCTTCCGTCCGCGGCGGCACAGAAGGCCCTGCTCGAACGCGTTTATTCGCGCGCCGGAATCAATCCACAAAATCTGGCCTTCGTCGAAGCACACGGCACCGGGACACCGGTCGGCGATCCGATCGAGGCTTCGGCAATCGGCGAAGGGCTGGCTCGCAGCCGCACGACGCCGCTTCCGGTTGGTTCGGTAAAGACGAATATCGGCCATCTCGAAGCGGCTTCCGGAATGGCCGGCATGCTGAAGGCGATGCTGTCGCTGCAGCATGGGGTGCTGCCAAAAAACCTGCACTGCTCGCGCCTCAATCAGAATATCGACTTTGAAGGCCTGAACCTTCGGGTATCCGACCAGCCGCTGCTGTTGAAAAATACCGCGGGACAATGCGCGGGCGTGAGTTCGTTCGGCTTCGGCGGCACCAACGCCCATGTCGTCATTGCGCCCGGCCGCAAGCCTGCCGCAAGCGCGCAAAACGGTCAGTCAAACGGGCATGCCAATGGCCACGCCATGTTCGCGATTTCGGCAGCCAGCAAACAGGCGCTGGCTGCACTTGCCCTCGACTACCGCGAACGAATTCACAGCACGCCCGCTGCGGATCTTGCTGCGCTGTCAGGTGCCGCCGCGCACCGCCGCGAACGGATGTCCTGCCGCGCGGTAATCCCGACCTTGCTGAAGCCGGAGGTGCTGTCCGCCCTCGAAGCCCTGTCGCAGGACAAACCCGATCTGCATCTCGTGACCGGAGAGGCTGCGGGCAACGACTTGCCGGTGGCGTTCGTCTTTTCCGGAAATGGCAGCCAGTGGCACGGCATGGGACGCGGCGCCTATCGCCGCAACGAAGATTTCCGCCGGCAGTTTGATCTCATCGATTCACTCTTCAAGCCGCTCGCGGGCTGGTCGCTGAAGGAGGTCATGTTCGATGATGGCGCCGGAGAAAAAATCCGCCTGACCAATGTGGCGCAGCCCCTGATCTTTGCGATCCAGAGTGCTGCCACGGCCGCGTTGCGGGCGCGCGGTTTGTCGCCGTCGGTCGTACTTGGACACAGTGTCGGCGAAGTCGCCGCCGCCGAAGCCGCCGGCATTCTCGACCTGCATTCCGCCGTGAAGGTGATCTTCTTCCGCTCCGCGCATCAGGAGACGGTGCGGGGTCAGGGCAGGATGGCCGCGCTGATTGCCTCGCCGGAACGCGCGAAGCAAATCGTTTCGCGCTTCAGCGGACTGGAAATCGCCGCCTTCAATTCCCCGAATGCCGTGACCGTCGCCGGTCCCGCCGAAACGATCGGCGCGCTCCAGCAGGCCGCGCGGGCAGAGCGCGTCGCGTTCGTGGACCTCGACCTGGAATATCCGTTTCATACGAGTGCGATGGAGCCGATCTGCGAAGGCCTGATGCGCGATCTGTCGGACCTGTCGGCACACGACTCCAAAATTCCGTTTGTTTCCAGCGTCACCGGCGTCTGCGTACCGGGCGAAAAGCTGAACGCGTCCTACTGGTGGCAGAATATCCGCGAGCCGGTGCAATTCACCGCAGCGGTACGCGAGGCGGCACGAACCGGTGCGCGATGCTTCGTCGAGATCGGGCCGCGCGGCATGCTCGCAAAACATATGCTCGATTGTGTCGAGGCCGAACCCGCACGCCATGCCACGCTCAACGTGCTCGACCGCGATGAACCGCAGGCCGATCCGTTCGCACGCGCCGTTGCCAAGGCATTCGTCCTCGGCACCCAGATACATGCGGAAGCGGTCATCGCGAACGACCCCGGACCGGCGGTCAAACTCCCCGCCTACCCCTGGCAGCAGGAACAGTTCCGGTTCGAACCGACGCCGGAGGCGTACGGCTTCATCGAGACCGAAAAACATCCGTTCCGCAATTTCCGGATGACCGGTGACGGTCTCGAATGGCGCAGTTTCCTCGATACCGATGCCTTTCCCGAATTGCTCGATCACCGCGTCGGCGAGCAGACGATTTTTCCCGGTACCGCGTTTCTCGAACTCGCCTTCGCTGCGGCCAAGGAATTCCTGCGTACCGACCGCATCAGCATCTCCCATTTCGAGATTCTGCGTCCGCTCGATCTGACCGGAGGAAAAACGCGCGAGGTCGTCACCCGCATCTCGCCGGGTTCGAATACCGTCGAAATCATGAGCAGGCCTCGGCTGTCATCCTCCACCTGGCAGGTGCATTGCCGCGGAAAGTTCGCGCATGTTTCCGGCGCCTATCACCCGCCGCAGGACCTGCTGGCGAAGGGCAGCGTGATCGATGCGGCCCGCATCTATCAGATCGCGGATTCCAACGGCCTGCATTACGGCCCCGCGTTCCGGCTCGCCCAGACGGTGCGCAATTACAAGGACCGCGACATCCTCGTCGCGCTGAGCCCATCCAACACCACGCCCGAATTCCTGCTCGATCCGTTCCGCGTCGATGCCTGTTTTCACGCGATGGTTTCGCTCTTTCCCGGTCTCAACACGATCGAACGCGGCGTGACCTACATCCCCGTCCGGCTCGACAAGGCCACACTGCACGAGATGCGCGGCCTGCCTGCCTATGCATCGATCCGTGTCCTTAGCCGCAACGAACGTTCGCTGCTGATGAATTTCGATGTGTTCGACCGGCAGGACCGGCTGCTGGCAACGCTTTCGGGCGTGCGCGCACAGGCGATCCAGGTTCGCCGTCAGCAGAGTTTCGAATCCATTTCGATGATCGAGCGCCAGAAGCCCGGCGACGGCACGTTGCAGGAAGCCGCCGGTGTCGCCGCCGATGTCTCGCTCGTGACCGCCAATGCAGTCGGTTCCGGTTCGATCGTCCAGCAACCGGCAATAAGCGAAGCACATTTGCTGCTGGAAGCATGGGCCACCGTCGTCGCGCACCGGATCATTGCGGCAATCCCGGAAAACCAGAGCCTCGACGCGGAGTCGCTCGCCGTTTCCGGCCGGCTCGATCCGGAATCCGTGGGCTGGATCGAAGCGCTGCTCCGGCGTCTGCAATCCGTCGGACTCGCGAGCCTCGACGGAACGCGATGGAAGCTGCACCGCGCCGACGATCTTCCGTCTGCGGAATCGCTGATACGGGAAATCGCGGAACAGCACCCCGAACTCGCCGCCGAGTTGCTTGCCGCAAGCGAGATAACCGGACGCAGCGCAAAATTATTCGAACAGCGCACCATTTCGCTTCAAGGCGCGCTTTCGGCGCCCACGCGGGAATTCCATCGCCTTGCGAATATCACCGTGAAGCACGCTGCCGAACAGGTAGCGGGACGCATCGATTTCGTCCTGCGCTCGGAACGCAATCCGCGCACGCTGCGAATTCTCCAGATCGGCCACAACGCACTGACGGCCTGTCTTGCGGACATGTTCCGGAAATATTCCGTTGAACATTCCGTCCTTGAGACGGATCAGGAAGTGTTCGAGGAAGCAAAGCTCGACCTTCCCCTGCATCCGGAAATCCAGTTGCTTGGACCCGGCAGCCCGCTCAAGGCGGGTGCATTCGATATGATCGTGTCGGCCCACGGCCTGAGCGGCTTCGCGCAGCCGAAGGAGTTTGCCGCGATCTTCAACACGTTGGCGGAAGGCGGCATGCTGATTGCCGCCGAACCGCAACCGTCTTTTTTGGGCGACCTGCTCGCGGGTCCGTTGACGATTCAGTCGCGGACCGGCGCGGGCTACAGCACAGCCCCCGGCGCAGTCGGCTGGAACGAAGCGCTGCATGGTGCTGGTTTCTGTACGGGATCGGTCCACTTCTTCGAATGCGGAAGCGAAACGGGTCTGCTCGTTCTGGGCGGCAAGCATCGAAGCGCCGCCACTGCAGCGAAGGCACCCTCCGCGCCGCATCCCGCGATTGTCGTTCTTCCGGGCGATGCGGAAAGCCCGCTCGGCAAGTCGTTCCGGAAGGAATTCCAGAAGTCGCAGGGTGTTGCCGTCCTCCCGAAGGACATGACCCTCGGCAACACCGAAATTGCCGGCACGCTGTTTGTCCATGCCGCCTCGAAAATGGATGCAGACGCAACGCAACGTCTGTCTGCCCGCTGCCTTGCGCTGAAAGCGGCGCTCGATCAAATCGCGGGAACCAAGGCTCCGGTATGGCTGCTTTTCAACGGCGCCCAGTTGTCGAAAGCGGGCGAGATTGATCCTGGCGAAGCTGGCGCCTGGGGATTTGCGCGCGTCGCGGCGAATGAATATCCGGGCCTCGATATCCGCCGGGTGGACATCGCCGCGCGTACCAGTCCGCAGGATGCAGCCACGCAACTGCTCGCGCTGATCGCCTCTGGCACGACCGAAACCGAATTACAGATCGATAACGGGGGCGTCCGCTGCATTCGCATCGAATATGCGAGCCAGCTTGCGGCCGGACGCGCGGAGCAGACCGTCCGCGCCCAGCTTCGCAAGCTGCCCAATTCGCAACGCCGGATTGCGTGGGTGGCGGCGGCGCGCAACGCCCCGAAGCCGAACGAAATCGAAATCAAGGTCACTTCCAGCGGACTGAACTTCCGTGACCTGATGTGGTCGCTTGGCCTCCTGCCCGACGACATTCTGGAAGACGGCTACACCGGTCCGACCCTCGGCCTTGAATGCGCGGGCGAAGTACTTCGTATCGGCAGCGCCGTGAAGGACCTGAAGCCCGGCGGTCGCGTCGTCACCTTTGCGCCGTCTGCTTTCTCGACGCATGTGAACGTACCCGCGGCTCAGGCCGTGAGCATTCCGGACTCGATGTCCGCGGAGGCGGCCGCGACCATTCCTGTCGCATTCCTCACCGCCTATTACGGACTGATCTCGCTCGCGAAACTGAAACGCGAGGAGTGGGTGCTGATCCACGCCGCGGCCGGCGGTGTCGGCATGGCCGCACTCCAGGTCGCGAAAACCTGCGGCGCAAAAATAATCGCGACGGCAGGCTCGAAGGCGAAACGCGACCTCTTGCGTTCGATGGGTATCGAGCACGTCCTCGACTCGCGCAGCACCGGTTTTGTGGAAGAGGTTCATCGCATCACCCGTTCCGGCGTGGACGTCGTGCTGAACAGTCTCGCCGGGGAATCGATGGAGATGTCGATCGAATGCCTGCGGCCGTTCGGCCGCTTCGTCGAACTCGGCAAGCGGGACTACGTCAACAACACGCATATCGGCCTTAGGCCATTCCGGAAGAATCTCAGCTATTTCGGTGTCGACGTCGATCAACTGCTGCTGAAGAATCGCGGATCCGCATCTCGTATTTTCCGGAAGATGATGGCGTTCTTCGAAAAGGGAACCTATCGGCCGCTGCCCCATTCGGTGTTCGCCGGCGAAGACGTGTCGCGCGCCTTCCACCTGATGCAAAAATCCCGGCACGTCGGAAAAATCGTTGTGACCCCGCCGTCGCTCGACACCGTCCCGCCGGTCGCGGCTCCGTTTCAGGTCAACGCGGCCGGCACGCACCTGATAACCGGTGCGTTTGGAGGTTTTGGCCTCGCCGCGGCCGAATGGCTGGCGGATCGCGGGGCAAAACATCTTGTCATGATCGGGCGGAACGGTGCGGCGACCGTCGATGCGAAAAAAGCGGTTGAGCGCCTGAAGCGCAACGGCGTTACCGTTTTTGAAGCATCGCTGGATATTTCCAACGGATCGGAAGTGGAGGCGCTCCTTGCGAATGTTGGACGATCCATGCCGCCCGTCCGCGGCGTGATTCATGCCGCGATGGTGCTGGACGATGCGATCATCGCCAATCTCGACGCCGAGCGGTTTCAGCGCGTGCTCAAACCCAAAATCGAGGGTGCGATCCATCTCGACCGCCTTACCCGTCATCTTCCGCTCGAATACTTCGTGCTGTTTTCCTCGGTCACGACGCTGATCGGCAATCCCGGTCAGGGAAACTACGTCGCGGCGAATGCATTCATGGAAGCGCTTGCTCGCAAGCGCAGCAGGCTCGGGCTGCCCTCCCTCGCCGTTGGCTGGGGACCGATCAGCGATGTGGGCGTGCTCGCCCGTAACGAACGGCTGCAAGCCTCGCTGTCCAAGCTCCGTCGCGTAAAGGGAATGTCCGCACGCGAGGCGCTCGACCACATGGCCACCGCGATCGAACAATCGCGCCAGTCACCCGAATTCTCGGTCATCACCATCGCGCCCTACGATCAGAGCATGGCGGCGGGCCGGCTGAAATTGCTGCGTTCGCCGACCTTCAGGATTTTCACGCAGGCGGCTGCGGAACATGCCGATGGCGTTGCCGAATTCGATCTTCGCGCATTGTTGCAGACGGAATCGATCGAAGCCGTGCGGACCAAGGTCTCCAATGTCATTGTCTCGCACATCGCCAAGGTGCTGCGCTTCCGCGAAAGCGATGTCAGCCGCAGCCGTCCGCTTGGAGAAATGGGGCTAGACTCGCTGATGGCACTGGAGCTGGGACTCAATCTCGAACATGCTTTCGATATTCAGGCGCCGTTTTCCGGCTCCACCGCTGAACTGACTGTTGCAAAAATCGCCGACGAAATCATTGCTCAAGCCGCCTCTACGGAGGATACGACCGTGCAAACCGACAGCACCGCCGCGGCAATTGCGGCCAAGCACCTGTCAGAAGCCGACCAGAACCAGATCGCGTTGCTCGAAAACGCGGCCAATACACCTCGCCGACAGACCAGGCTGCTTTCCTGAATGCCCGACCCGAACGACAACGAAGCCCGCGCGCGGCTGTTCAACCGCATTCGCAACATGCAGGCGGAACTGCCCCCGTTGCAGAAGGCCGCGGCCGGCAAAAACAGCGGCGACACGGATTTTCGCACTTTGCCGGGTTACGATGAATTTCTGATCCAGCGGGAGATCGGCGGCAAGCTTGGAATCGACAATCCCTATTTCCGCATGCACGACGCGCGTTCGGGCGCGCGGGCGGAAATCGGCGGCAGGACGCTGCTGAATTTTTCCTCCTACGATTATCTGGGATTGAACGGCCACCCGGAAATCGTGGAAGCGGCGAAGTCCGCCATCGACCGCTATGGCGTGTCCGCTTCCGGCAGCCGGCACGTTTCCGGTGAACGCTCCGTGCATCGTGATCTGGAAAGCGCCCTCGCCGCGGCTTACGGCGTGGAGGATTGCGTCACTTTCGTCAGCGGCTATGCGACCAATCTCGGCGTGATCGGCCAACTGCTCGGGCCGAAGGACGTGCTGTTCCAGGACAGCGCCATGCACAACAGCGCCGTGATGGGCGGTATGCTCTCGGGTGCCGCGCGGCGCAGCTTCCGGCACAACGACCTCGACAACCTCGAGGAAATGCTGACGGCGCAGCGCGGTTCGTTCGAGCGCGCATTGATCGTCGTCGAAGGTCTCTACAGCATGGACGGCGACTGGCCGGACCTGCCGCGCCTGATCGAATTGAAAAAACGCCATCGCGCCTGGCTGATGGTGGACGACGCGCATGCATTGGGCGTGATCGGCAAAACCGGCCGCGGGATCGCCGAACATTCCGGCGTCAGCGCAAAGGATGTCGATATCTGGATGGGCACGCTGTCGAAAACGCTTTGTGCGTGCGGCGGCTATATCGCCGGCTCCACTGATCTCATTGACTACATCAAATGCACGGCGGGCGTATTCGTTTACAGTGTCGCGATGCCGCCGGTGGTGGCCGCCGCCGCGCACAAGGCGCTGGAGCTTATGCTGCGCGAACCGGAGCGCGTCGCGCGGCTGCAACGCAACGGTGCCTTGTTTCTGAAAGCCGCACGCGAACGCGGGCTCGATACCGGAACGGGTGCCGGCACCGCTGTGGCGCCGATCATGGCGCACGATTCGCTGCCGGCGGCACTGCTCTCGCAAAAACTGTTCGAGCGGGGCATCAACGCCTTGCCGGTCATGTATCCCGGCGTTCCCGCCAAGGCTTCCCGCGTCCGCTTTTTCCTCACCGCCGCCCACAGCGAAGATGATATTCTGACCGCACTCGATGCCGTGGCCGAGGAATGGAAACGCATCGGCGAGACGATCAAATCGCTCGGGCAGCCCCGGGCATAACCTCGCCGCTTCGCGCGGCGGCGACCGGAATCCTCGATGCCGCGTACCATTGTTATCACCGGAGCTTCCAGCGGCATCGGCCTTGCGCTCGCGAAGGATTATGCGCGCGCGAAAAACCGCCTCGCACTGGTCGGACGCAATGAAAATCGCCTCGCCGCCGCCGCTTCCGCCTGCCGCGAACTCGGTGCCGATGTCACGACGGCTGCACTCGACGTGCGGAACCGCGAGGCGATGCGCGGCTGGCTCGAGGAATTCGACCGGCAGCATGCGGCCGATCTCCTGATTGCCAATGCCGGAATCCTGCGCGGCAGCGCGGATGGCCGCACGCCGGAAACGCCGGAAGACAGCGTTGCCGTGTTTGACACCAACGTGAACGGCATCATCAACACCGTGCATCCGCTGCTCTCCCGCATGAGCGCACGGCGGCGCGGACAGATCGCGGTAATGTCGTCGATCGCGGGCCTGCTGCCGCTTTCCTGGTGCCCGAGCTATTCGGCGAGCAAGGCTGCGGTGCATGCCTATGGCCTTGCCTTGCGGGAATCGCTCGATCCGTTCGGCGTTCGCGTCAGTGTCATCTGCCCCGGATTCATCGACACGCCGATGACGGAGCAGTTGACCGGAAGCCGCTCGCAGGAAATGAGCGCGGAAGAAGCCTCGGCCCGCATCCGTTCCGGTCTGGAAGCGAACGAGGCCGTAATCGCGTTTCCGGCAGCACTCGCGGCAGGCGCCAAAGTGCTCGACCTGATGCCGCGCCCGCTGCGCGGTTTCTTCACGCGGCCGCTCGGCATCGGCCGCCGCGAATCCTAGTCCTTCTGTGCGAGGAACTGGTACGAGTGGCCGGCGGGACCGATCGACTCGTCCAGGAACACTTCGACCGGCCGCAGGCCGTGCCTGTGCAGGATCGGAAAAACGAACCGCTGCGGAAGCGCGTGCATTTCCATGAAGTCAGCCTTGTGTTTTCCCGCGAGATATTTTTTCGCCGAGAAACTGTAGTCGTAGAGGTGGCCGGGAATCTGAAAATAGGCGAAGCCGCCGCGATTGATCCGGCCGAGGAAGTTCTCCAGCAGATACGCCATCACCGGAGGCGGGTTGTGTTGCAGCGTGATGACCGAAAAAAACAGGTCGAACGTCTCGCTGCCTTTCAGATAATCGCCGAGAAGTACGAATGAAGCCTTGTCCGAGGCTACATGCGCCTTCGCCTGATCGAGATGGGTCGGACTGATGTCAACACCGGTAAAGCGCGAAGCGAGCGGCGCCAGATGCCCGGAAACCCTTCCAAGCCCGCACCCCAGTTCGCAGATCGAAGGAGACTGGGGAAATTTCAGTCCGTTTCTTTCGAACACCAGCTTCAGGAATTCCACGTCGCTCGCGCCGGAGCGATAGAATTCCTTTTTCTGGGTTTCGGTCATCTGGCCCGCGCGGTATTTCGGATCGCTCAGCACCGAATAGAAAGGATCCTCGTTTCCGTAGGCGGTCCACACCCGTTCGATATGCGCCGTCATCTGCGCGAACTGTTCCGGCGTTACGGCGATATCCACCTCGTTTCGAAAGCGCGAGCGGACGCCCGCGGCTTTCCAAGCCCGATACCGTTTTGCTTCCGGCGTCGATTCCACCGCCCGGATCAAACTCCAGACCGTACGGTGATGCGCGATATGCTGTTCGATCATCGCTTCGCTCTCCGGATCGCGCCCGAGGAAAAGGCGATAGGCGTTGACCACATCGCGCCGCGTCGGCGCGGTGCGCGGGCTGCGGGTGAGTGTCCGGAAGGCGTTCTGAAAAAACGAAAGCATCGATCTCAATCGTTCAAAATCCACGCGCAGGATAGCGGTTCAACACGTTGTTTCACAGCGGCACGGGCCGGTATGGGACTGCCGCTTCCCGCCTATCAGGCCACGCTCCATCGTTGCCGCGCGAGGATTCTCGCCGGGCTTTGCCCATTCGCCTTGCCGCCAAGTGAGGGCGGCGCGGGACACCGGGGATTCCCTGTCGCACTCAAAGCGCGGAATTGCGGAGGTTTGCGGATGTGGCGCGGGGATAAGCCGGATGAATTTCCCGCCGTCCCTATTCCCTCAAATTGGTCACACACTCTATATAGAGACGAATATAGCGCGGCGGGCCGGGGTGGCGTTGCCGCGAGCAAGCATTGAGAAGGCCAAGCGCGTGCAGAATTCCCCGACCAAGCAGCAGAACCTCGCCGAAAATCCCCTCCTCCAGCACTGGCAGACGCCGTTCGGCGCGCCTCCCTTCGCGGAAATCGAACCGGCTCATTTCAGGCCCGCCTTCGAGGTGGCGCTCGCCGCACACCGCGCCGAGATCGACGTGATTGCGAAGCGCCGCGCGGACCCGACCTTCGAGAACACGATCGAGGCGCTGGAACTTTCCGGCCACGGGCTGCGCCAGGTTTCGATGGTGTTCTTCAATCTCAGCGGCGCGCACACCAACGACGAATTGCAGAAGGTCGAGCGCGAGATCGCGCCGAAGCTCGCGCGCCACCGCAATTCGATCTATCTCGACGAAACGCTCTACAAGCGCGTCGAGCATGTCTATTCGCGGCGGCAGGGACTGAATTTCACGCCGGAGCAGCGGCAGGTGCTGGAACGCTATCGCACCGCGTTTGTGCGCGCGGGTGCGGCCCTCGATGCGGCGTCGAAACAGCGGCTCGCGGAAATCAGCGAACGGCAGGCGACGCTTGGCACGCAGTTCGGCCAGAACCTGCTCGCCGACGAAAAGTCCTACATGCTGCCGCTGGAGTCGAAAGACGATCTCGCCGGCCTGCCGGACTTCCTCATCGCCGCCGCCGAAGAAGCGGCGGAGGAACGCGGGCTGAAAAACAAACACGTCATGACGCTCGGCCGCTCGATGATCGAGCCGTTCCTGCAATTCTCCTCGCGCCGCGATCTGCGCGAGACGGCGTGGCGCGCATGGGTCGCGCGTGGCGAAAACGGCGGCGATACCGACAACCGGAAAATCGTCGCCGAGATGGTGGCGCTACGCAACGAACGCGCGCGGCTGATGGACTATCCGAGCTTCGCGCATTTCAAGCTCGACGACAGCATGGCGAAATCGCCGGAGGCTGCCCGCGAGCTGCTGGAATCCGTCTGGGCACCCGCCCTCGCGCAGGCAACGCGCGAGCAGGAAGCGCTGCAGGAAATGGTGCGCGAGGAAGGCGGCAATTTCGACATCGCGCCGTGGGACTGGCGTTTCTATTCGGAGCGCCGCCGCAAGCGGGAATTCGATCTCGATGAAAGCCTGCTGAAACCCTATTTCCAGCTCGACAAGATGATCGAGGCGTCGTTCGACACCGCGCATCGTCTGTTCGGACTGAACTTCAGGGAGCGCAAGGACGTTCCGGTCTATCACCCGGATGTCCGCGCGTGGGAAGTAACGGACGCGCACGGCGCGCATGTCGGTCTGTTCTACGGCGATTATTTCGCGCGCCCCTCCAAGCGCAGCGGCGCATGGATGAGCGCCTACCGCACGCAGGAAAAACTCGGCGGGAATATTCGTCCAATTATCGTCAACGTGATGAATTTCGCGAAAGCGGCGGACGGCGAGCCGAGCCTGCTCAGCTTCGACGACGCGAAGACACTATTTCATGAGTTCGGCCACGGCCTGCACGGCCTGCTGTCGAACGTGAAATACCCGATGATCTCCGGCACCAGCGTGCACCGCGACTTCGTCGAATTTCCCTCGCAGATTTACGAGAACTGGCTGGAGCAGGCGGAAATCCTCGGCAAATATGCCGTCCACTACAAGACCGGCGAACCGATGCCAAAGGCGCTGCTTGATCGCGTTCTGGCCGCGCGCAATTTCAACCAGGGCTTCGCCAACGTGGAATATGTCTCGTCGGCGATCGTCGATCTCGACCTGCACGAGGCCGAGGATCCGGCGAATATCGATGTGACGGAATTCGAGAAACAGTCGCTGGAAAAAATCGGCATGCCGGACGCGATCGTGATGCGCCACCGCCTGCCGCATTTCGGGCATCTGTTCTCGGGCGACGGTTATGCGGCAGGCTACTATTCTTATCTATGGTCCGACGTGCTGGCCGCTGACGGATTCTCCGCGTTCGAGGAGGCAGGCGACATTTTCGACGCGGCGACCGCGCGGAAACTGCACGATCATGTTTATTCGTCGGGATTCTCGCTCGACCCGTCCGACGCCTATCGCGAATTCCGCGGGCGGCGGCCGAGCGAACAGGCGGTGCTGCGCCGCCGCGGCCTCGCGGCCTGAGCCATGACCGGCGTGACGTCATCCCTCACCTTGCGCCAGATGTGGCGCACCGGCGAGGAAGTGGCGCTGATCGACGTCCGCGAGGAAGGCCCCTACTCCGAAGCGCATCCTTTTTTTGCAGTCAATTTGCCGCTCGGCGAGATCGAAATGCGGATGCTCGATCTCGTCCCACGCATGACGGCACCGGTCGTCGTTTTCGACAATGGCGAGAACATCGCCGCACAGGCGGCGAAACGCATCGAGGCGCTCGGATACAAGAATGTTTCCATCCTCGAAGGCGGGCTTGAAGCCTATCGCGCGGTCGGCGAAGTCTTCCGCGACGTGAATGTGCCGAGCAAATCCTTCGGCGAACTCGTCGAGGCGATCCGGCACACGCCTTCGCTCTCCGCCAATGAAGTAAAATCGCTGATCGAATCCAAAGCCAATGTCGTGGTGCTCGATGCACGCCGCTTCGAGGAATACCGCACCATGTCGATCCCTGGCGGTATCAGTGTGCCGGGTGCTGAACTTGCGCTGCGCGTGCGCGATCTTGCCCCCGATCCGCAGACGATGGTGATCGTGAATTGTGCCGGCCGCACGCGCAGCATCATCGGTACGCAGTCACTGGTGAATGCCGGCATTCCGAACAAGGTGGCCGCACTCCGCAACGGCACCATCGGCTGGACGCTGGAAGGTTTGTCACTGGATACCGGCCAGCAGCGCCGCCACGGCGAAGCGGGAGAAAAAAATCTTGCAGAAGCGCGCGCAAGCGCCGAGCGGCTGGCAAGAAAAGTCGGCGTGCCGCTGATCGACCGCAAGGCGCTTGAACGGTTTATCGCGGAGCGCAATACCCGCACGCTGCATCTCTTCGACGTGCGCTCTCCGGAAGAATATGCCGCCGGACGTCCGAAAGGTTTTCGCTCTGCTCCCGGCGGACAGCTTGTGCAGGCGATCGACGAATGGGTCGGCGTGCGCGGCGCGCGCATTGTTTTGTTCGACGACGACGGTGTCCGCGCGCAGATGACCGCGTCATGGCTCATGCAGATGGGCTGGGATGTGAGCGTGCTGCGAACCGGCGTGCTGGAATGCGAGGAACACAAACTGCCCGCACCCAAGCGTCCGCCGCTACCCGTCGGGATGAAGAGCGTCAGTGTCGCGGATCTCTTGAAGGAAAAATCCGTCACCGTCGCGGATCTTGCCAAGAGCAATGTCTATCGCGCCTCGCATATTCCGGGCGCACATTTCGTGATTCCGTCGCGCTTCGCCGAAGACCTTGCGAAGCTGCCGGGCCCCGGTGCCATCACCCTCACCTCGCCCGATGGCGAACTTGCGCTGCGCTCCGTGCCGTTTGCGCGCAACGCAACGAAGCGGCCCGTGTTTGCGCTCGAAGGCGGAACGGCGGCCTGGGAAAAATCCGGCCGCCCGCTCGAGACGGACAAACACTCGTGGATTTCGCCACAGATCGATTTGTACAAGCGGCCCTACGAAGGCACCGACAACGCCCGCGCGGCCATGCAGGGCTATATCGACTGGGAACTTCAGCTCGTCGCCCAGATGGCGAATGACGGAATTTCCCGTTTTCACGTCGTTCGCTGATCAAGAACCTGCCGCCAGCAATGCTCTGTCTCTGATTCGGGGCCGTTTTTGGCTCTTTTTCCTGCTTAGTTTTGCGAATTATTGCATATTTTACGGAATTTGACCCTCTGAGTAATCAGTGCAACCAACGCCTCCGGAGGGAAAATGTCCGAAGGTGCCAATGCGTTTGAGCTGATCCTGAGCGGTGACGCGAAGCTCTATTCGATCGTGGCGCTCTCTCTATATGTGAGCTTCTGCGCGGTGACGCTGGCCGCCATTGTCGGCTTTCCGCTAGGCGCCTTCCTCGCCCTTTCCCGTTTTCCCGGCCGTTCGGCACTCGTTGTCACCACCAACGCATTCATGGGCCTGCCGCCGGTCGTGGTCGGTCTCGTGGTGTTTCTTCTGCTGTCGCGTTCCGGGCCGCTCGGCCACTGGGGCATCCTGTTCACGCCGAAGGCGATGATCATCGCGCAGGCGCTCTTGGTGCTGCCGATCATCGCCGCCCTTTCGCGCCAGACCATCGAGGATCTCTGGCAGGAATATCGCGACGAACTGAATGCCATGCGCGTTGGCGCATTCCGCCGCGTCACGACGCTTCTGTGGGACGGCCGCTTCAGCCTGATGACGACGCTGCTGGCGGGCTTCGGCCGCGCTTCCGCGGAGGTCGGCACGGTCATTCTCGTCGGCGGCAATATCGACGGCTTTACGCGCACGATGACGACCGCGATCGCGCTCGAAACCTCCAAGGGCGACCTGCCGCTCGCGATGGGCCTAGGCGTGGTGCTGATCTCCATCGTGATCGCAGTGAACGCGATGGCCTGGGGTGTCCGCCGCTTCGGCGAATTGCGGGCGGGCTGATGCGATGCATGCGGCCATGAGCGATCTTCCGATTGAACTGAACGAGGTCACGGTCCGTGCTGGCGGAGTGACTATTCTCGACCGCGTTTCGTTCTCGATCGCGCCCGGCAAGCCGACCATGCTGATCGGGCCGAACGGCTCCGGCAAAAGCACGCTGATCCGGCTCTGCATGGGGCTGGTCGAAGCGAGCGACGGAAAAATCCGCTGGGGCGGACGGCAAAGTCAGGGCGAACGCTGCGCCATGGTGTTTCAACGTCCGGTGATGCTGCGCCGTACCGCCGCCGCCAACATCGACTATGTGCTCGCGTCAGGCACGCGCGCGATGCGCGATGAAAGGATTACTGAACTTCTTAAACTGGTCGGCCTTTCGCATCTCGCCGATCGTCCCGCCCGCCGCCTCTCCGGCGGCGAACAGCAGCGGCTTGCATTGGCTCGCGCCCTCGCCCGCGATCCCGAAGTCCTGTTTCTCGACGAGCCGACCGCCTCGCTCGATCCCGCCGCCACCAAGGCGGTCGAAGACATCCTTCGCGCGACGGCGAGTTCCGGCATCAAGATCGTGATGGCGACCCACGATCTTGGACAGGCACGCCGGCTAGCAGGCGATGTCGCATTTCTCGTGCGCGGAAAACTCACCGAACATTCGCCCGCTGAAACATTTTTTACCGCACCTGCAACACCGCAAGCCGCCGCGTTTTTGCGCGGCGACCTTGTGATCTGAAACTGAAGAAGGAGAAAAATCATGTTGAACCGCAGAATCATTCTTGCCGCCATTCTTGCCGCATCCACCGGGTTTTCCGGCGCCGCGATTGCCCAGGAAAAATCCATCGTGGTGTCGTCCACGACCTCGACGACCGACTCCGGCCTGTTCAATCACCTGCTGCCGCTCTTCAAGGCGAAGACCGGCATCGAGGTGAAGGTCGTCTCGCAAGGCACCGGACAGGCGCTCGACACCGGCCGCCGCGGCGACGCGGATGTGGTGTTCGTTCACGCAAGGGGACTGGAAGAAAAATTCGTCGCCGAAGGTGCGGGCGTGAAGCGCTTTCCGGTGATGTACAACGATTTCGTCCTGATCGGACCGAAGAGCGATCCGGCCGGCGTAAAAGGCTTGAAGGACATTGTCGGCGCGCTGAAGACAATCCAGGGCAAGAAGGCCGCGTTCATCTCGCGCGGCGACAAGTCCGGCACGCACACGGCGGAACTCAATCTCTGGAAACAGACCGGTCTCGACATCGCCGGGAAAGACAAGGGCGACTGGTACAAGGAAATCGGTCAGGGCATGGGGGCTGCCCTCAACACTGCCTCGGCGTCGAACGGCTATGTGCTTTCCGACCGCGCGACCTGGCTGAATTTCAAGAACCGCGGAGAGCTCGACATCGTCGTCGAGGGCGACAACAAGCTCTTCAACCAGTACGGCGTGATCCTCGTGAACCCGGAGAAGCACAAGCACGTCAAGAAGGATCTCGGACAAGCCTTTATCAACTGGCTCGTCTCGCCGGAAGGACAGAAGGCAATTGCCGACTACAAGATCAACGGCCAGTCGCTGTTCTTCCCGAACGCCACGGCGCAGGGCGTCTGACGTCCGCGCCCCGGCGCTACACCATGACGCCCTCGCGCTTTGCCGCGCGCGAGGGTAGTCCTTGCGGATGCCCGCGGCCCTCCTCCAGCTCAGCGAAATCGCGCTCACCTTCGGCGGCACACCGCTGCTGACGGGCGTCGATCTATCCGTGGCGCCGGGCGACCGGCTCTGCCTCGTCGGCCGCAACGGTTCCGGCAAATCCACGATGCTGAAGATTGCCGCCGGGCTGATCGAAGCGGACAGCGGCGATCGTTTCGTGCAGCCCGATGCGGTGATCCGTTATTTGCCGCAGGAGCCGGATCTGACCGGTCATGCGAGCGTGCTCGCCTATGTCGAGGCGGGCCTTGGGCCGTCCGACGATCCGCATCAGGCCCGCTATCTGCTCGAGCAACTCGGTGTCGCGGCGGATGACGAACCATCCGGATTGTCTGGCGGCGAGGCGCGCCGCGCGGCGATTGCGCGCGTGATCGCGGCCGATCCCGACATTCTGCTGCTCGACGAGCCGACCAACCATCTCGATCTTCCCGCAATCGAATGGCTGGAAGCGCGGCTGGCGCGCCAGCGCGGCGCGGTCGTCCTGATCAGCCACGACCGGCGCTTTCTCGAAACGCTTTCGCAGGGCACGGTCTGGCTCGACCGCGGAAAATCGCGCCAGCTTGAATTTGGTTTTTCCCGTTTCGAGGCTTGGCGCGACGAAAAGCTTGCCGAGGAAGAACGGGACCTCATCAAGCTCGGCCGCAAGATCGAGGCGGAAGAACACTGGATGCGCTACGGCGTCACCGCGCGGCGCAAGCGCAATGTGCGCCGCGTCGATGCGCTCACCGAACTGCGCCGCAGCCGGCGCGAACACCAGCGCACGCAGGGCAAGGCCGTGATCGAGGCCGCACAGGCGGAAAAATCCGGCTCGCTGGTGATCGAGGCGAAGAAGATCGGGAAATCCTTCGGAGATATACCGATTGTCCGCGATTTCTCCACGCGCATCATGCGCGGCGACCGCATCGGCGTCGTCGGCCCGAACGGAAGCGGGAAAACCACGCTCGTGAACATGCTTACCGGCTCTCTGCCGCCGGACAGCGGCGACATCCGGCTCGGTGCCAACGTGCAGATGGCCGCACTCGACCAGCGGCGCACGAGCCTCGATCCGGACTGGACGCTGCGAGATGCGCTGACAGGCGGCAGCGGTGAGACGGTGCGCTTCGGCGAGTACACAAAACACGTCGTGAGCTACATGAAGGATTTTCTGTTCTCGCCGGAGCAGGCGCGCACGCCTTTGCATGCGCTCTCCGGCGGAGAGCGCGGACGGGTGATGCTCGCGCGCGCGCTCGCGAAGCCATCCAACCTGCTCGTGCTCGACGAGCCGACCAACGACCTTGATCTGGAAACTTTGGATG
>VFQR01000808.1_pt1 | contig 32172 bp, 28 predicted proteins | sample 3512321 | NCBI WGS metagenome assembly VFQR01 (sample SAMN10412374, study PRJNA504923) | tailings metagenome | isolation source: Relicate 3 Philex TSF1 revegetated site | place: Philippines: Tuba, Benguet | collected 2017-08-29 | reverse complement strand
CACATCTAAGAATTCGGGTGTTTCTCAATTGGGAAATACGCTTGGATGGAGGTTTAACCCGAATCGGAGTTAAAAAATATATGCCAGTCGTTTCATTGGCTCAAATGATGGAGTCAGGGGTTCACTTTGGGCATCAGACCCGGCGTTGGAACCCAAAAATGTCTCCTTACATTTACACTTCCCGCAATGGTGTACATATCATCGACTTGGTGCAAACTGCCCAGTTGATGGAAGATGCTTATAGTTACATGCGATCGCAGGCAGAGCAAGGAAAGAAATTTCTTTTCGTCGGTACTAAGCGGCAAGCTGCTGGCATTATTGCTCAAGAAGCCAGCCGTTGCGGTTCCCATTACATTAACCAACGCTGGTTAGGCGGAATGCTAACCAACTGGGCAACTATTAAAACACGGGTAGACCGCCTCAAAGATTTAGAACGGCGGGAAGAAAGCGGCGCACTGGATTTATTGCCGAAAAAAGAAGCGTCAATGCTGCGTCGGGAAATGGCGAAGCTGCAAAAATACTTGGGTGGCATTAAAACAATGCGAAAAGTGCCCGATATCGTGGTGATTGTAGACCAACGACGGGAATATAACGCTGTTCAAGAATGCCAAAAACTCAACATCCCCATTGTGTCCATGCTGGATACAAACTGCGACCCGGATGTAGTTGACATCCCCATACCAGCAAACGACGATGCCATCAGATCGATTAAGCTGATAGTCGGAAAATTGGCAGATGCCATTTATGAAGGTCGTCACGGTCAACTCGATGTCGAAGAAGATTTAGAGGATTATGATGGTGCTGAGTATGACGAAGACTACGAGGAAGGCGAGTATACTGACAGCTTGATTCCCGATGACGACGAAGAAGAAGAATAGTGCTTGATGGTTCGGCTAAACTGCTGAGTAAGATAGAAATACTCGGCAAATTTGGATAGTGCTGAGTCTTGATTTTTGAAGTTATCAACTTTGAGTTGTCAACTCAAAATTGATAACTAATACCAAGTTTGGATTTTAGATTTTGGATTTTGGATTTTGGATTAAAAGCCTTTGCTAAAAAGCTTTTCCAAGAATTTCAAACAATACTTTCTATGCCAATTTGGTATAAACACTCAAAACTCAGGGAGAAGTCAAACAATTTTGGATTTTAGATTTGCGATAGCGTAGCGGTAGCGACGCAGAAGCGTCTTTTGGATTGACTCCGACCACAAGGGTGTGGGGCTTGAGGATTTTGGATTTGTTCCGCTTGACTTCGGGCGGGGCATGTACCGAAATAATCTAAAATCTAAAATCTAAAATCTAAAATTCTTAGTCAAGTTAGGAATTGAGGGAACATGGCGGAAATATCTGCAAAACTCGTCCAAGAGCTACGCCAAAAAACTGGCGCTGGCATGATGGACTGTAAAAAGGCGCTGAAAGAAACTGATGGCAACATAGAAGAAGCCGCAGACTGGCTACGGAAAAAGGGGATCACTTCGGCGGGTAAAAAAAGCGATCGCATTGCCGCAGAAGGTCTAGTAGACACCTACATTCAACCCGATGGTCGGGTGGGTGTACTCATAGAAGTCAACTGCCAAACTGATTTTGTGGCCCGTAACGAAGCTTTTAAAGCTTTGGTTAAAAACTTAGCCAAACAAGCAGCAACGACTGACAGTGTTGAGTCCTTGTTAACTCAACCTTATATTGAAAATGAAAGCGTGACTGTAGATGAATTCATCAAGCAAACTATTGCCACCCTTGGTGAGAACATCCAACTGCGTCGGTTTATCACTTTTGCCCTAGCAGAAGGCACGCAAGGTATCGTGGACAGCTACATTCACACTGGCGGTAGAGTTGGTGTGTTGGTAGAGTTGGGTTCCCAAACGGACTCAGCCGCTGCCAAAGAAGAGTTCCAAAGCTTAGCGCGGAACGCAGCCATGCAAGTTGCAGCCTGCCCCAATGTCGAGTATGTCAGCCTAAATCAAATTCCTGCTGAAGTAGCCCAAAAAGAAAAAGATATTGAAATGGGCAAGGATGATTTGGCAAACAAGCCAGATAACATCAAAGAAAAGATTGTTCAGGGAAGGATTGAAAAACGCCTCAAAGAATTGACTTTGCTAGATCAACCTTATATTCGAGATCAAAGTATTTCTGTAGAAGAATTGTTGAAGCAAGTCAAGGGGCAAGTAGGCGAAGACATCCAAGTAAATCGCTTTGTCCGCTATGTACTGGGCGAAGGCATTGAAAAGCAAGAAAGTAACTTTGCTGAAGAAGTCGCTGCACAAATGGGCAAGTAATATTTAGTTATGAGTTAGGAGTTGACTTGATAATTCATAACTCACAATTCATAACTCCTAACTTCTCTAAGGACGGGTCAAGCCAATAGCCTGACCTGTATTTTATTAATAGAGCAGTAAAATTTCGCATTTACAGCAATTTTCAGGTAACACGCGGTAGGGGCCCCTACGACAGATGTGGTTCAAATAGATGAAAACTGCTGTAATTAAAAATTTAAAATGGTTGGGACAGTTATCCTCAAATATATCAGTGCATTTGTACTATGAAATAGTTGATATGGGTAAGAACGAGAAGTTATGGCAAGAGCAATCGAGCGAATTGAGAGGGATATTGCAGCACTCAAAGAAGCGATTGGAGCGATCGCAATAGAACTACAAACCGCTTATGCTAGTTATCTAGCCACCTTGGGACTAGCTATGGAAAAACAGCTGATTCTAGCTACTTACCACCTTTGTACCCAAGGGTATCCCGAAAACTTCCTGGATTTGTCATTGAATCAGCGCCAACAATTGCAACAAGCCATCCGCAAGTTAGGTCAAGTGGCTGGTGAGCAGTTGGTTACTTGTATTACAAGTGAAGAGGGTGAGGGGGATGAGGGGGATAAGGGAGATGAGGGAGATGAGGGAGATGAGGAAGAAAATACTTTTTTATTGCCGTTATCTCCTGATACCTTTAGTCCTATAGAACTCGCAAAATGGCAACAGAATTTAGAGGAGGTTAACCAAGAGATACTGAAAAAAGTTTCCCATGATGCTAATCTTTTATTACAAAAAGCCGGGATATTACCTAAAAAATTACCAGAACCGATTTTAGCTGCGGCGGCGGCAGCATCTGAAGCATCTGCCGAAGTAATGCCAGGACCGCCCAACTTATTAAACTTAATAATTGAAATTGAAAATGAGCAGCAGTCAGAAGATTCTGGGCTGACGCAGATTATGGCTATTAATTTGCGACTAGGGGAAATTGAATTTGCTGACCCTACACTTTCATCTGAACGCAGGCAGATTCGCGGTATCTTGGTTCAGCTAAACAAATTAGAACGAGAGTATCAAAAGAAACTTCGAGAAAGGGCAGTTGCTGAAGCTGAAGCTGCTTGGCGTGCTAGTTGGTTTGATTGACACTCTTCTAGGCTGACTAAAATGTATATATCGGTAAATTTAGGAACTGTAGACAAACGTACACAAGATGTGTATGTGCTGGCTGGAGAAGAAATAGAAATTCTAATTTACCCGAATGGAAATTGGATATTTGTATGAGTAAGCCTGATTTTTCATCAATGATCCGTGCCGAGTTTCGTCAATATATCCTTGACCACAGAGAGGATACAGAGGCTCTTTCAATTTATCTAGAAAGATTTAAGTCCCCTGAGAGCAAGGTGTTTCCGGCTCCTCAAACAATAGAGGATTTAGAAAACTTTCCAGAGATACACCGCGAACATTTGGAGCGCCAGGGAAATCAAGCATAGAAACCTAGCGAGAGGAGTTATAAAGTAAGAAACGCTTGGTGTAGTGATTGCACAAACTGGTTGTAAAAATTTGTAGTAGTACTTCAGTGCTTGAAATTGAGCGATAAATCGCTCACTACAAACCTTGCAAAATTAATGACATGAACCACTAAATTAGGCTCTATCAAAAATTAGCTATATGAATTATGAGTTATAAGTTATGAATAATTTATTCCTAACTCCTAACTCCTCACTCTACTAACCAAATGAGTAATGAAAAACCAGATTGGATACGATTGCAAAAAGCCTTGTCAATAGAAGCAGAACATGGCTTCTCAGATTTGGTGGGCAGACAATATCGTTTCAGCGAATTTCTCAGCCTGACTTTGGGGAAATTTCCCGCAGGCTTACCCCAAAGTGAACGCCGCCGTTGGCAAGGGCTAGCGGTGCAATTTGCTAGTTATCCACATCTAGCATTGGAAGAAAGACAAAACTTGGTAGCAGAAACTCGTAGGTATCTTCACCAGCTACAGGAGGAGGAGGAGGGGAGCAAGGGAGCAGAGGAGCAAAGGAGAACTTATCAATCCAAAATCCAAAATATCCCAACTCCGATTGTTGCGGAAGTGAATCGGAGGCTGGCTCCGAAAATTGAGCAAAAGCTGAGTGATTTACCGGAAATCGGGTTTAAAAGAGCTGATAATTTAGCCCGTCTTGGTTTATACACCATCCGTGATTTGCTTTTTTATTATCCCCGTGACCATATTGACTATGCGCGTCAGGTGAATATCCGTGAGTTACAGGCGGGTGAAACGGTGACAATAGTGGCGACAGTGAAGCGCTGTAACTGTTTTACTAGCCCCAAAAATCAGAAATTATCAATTTTAGAACTATTAGTAAAAGATAACAGCGGTCAAATTAAAATTGGGCGTTTTTACGCAGGTACACGCTTTAGTAGTCGCGGTTGGCAAGAAAGTTTAAAACGCCGTTATCCCGTAGGTAGTATTGTGGCGGCGTGTGGGTTGGTGAAAGAAAGTAAATACGGCTTGACGCTGGATAATCCAGAATTAGAGGTTTTGGCAAATCCAGGAGATCCCATTGAGTCGCTGAATATTGGACGTGTGGTGCCAATTTATGCATTGACTGAGGGAGTGGTGGCGAATTCAGTGCGACAAGCGGTCATTGCTGCTTTGCCTGCTGCGGCTCAGTTGAAAGATCCTTTGCCAAATGGTTTGCGGCAGAAATATGCTTTGATGGAATTGAAAGATGCGATCGCTAATATCCACTTTCCCAAAGATGGCGAAACTCTGCAAGTCGCCCGTCGTCGCCTAGTCTTTGATGAATTTTTCTACCTACAACTCGGTTTACTGCAACGTCAACAACAAGCAAAGGCAATTCAAAAGAGCGCCATCCTTGCTCCACGCGGCCAACTTATAGAGAAATTCTACGAAATACTGCCTTTTCAACTTACCGGGGCACAGCAACGAGTCATCAACGATATCCTCAATGACTTGCAAAAACCCGCAGCGATGAATCGTTTAGTGCAAGGCGATGTCGGTTCCGGGAAAACTGTGGTTGCGGTGCTGGCTATCCTGGCAGCAATTCAATCTGGCTACCAAGCGGCGCTGATGGCTCCCACAGAAGTTTTAGCAGAACAGCATTATCGCAAGTTAGTTAGTTGGTTTAACTTGCTGCATTTACCAGTGGAATTACTGACGGGTTCCACGAAAACTGCTAAACGCAGACAAATACATTCTCAGTTGGAAACAGGTGAACTACCGCTATTGGTGGGAACTCATGCCTTGATTCAAGACCCTGTGAATTTCCAGCGTTTGGGGTTAGTGGTGATTGACGAACAACATCGCTTTGGGGTAGAACAACGGGCGCGTTTGCAGCAAAAAGGCCAGCAACCCCATGTGTTAACAATGACAGCCACTCCGATTCCCCGAACTTTAGCACTGACAATACACGGGGATTTAGACGTTAGCCAAATTGATGAGTTACCGCCAGGACGGCAAAAGATTCAAACAACCGTGCTATCAGGTCAGCAACGCAACCATGCTTACGATTTGATGCGTCGAGAAGTTGTCCAAGGCAGACAAGTTTATGTAGTTTTGCCCTTGGTGGAAGAATCGGAAAAATTAGATTTGCGATCGGCTGTTGATGAGCATCAAAAGTTACAGGAAAGCGTTTTTCCAGATATTCAGGTGGGGCTGCTGCACGGTCGTATGAGTTCAGCCGAAAAGGACGAGGCGATTACTAAATTCCGTGATAATCAAACACAAATTTTAGTTTCGACTACTGTTGTTGAGGTGGGTGTAGATGTACCTAATGCTACAGTTATGCTGATTGAACATGCAGAGCGATTTGGGTTATCGCAACTGCACCAATTACGGGGGCGTGTTGGTCGTGGTGCGGCTCAGTCCTACTGTTTGTTAATGAGTAGTTCTAGGAATCCTGATGCTCAACAAAGACTGAAGGTGTTGGAACAGTCTCAGGATGGCTTTTTCATCTCGGAGATGGATATGCGTTTTCGCGGGCCGGGGCAAGTACTGGGAACTCGTCAATCGGGAGTGCCAGATTTTACCTTGGCGAGTTTGGTTGAGGATGAAGAGGTTTTATTTTTGGCACGCCAAGCAGCTGAGAAAATCATCGAGATGGATGTTACTTTAGAGCGTTGGCATTTGATGAAGGAAGAGTTGAAATATCGGTATGAACGATTGATGGGTGGGGCGATTTTGACATAGAAAAATACAGTAATTAATTCAAAATCTGTGCTAAATCTAACACAAACCCAGGTAAGACATCCTCTCCTGATAAACTAGTAGGGAATTGCAGAATCTCAACATCCTGTCCTGGGCGATAAATTTCTACTCGTTGGTTTTGGGGATCGATTAGCCAACCCAAACGCACACCATTCTTGATATATTCTCGCATCTTTTCTTGGACAGTTTTTAAGCTGTCTGAAGCAGAGCGTAATTCCACCACAAAATCGGGTGCCATTGGTAGGAATCTATCAGGATTTGGATTTAGGGCTTCTAATCGTTGGTGACTCACCCAAGACGCATCAGGAGAACGATTTGCACCATTGGGAAGCTTGAAACCCGTTGAAGAATCAAAAGTCAGCCCTGTACCATCAGCCTCAGCCCAAAATTCTAACCGGGCTGTTAGTTTTGAATTTCGATTTCCGCTTTCCCATCCAGTTGGTGGCATGATAATTAATTCTCCCTCTGCCGTGCGCTCAAGTCGCAAATCTCGATTATTCTGACACAGTTGGAAGAATTGCTCATCTGTTAATTCAATTGTGGGGCTAAGGTTAAGAATTAGGGCAGTCATAATTGCCTCTCAAGCTTGCTAACTGTAGCGTAGCACTGGGTTGACCCATTAGGTTAACCATCTGATGATTGCCATGCTAACTAGAACGTGAGTTCGATGAAGCTCTCCCCAACCCCTCTCCGAGATGGAGAGGGGCAATAAGATCCTGAGTTAAGAACGAAAAATTAGGTTTTTTAAGCCTCTCCCCGCTTCTCTTAGAGGAATGGAAGCGGGGTTCTTTGGAATCTGTCGAACTCACGTTAACTAGATGGGTTGGGTTGATTTTCAAGTCATTGCTTGCGGAGATGTCTAATGAATAGGAGAAACAAGGAAGAACAATCAATAATTTAGCGAATATCTCTGTTTTGCAAAATATAGTTTCGGATTTTTCCGAAAAGTAGCATTTCCAGCTTGTAGACCAGTCTATACCTACAAAAGTATATTTCCAACTAAATTGGTAAGCAGACGGGATCGAGTAATAAATGTAATAATTTATTATTTCGAGACTAAAAACACAGCAATATCACTTAAGCTTTTAGGAAAAAATGAAACTTAATATTGATTCTAAGTTAACCAACACCTGCAACCTATTACAAGAATTAGGTAACTCAGTCTCTAACTTAGTCAACTCGTCTCCTGATATTTTGGAAGATCCAGGTATTAAATCTTGCCTAGAAGAATTTTTAACAGTTTATCAAGAAGCAGTCCAACGATTAGAAAATCCTTGTTTTCGTATTGCTACTATTGGGACAACTTCCTCTGGAAAATCAACTATTGTTAATGCATTAATTGGACGAAAAATAGCGCCTATTGAAGCAGGAGAAATGAGTGGTGGAGTTTTAACTCTGAAACACTCTCAAGAACAAAAATTAATGATTGCACAAACAGAAGATGCTGCTTGGGATACTGGTGAATGGACAGGATTAAGCGATGATGATTTATACCAACGTATTCGCACAGTTATGCACTCTTATCATGATGTGCGTAAAAAGCGAGAGTATGTTGCACCACAAATAACAGCGTATCTTCCCCTGTTACCCGCTTGTGATATTTCTTTACTAGGATTACCTCAAGGTATAGGGATTGAATTGATTGACTTACCTGGACTTAAATCAGTTCAAGACCGGACTAACTTAGCAACTATCCAAAAGCAAGTAAACAAAGCCTTTAGTTTAGTTGCTTTGGATTATATGCAGGTTGATGATGACCACAGAAAACGCCTCTTAGAAGAACTAAAAAAAGTTGTTCAATATCTACAGGGTCGCACAGATTCAATGATTTTTATTTTAAATCGCGTCGATCAGCGAGGAGCAGATGACTTACCAATTTCAGTACGTATCGATAAATTAAGAGAAGAAATCAAAGAAGTTTTATCGCTTCAAGAACTTCCTGATGTTCTTCCTTTTAATGCCCGTCTTTTATATTATGCTCAGTGTGCATGGGGTTCAGGAGGTTTTAATGAGTCATCACAGATAGATCGGGAGATACGACTGAAATTTCTTAAGTCAATGTTTCAAGACTGTGCAGGAGTTATTCGTTTAAATACTAAAGAAAACCGAGATTTAAAAAATTGGTTTCGAGATACTGAAGATCGAGTAGAAGAAAATGAACATATTGATGATGAAACGATGCGTACAATCCTCCGTTATTCCCTAGAATGGAGTGGAGGTAGGGAGCTTTGGGAGCGCTTCCGCATTCGTGTTGAAGAATCATTTGCAGAACTAGTGATACTTCCTGCATTAGTGGATGTATTTAATAACTATGATGCTTTAGCTCAACTGCTCACTATTCTAATTAAAACCCGAAAAATTTACAATCAGCAGCAAGTAGAACAAGAAAGAGAAAAAATAGCTACAATTCGTCAATATTTGCAGGAGAATATAAGCAAGATTGGTCAACAATTTAAGCTGGAGATTGGACAATTGATACAAGGATTGAAAACAGACGATCCCCAGACTCGAATTAAAATTAAACAAGATGCTGAAAAAAAAGAACGTAAAGGATTTTCTCTAATTTTTGATGCTGTTAATGAGGTAGAGGGAGACTTAACAAAAGCTATAATTGTTCCAGTTCGTGATTCTTTTAAAAGTAATCAAGGAGCTTTTGCATTAAGAGATAAATTACAGGAAGTTACATCACCTCCATTAGCTGATGATATTGCTAAAACATACGACCATGTTAGCCGCAGACTAAGCCAATTTTCTCTCGAATCAGAATATTTATTTAAGCGTGTCCGTGCTGATGATGAGAAAGGCAAAAAAGAACTTGAACATGATGAACGCCATGTTCGACTACTGTATTACACCATGAGAGAAGCTATAACAGCAAGGGCAGAGTTTTTTCTGCAAACAAAAGCAAAACAATTTGAACAAGCTCTAGAATCATTAGTCGATGAACAAGTTAAGAGATTAAATATTTGTTTGTCTGAAGAAGATCTTGCTTCTTCAATTAATCTTCAACAAGCAGCAATCAGCGATTTACGCAAAAAATTAGCTCAAAACTTGCCAACTTTACCTGAAAAATTCTTTGACCTTCCTGATACTATTAAACAAAATCGTTCTCAAAAGAAAGAGGTAGTTGGGAAGAAAACAGAATACGAAAATCGCACGAAAACTGAATATGAGCAATATACAGAATCTTATGAGGAAGGTTCGTGTTTTAAGAGTACTAAAACGGTAACAAAAAACCGACCTGTAACCCGTAATGTCAGAGAAGCAGTAACTCGTGATATTATTGCAGATGTTGAATATGTTGAACTTTTTTTACCATCTCCAGACTTAATGGCAAAACAATGGTTAAGTGGAATTGAGAAAGGAAAAGGAAGTTTGTGGGATATTTTGCTTGAGTGGATTCTCAAACGATTAGATTATGTTAGCAGTATTTTTGAAGAATCAGTTAATGATATAACCAATCTAGCGGAACGTGCTTTGCAACAACAATTAAGTATTATTGAGGAAAATTTTGAACATGAAAAACAGTTTTGGCATGATTTTGAAATTCAGAAAAATAATACTACTGAAATTTGTGATAAATTAAGAGAAAATTTTCGTCAACCTTAATTTTGTTGTTGTATGGTTGTGGGAGTATGTTACTCCCACTTAAAATATTTTTTTACTTTATCAAATTGTGATGAACAATAACTAATTATGTTTATTCAGATCTTAGAAGAAGTTACCAACCAAACTAGTTACGAGATTGAAAATAAATATCAACGTCGAATTAGCAATATATCTTTGCAAATTCAGTTATATTACGCAATCAGAATTTGGTGTAATAAACTTGATATACCTAATAATATTAGTGAATATATTCTTCAAGGATATAATTTACATGAAATCAAACAAATAACAGATTATGTTTGGGAACAAGGTACAAAACAAAAGAGAACTTGGAACATCCCAACTCCTTTTGGTGAAGCTCCAACAATTTTTCAAACTGAAAATCTGTTCTATCAATACATAAATGCCCTTTTCAATCGAATGCACCGAAGGAGTGAACCAATGAAATTTACTGTCCTTATTGCTTTTGGAATTACAGCAGTTGGTTATTGGCTTTATAAACTCAATCAACAAAGACAACAACAGCCAACTCGTAGAGAAGAACTACAACCATATACTTCCAGCCCTCCATCTTCTGTTTCTCCAGTTATAAAGGTTACTAAACAGTTTTTAGTTTTAGTTATTTCCGCTTCACAAGCAGATCTCCTCAAATTAATAAAAAACAAAAAACACATTGATTTGAGTGATGGCGAAGCACTTTATGAAGTTACAAAATACTTATGGCTAGGCTCTGAAACTGAGTTTTCTAATAAAACAGCTAATATAAGTCAATATTCAGTACCGCAAGGAGAAGAAACAGAATATGACATTTATTTAGTCTATATTGAACTAAAACAAAGTAATAAAGGCTTGAAATCTAATGTCAATCAACTCGATAGATATGATGCTTTTCGTGAATTAGTAAATTTAGTAGTTAATTTTCAAGTATCACCTAGACTAAAAATAGAAGCATACGAAAATATTGAAGTTTATAGTCGCTAAATAGGAGTAATTAAATGTCAAATAATACCAAATTATTAGTCAAAAAAACAGAAGTTATTAAAGGTTTGTCTGATGGGTCAATGAATCGCTATGGTAGCCTGATTCGCTGGGCTAAATTTACGAAAAATGCGGGTCAAATTGTGTGCTATTTACTAGAAAACCCTCAATTAACTAACAAATTAACAGATATTATATTTCCCCCCATTATAGAGGGAGCAAATATTATTGATAGTGGTTTTACGTATGACAAGTTACTTGGTATTGGAAATAGTTTATCTTCAGCAATGGGGTTAACTCAAATTCCTGCGGGTGCAAGTGTTTTAAATCTTGGTGTCAGTATTGCTGGTTTTGCCTATATGGGCTATAAATTGCACCAAATACAAAAATCTTTAGGTCATCTTCAATACTCTATGGAAGCAGGCTTTAACCGAATTGAAGCAGGCTTAAATCGTATAGAAGAAGGTGTTAACCAACTTGGAGATGGCTTAAATCGTGTTGAGAATCGTTTAGATATTATCTCTGGACAACTCGCCTATCTTTATTTATTAGTAGAAGATAACCGAGAGAAGCAACAGAGTCTTGCTAAAGCTATTTCTCATTTTCATCAAGCAATGTTAGTGAGAGAAATTGCTGCTTTAAGTGCTGAACTTTACGATCGTAAGCACTTTCCTAATGAGTCTTCCAGAGAATCTATTAAAGTTGCTGAGAGAGTGCGTTTCTTTTTAGGTAACCAAGCGGTACAAATTACTCCGGAATTAGATGCTGAGTTAATGCTCAGTACGGATGTATCTATCCAAGGTTGGGCGGTAGCAACAGCAACACAAGCAAATCTTCTTCTAGAAATTGGTAAATATCAAGAAGCTCAGGAATTACTCGCTATAGAAGTTACTAGACTAAAACAAGTAGCAGAACGATGGGCTAGTGAATTAATCAGCGATGAAAACTCTTATTTATCTACAGCTTATCGATTTGCAAATTCGCGTTTCAAAAACCATATTACCCCAGAACGAGTAGAGAGGATTACCCATATTTCTGAAAGCGATCGCACATTATCTTCTAACCAAATTCGCAGCAAAAAAAATGATGTTGACGTAGAGTTAACAATGTCTTATAGCTCCCAGTTTGATCGAGCATGGACATATCGTCAAATTGCTATAGCTGAATATTTAGACACTATTAGCGAACTTTTAGCTAGATTAGATAGTTTACAATCTTTTGCAGCTTTATGCGAAAGTAGAAATATTAAAAGTAGCCGAGACATTCTACCTGATTCTGATGCTGAAATCGGCTTATATGTTTTACCTCTAAATGAATAATTGCACCTCTCTCTCCTTTGCAAATATGAGAATTTAAGATAAAGCGCTTTTGATAAATGAGTTAAAATACTCAAAATATTATCAATGAAAATGATACAGCACATTTCATCTAAATGAGGTATACAAAGGCGGGCAAGATGCCTGCCGCACTTGATTTTCAGTAGTCCTGCCACCATAACTGTTTCTGATTCCAGATTTTGTGGTGATGGTGCAAGTTTCCTTACAAAACTTCATCAAAATCTTGAAATTCAGCTAGGATTACAGCTTTTCAAACATTCTAAAAAAATTTATGCAAAATTGGCCTTCTTGGATTCCTACTCCACGGTTTTGGGTTAATGCGATCGCTCTTATTCTACTAATAATTGGTTTGCAACACGCGATCGCTTATCTTGGAATGATTATTTTCATGTTGATTAATTTGCTACCCAGGCTGATTTTTATCAAATTAATCTATTTATTTAGTTTGGTAGCCCAACTTTCTCCTATCATATTGGTGGCATTTGTTCACCATTGGCTACATCGGTTTTTAGATAACTTCTTCCCAGAAAGCCGAGTAACAGAAATAGAATCAGCCCCAGGAGTTTTTCCCAGTTTGCTCAGTTGGTGGGAAGGACTATATGGCTGGTCGGTAAATATTCTTTCAGCAGTCATAGCATTTGGTATTTTAGGACTTTTCTCGCCATCTCCTGATTTATTTAATTTATTAACTTTATTCAAGAATGAAGCACCACCTCTGTTGACAATCTCAAATTTAATTCAAGTAATTATTGCTGCTTACCTGTATCAATTTGAGTATTTAGTACATCAGCATTTGATAGCAGCAGCTAGACAGTAAACTTCCAATTAAATCACTGTAATATCTGCTTCTAAAGTATCTTTTACCTTAGCTCAACTTTATCCAAAATTAAAAACTCGGCTTTCATTTCCCAGCAAAAATTCTAGTTGTTTGGCAAATAATTTTTACATGTTGCTGATTTTCGAGCGAGTTCAAAAACTAAAACTACCGTCCCGTAGTGGTTTAAAAATCAGGTTTTAGGTTTGATAAAAATGGATAAAATCGAGTTTATCAGGTTTACAAAAGCCTTGAATTAACTGGATTTATACTCAGCACTCAGTACTTGGCTAGAAGTTTTATTGAAGAGTAAAATCAAGTTTTGTCAATTACTGCCAGTTGTGCAGATAGTTCATCTTCTTCAAATGCATCTGAATATAGTCTTTTATTAAAAATTTGAACCAAATCTTGCACTGAAATTTCTTTAATACGAATACCATCAACATCATATAATTCTCTAGTATTTTCTTGCGTTATTATCCAAACTTGGCGATTTTTACCTTGAATATAAAGCGTTTTTTTCCTTCCTCCGCCATCTGTGAGTCTGACATCAATTGTCATCTGAGAATTTTTTAATTTATTTACATAATTTTCAATTTGCTCTCTTTTGTGTTCATCGAAATTTTTTCTCAGGGTACAATCATACATCACTGCAAGACTTCCTATGATAAAGAAACCGTCGGCTCTACCAGCTTGATTTTTTTTGTCATATTGATATAAGTTGTGGATACCAAGAAGCCTGAGAAGCATAAATACATAATCTTCAAACTCTGCTGAGTCTGAAATTTTGATGCAATTACCCAAGGATAAGCTAATTTTTTCTTTGACATCTTTAACATTTAAATTGTCAATATTATAAGTATATTTATTGTTCAAATACTCCGGTGCTTTAAGTAAATTGGTAGAAAGTAAACGAATTTGTCTTGCAGCTTTTACAATCCTTCCATCAGAACAAATAATATTTCTCAATATAAATTCTACTTTATCGCCTTTAGAAAGATTTTTGATTGTTATTTCTTCTAAATCGTGCTGAAAAAACAGCAAATCTTTCTCTTGATTTTTTAATGGTATATCAGGCCTAATAAAACCTTTACGTTCTTGTTGGTTTAGCCAATTAATAACTCGTGTTAATCTGATATCTTCAATTACAAGACGTACTTGATCGGCAATTTTTTCTACAGTACCATCTTTTTTATTCCATTCTTTGACACTAAATTCTACTAAGTTGCCCCTTTCTAAATCTCCAATACCAATACCAATCAGCTTATCTGCAAAAAAAAGTATATTGCCTTCATGATCTGGTATTGGTGTATCAGGGGTAATAAACCCACAGGGTACTTTTCCTTCTTTGATACTGATACCGCTAATTTTACCTGTGATTTTCATACCTCTTGAGTGACAAGTATTATACAGTTTCAGATATAGGATTCCCTAAAAACTAAACTGTGTAACACTGTCTGCAAGTTATAGTAATGATGCTTAGCTTTTGGTTTATGCACAGCATCAAACTTTATGTAATGTTAAGTTAGCTATTTAAAGGCTCAATATCTACTTCTAAAGTGTCCTTAACTTTAGAAGCTTTACAATATGGAGTAATAGTAGAATAATCTGGTTTTACTGTCCAATCGTAATGACGAAGCAGTGTAGAAAGCACGATTTTCATTTCCATTTGGGCAAATTCCATGCCTAAGCAACTGTGGGAACCACTACCAAAACCGATGAGTCCAAAAGGATGCTTTTTATCTTCTTCACGAGGTGGTGCAAAGCGGTCGGGGTCAAAGCGATGGGGATCGGTGTAAAGTTCTGGTAGACGGTGAGTCAACATTGGGGAAATTGTCACAAACCAACCAGCGGGAATGCGATAGCCTGCATATTCAATATCTTTGAGGACGCCACGATTATAGGCATACACTGGAGGATAAAGGCGTTCTGTTTCTTTGAGGACGTTGGTTAATTCTGGAAGTTGTTTGAGGTGGGACAGAGTTAGGGAATTATTTCCCACAACTGTTAACTGTTCTTTACGCAGTCGTTCTCGCCATTCTGGGCGATGACCTAATTCAAATATTACCCAACTCAATAAAGAAGCTGTGGTTTCATGTCCTGCAAATAGCAGTAATAATGCTTCGTTAATTACTTGTGTTTGGCTCAATTTATTGCCGTCTTCATCAACTGCTGCTAGTAGTAATCCCAAAACATCTTTTGATTCTTCTAAATTACCGTTTTCGATACGCTCTTGGGTCACTTGATGCAAAAAAGCTACTAATTTACTTCTGGCATTTTGACCGCGACCATATAAAGTAAAAGGGACATTCCATTTAATTATTGCCAAACTACTATCGATTAATTGGGTAAACCACCGACTAGTTTGTTCTACTTCGCTTTTGTTTTGAGTTCCTAAAAACAGGCGAGTTGCAACTGTCAAAGTTAACTGGCGGAAACTAGAATTTAAAGAAATTGTTCTGTGTTCTCCCCAATCTTTGAGGAAGTCTTCTACTATATTTTGAATTGTGTCGAAATATGTAGCGATCGCTTTTCCGTGAAATGCTGGATACATTAAGCGACGAGTTAGCCGATGTTCTTCGCCGTCTTGTAATAAAATATTGTTGCCAAATGTGGGTTCCAAAAAATACCAACCTATGCGGGATGACATATTTTCTGCTTGTTCTACCAGCACCAAGCGATTAGCATCAGGGCCAATTAAATAAGCACGTTTACGTCCCATCACCCTGGTCTTAAAAACTGAACCATACTGATGGAATCGTCGCCATAGATACAGTTCTAAATCGCGGAATATTTCCCAAGTCTCACCCAAGACGGGCAAGCCATAAGTACCAGGTATTTCTTCAGCGGATTTTAGCTGCCCCATTTTTGAATACCTCCAGCAGTAATTAGCTATGCTAATTAATTTTAAGAGGTGCGATCGCAATGATGATTATTGAGTCAGATTTTTTAATCACCTAATTTTTTTGCTTCTTGTGGGGTAGATATCTTGTCCGCCTTTGGTTACGGGCGGGCGAGACGCCCACCCCACAAGAAGTAAGTAATTGGGTATTTTTTATGTTCCCTGTGTCAGCGTCCAAGTGGAGTAAGCATCTTCCATAAATGTGCTTTGACGGCGAGTTCCTTGACGCTTGGTCATTTTAACTTTGAGGGTAGTTATGTAAACTCCATCCATTAACTGATGTCCATAACCTAAAACTTGACCAACCTGCCCTGTTGTTTGATGCAAAGCATAGTCTCCAATGTTTAGCATGGTTTTAACTCCCTAATTAACTAGGTTGAGTAGTTCAATCGGTTACCAGTTATAGTGATAATTGTTAGTTAAGCTGCAACCGGGGATCGGCTATTGGATGCGCTTTCAGCTAGCAGACGAGTGTATAAATGAGTTAGTCGGAAGGCGACACTATACCAACTAAAAGCAATTTCTGTGCGTTGCCGAGCCGCTTCGCCTAATTCGTCTCGCCAAGTTGGGTTAGTAAGAATGCGGTCTATCGCAGCAGCAAAAGCTACTTCATTTTTTGGCGGTGCAAGTAACCCTGTGATTTCTGGTACAACAGTAAATTGCAATCCACCAACATTACTAGCTACCACTGGAGTTTTACTCGCCATTGCCTCGATGGCAACTAAACCAAAAGGTTCATAGTGGCTGGGTACTACGCAGACATCAGCAGCGGCGTAGTAGAAAGGAAGGATACTATCATCTAAGCGACCGGCAAAGGTTGTACAATTTTCTAATCCGAGTTCTGTGACGATGTTAGCAATGCGATCGCGTTCGATGCCATCACTCTGACCAGGACGGCTACCGCCCCCAATTACTAGCTGGAAGTTAGCCTCATCCCTAAAACTAGACTTGGCAACGGCTCTGACTAAAGTTTCTATTCCTTTGCGGCGGTCAAAGCGGCCAACGTAGAGAACTATTTTCGCCTCTGGTGCAATTCCTAATTTTTCCCGCGCCACAGACCGCGAAATTTCCCCAAATTTGTCGGTATCGGTGCCGCAAGGAATCATTTCAATATTTCCCTTGCTGGAAACGAGTACCCGCATATGCTTTTGCTCTTGGGGACTAGTTGCAACCACACAGTCTACAGTTTCTAAACATGCTTTTTCTACAGCTAATCGCTGGGCAGCAATTACAGGAACATCACCAACACTTCTATATTTAACTGCTCCTAAAGAGTGGTAAGTGTGTACCTGAATCAGCGGTTGCTGCTTTTTCAATTCCATACCAACCCAAGAAGATAACCAGTAGTTGGTATGAATTAGAGGGTAATGAAACCCTTGGTGCTGCTGGAATTGCTGAAATTCTCTGATGAATTCAGGTAGATAGTCGAATAAGTTATCTCGCCCAATAAACTCTGCTGGGCCGGCTTTTAACCGAATAGTACGACAGTTTGGACTATGTTGAACGATGGCAGCTTGTTCGGGGTTACTACGACGAGTAAACATATCCACTTCCCAACCAAGCCTTGCTAGTGAATAACCGACTTGACGCACATATACATTTTGACCTCCAGCTTCTTCTTGACCAATTTCAGCAGCTGGGTCACCATCAACAGAAATGAGGGCAATGCGATGTTTCTTATTCTGGAACATGGTTGAACTTTACCTCAAGGTAAATGATCCTGCCTCAAACGCCAGAAATCAAGGTAGTATTATCCTCTCCTCAAGGCCGAGGGCAGGTACAACGAAGCTGCAAAGTTACCAGCCAAAGGACACTGACGAGAACAAAGCATTAGTTGTAAAAATGCTGCTCGTTCAGTCTCCTCTCAATGCCGACGAAGTTAGCTGACGGGCTAGGACTGAGAGATGTCCTTCTTGAAAAAGTTATGAGTTGTGAGTTATGAGTTATGAGTTATTTGTTTAGTAATTTTTAACTCTTCACTTTGTGCAAGATACGCCCCAGAATTGGTTCCTCCGTTCCGGTTTACCGTTTACAAAAGTTTTTAGGTAATAAAGTGGATTAGGCAGACTGATTTAATTTTCCTTAAGAGTTTATAACGTGGGTTCATCAACCATGTCAACAGTATGAACGAAAAAAGTGTCATGGGCATTGGGCATTGGGGCAGAGGGGCAGAGAGGAAAAACTCATCTCCCCTGCTCCCCTGCCTCATCAAATTGTCCGCCGTGGGCAAATACTACACTGTAGCCTTTACGAGCAAAATCTGTTAGAGTTTCTGTTTGATCTGCTTGTGTCACTTGTTCTACATAGGCAATATCTCCACCCAGCTTTTGTTTCGCCAGATTTACACCTTCATAACCAGATTGATTCCAGGCTTTATCGGTGATGACTCCAGGGAGAGCGATCGCTATTTTAAATCCTTCCCCATCACCTGCATTACTTTGTGTTGTAGATTGGTTATTGCTACTGCAAGCTTTCAGCACTAGGCTACCGGCAATAACCGCCCAAGCATAAATCAACTCACGCCGACCAAAGTTTACCGCCATAAACTACTCCTCAAATTGATAGTTTTTTTAGTAACAACATATATACATTAAAACTCGGAGAAGATTTAGTATTTTAAAATGATGAATAGTTTTTTTGACTAAAGTTTTTGAGGGAATACTTTATGACTATTTGGGTAAATGAGCAAATCGATCCGTCTGGGATGATTCATGCTTGTATTGCTTGTTGTAACGAATCTCAAGCCAAAGATTGTCATCATTCCTTTGAGAATAATTTGACGGAGACACAAAAAGCAGCAGGTTGGGTAGCGCGATTACGCACAGTCGAGTCTTGGGATGAAGTTCCAGTCAATTCTTTAAAACTCAATTAAGTAGTCGTCATTAACTGTGTACACCAATAACGGATAAAAATAGGCGTAGTTGACTACGAAATTTTAGCAGAACGATGACAACAACAAGGGCGATCGCTTGTCCCATGTCAGTTAAAACAACGGGTAGGACAATTGTCAGTACAGATAGGCATAGATGGCAAGCAGTAGCCTTTCATCAATAAACATCTCCAGAAATTAACTCTCTTTAATCACTGAACCAACCGAGGAAATTCCATTAAACAGGTTAATAAAGCATAAAAATCAGATTAAAATTCTCAAATTATTAACAACTACTTCCAAAAAAAATAATTTATTATACAAATTTGATGATTTTTTGCAACTATTAAGAGTTATCATCTATACCGTAGATTAAATTAAAAAACTTGCTTTCAACCGAATCAATTGAGTGAACTATCCTAGGGTTTACACTTCGGAGCAAGGCTATCCCATTAATTTAGTTGGCGAAACGGGACAAGCGGTTCAAATTTCAATTCATCCCCCCAGTCAATATATCTGTGCCAACTGCGAACGGATATTACCAGATTGGAAACGACAGCCATTTTTGAGAGTAGTGATTGTCTTACAGCAATCGCGTCATCAACTAGTGGAAAAGACCGCCGAAATAGAGACAGAGAAAGAACGCTTGCGAGAAAAGTTTATGAGATTTGGCTGTGATTTGGCATTTAATCTGCACGATCGCGGCTACCTAACTGACCTCATCGACCCTCGTACAGGCTATCCTTTATTATCGCATCCCGGAGCAATTCCCCACGACGATACAGCAGCTGTTCAAGCTTTACTCAACTATCCACTGATTAAAAATCAATGCCGTGTGTTAATTCATCCCCAATGGGGTGCAGCAGTTTATCCTAGCATCTTGATCTCAGAAGCCCCCCCAATTGTCATTGAATGGGTTACTAAAGCCATAGCTGTTATGCATGGTTGGAAGGAAATTGATTATTAGTCATTTGTCATTAGACATAGGAGTGAAAATTAATTCTGCGTTGCCCGAAACCCTTGGTAGGGGCGTAGGCTCCGCCCTTACATCATTTCCACTCCTATGTCTATTTGTTATTCCCCGCATCCCCGCATCCCTCCATCCCCCCATCCCCCCATCTCCCCATCTCTTCTATATTGGAAATGAGAAAATAAAAACAACCACCATAGAATCTGTGTCTCTAAACAACTTGTTCCAAGAAGTTAGGACAGTGGAAGCTTCTGATAATGCGGCTTGCTACTTTCCCCTGATGAGTGGACGCTACGAAGTTAAGCCAGGGATGATGCCTTTTGGCTGCTGTTTGGATAACACTCAGGTTGATGGACAGGTATTCCAAATTGATGATAATTTTAACCAACACCGTCAAGCTAAACTTTTAGCCCGTGAAGAACGGTTGAGCAAGTACTACCAAACCTGCAATTATTCTAAGACTGTGGCCAGTGCGATCGCTAGTTTAATAATTAATCGCCTTACCCAAGAACACCCACAGCATTTTGATTGCCAAAAGTCAATAGATAACACGCTGAAATTTCATAGCCAACTCACCAAAGAAACGCTTTGTTTAGATGCACAGTTACAGTTACAAGAAGTTGAAGGTAGTTCAGTTTTTCCAGCTTACGCTTCTACTCTTGATGCTTTAGCGGCACAGGTGCAGGAAGATTTTGCAATTATTTGCCGTTCCGCTGATGGTAGCAACTTCTTGAGTGCAGTTCATCTGTGTTATCCCAACCACTGGTCAGCAGAGGATAAAATTGGTTCCGATTTTGCTAAAATCCATGCACCGGTGGCGGGTATGGAAAAAATAAATCGGCGAGGGAAGGCGATCGCTAATACAATGATTACCCAAAAACCGATGGTGCGTTTTGCTTGGGGTTTGAGTACCGATACCCGCCTCAACCATCATCCCGAACCACCGTCTGGTGTATCAGTTAGTCAATGGCAAGGTAGAAACTTTGATTTGCAAGATCCCAGGCTTTATCTGCGAATTGAGCGACAGGTAATTTGGGGAATACCAGAATGTGAAGCAGCACTGTTTACTATTCGTACTTACTTTAGAGATTGTGCTGTAGTTAAAAAAGATTCAATATTAAATTCTAAACTTTATGCTGCAATTGAGTCTATGACACCAGAAGCATTAATTTATAAAGGCTTGGTAGAAAGTAAAGTTAGTATTTTGCACTGGTTAGAGGATATTTAATTCTGGCTTCTAAATTCTTCAAGGCAAAAAATAAATTGCAATTGAGTAAGGTACAGATAATTGTAGAAAGTTGTGCCCCTACCCGTGTACTTCATTTACCTGAAATACAGTGTATAATTTTTTTATCAAAGTAACTCTAGAGGAGATCGTTAAAAATGAACAAGATAAATATAGAAGATTTTATAACAAAAGAAAACTTGGTAGAACTCGACGACAAAACTGCTGCTATGGTCTACGGAGGCAACGTATCTTCTTCTTTCGAGCAATCTTTAAATCGTCTAACGAGCGCATTCGATGAAGCTATCTATAGAAGTAAACAACTTGAAGCTTTAAAGATTCAGAAAGGTCAGGAATTGAAAGCTGTGAATACGTACATTGACCAGAAATAATTAAAACTCAAATCAGGTGTTTTTCGGTCGTCGCAGTTGCTTGTAATTAATCGGGCCGAGAACTTGGTTCAGGTTACGCAACTGCTCAGCTGTACCCATACCAATTAGGCGATCTCCCGGCACTAACACCGTATCGCCTGTAGGACCGCCGATTAAAGTTCCATCAAGACGGCGAATTGCCAGAACTAATGCCCCAGTTTGCGATCGCAATCTCGCTTTTTGTAAAGTTTGACCGACAAAAGGACAAGAAGCCGGGTCGAGTAAAAATTCTTCCATGTACAACTGGCGGTCGGCACCTGTCAAAATTCCGTCTACAAAGTCCAAAACTTGCGGTCTGAGAGCTGCGGCCGCCATCCGCTTCCCACCAGTAATATACGGTGAAATCACCTCATCTGCACCACCGCGTTGTAACTTTTGTAACGCCTCTTCTGTACTGGCGCGAGCGATCGCCCGAATTTCTGGATTCAGTGTTTTTGCTGATAAAACTGTATATAAATTTTCGGCATCAGAAGGTAATGCTGCAACCAAACAAATCGCCCTTTCAATGCCTACCTTCAAAAGCGTATCATCTAGCGTTGCATCACCCTGGTATACTGTATAACCTTAAGTTTGCGCCCTTTGTACAGATTCAATCTCCGAATCAATGACTACAAAAGGTACACCTTCTGCCCGGAATTCCTTGGCAATTTGGCGACCAGTCCGACTAAAACCACAGATAATGTAGTGTTCTGACAGGGATTCCATTAGCCGCCTCTGTTGTTGTAGTCGAATTCCTTGTTGAAAGTAGCCTTCAATAATTGCTTCAGTAAATCTGTTGATAATGTAACCGATATTGACTACGCCCAATAAAATTAGGGCAATTGTAAACAAGCGTCCTCGGCTACCGAGTGGGTGGGTTACTGCACTTAAAGGATGAGTATCTAATAATATGACTCTGCTCATCTGAGCTTTTATTAAGAACGTCAAATAGCGTTGCTGAGTAATGTAAAAAGTACTCAGCAACGCTACTTGCTGAATGCCCCGCAAGATTACAGGCAGAATCTTTTTACCTTCTTGACAGACACAGCGATCGCACAGCACCCTTCTTTGATGAAAGCAAGTGCGTTAGCATCAGGATAGTGTACCCTAGCTAGATTCTCGACCAAAAAGCAGACAAAGCCTACACACTCAAAGCTTGCGTAAAATCCTACATAACCGTAAAATTACTTACATGATGTAAAGCGATCGCCCCTAGTTAAATGGAGTCAAAAAGCGTGGGTGATTCACGAAGCGATCGGGCTTTGGGAGAATTAAAAGTAATTTTTTGGGATTTCTAGGAAACTAGTAAATAACTATTATGATGAAAAACTTCCAGGAGGAGAGGTAGTGAGCTTACAAACTCTAGTTGAACAAACCACCATCCCCCCAAATTCAGGGTCTACAACACCCAGTCCCTTTGATGCAGATAGCTTTAATCAAGCTGTCATGTCTACCTATGGGCGGTTTCCCTTAGCCCTAGAACAAGGCGCTGGTTGTCGGGTTTGGGATACACAGGGGCGCGAATATTTGGATTTTGTAGCGGGAATTGCCACTTGCACCTTAGGACATGCCCACCCAGTGATGGTAGAAGCGGTGACGCGCCAAATCCAAAAGCTGCATCATGTCTCTAATTTGTACTATATTCCCGAACAAGGTGAATTGGCAAAATGGATCGTTGAACATTCCTGTGCCGATCGCGTCTTTTTCTGCAACTCTGGAGCTGAAGCTAACGAAGCAGCAATTAAATTAGCCAGAAAATATGCCCACACGGTATTAGACATTGAAAAACCGATTATCTTAACCGCCAATGCCAGTTTCCACGGCCGGACTTTAGCCACCATTACGGCCACAGGACAACCGAAATATCAAAAATACTTCGATCCTTTAATGCCTGGATTCCACTACATAAATTACAACGATATTAACTCTGTGGAACTGGCGATTAGCGAGTTGGATGAAGGCGATTATCGTGTAGCAGCGATTTTAATTGAGCCTTTGCAAGGAGAAGGCGGCGTGCGTCCCGGAGACATTGCCTATTTCAAAAAGCTACGGCAGATTTGCGACGAAACCGGAATTTTGCTGATTTTTGATGAAGTGCAAGTCGGCATGGGTCGCAGTGGTAAGTTATGGGCTTACGAACATCTGGGCGTCGAACCGGATATTTTCACCAGTGCTAAAGGCTTGGGTGGCGGTATCCCCATTGGTGCGATGATGAGCAAAAAATTCTGCTATGTTTTTCAACCAGGAGAACACGCCAGTACATTTGGTGGAAATCCTTTTGTGTGTGGTGTAGCACTGAGTGTTTGCCAGACATTAGAGCGAGAAAATATCTTGCAGAATGTCCAAGACAGAGGCGAACAGCTACGAACTGGATTAAAAGCGATCGCCACCAAATATCCTCATCACATTAGCGAAGTTCGGGGTTGGGGTTTAATCAATGGTTTAGAATTGCGATCTGAAATTAGCCTCACCGCAGCCGATGTGGTTAATGCTGCCATCAACGAGGGTTTATTGCTCGTCCCAGCAGGGCCAAAAGTCATCCGATTTGTGCCACCGTTGATTGTCACAGAAGCCGAAGTCAACACTGCTTTGCAAGCTGTGGAAAAAGCAATAGCGATCGCCACAAAATAAGTAGTTGCACAAAATTAAATCAAGTACACTCTTTGGGGCACAACATGTTGTGCCCCTACGACGATCTGTACCTCACAACTTCTAATCTGCTGTATTTTTTCTGGCAAACTTGTACAATTATCAAGGCGCTTTCCACTAACAGGCACTTCTTAGATGTAATACCCATTTAAAAAATGATTGTGATATACGGATTACAACTTAACGACGCACACAAAGCGATCGCCAATCCAAAATCTCAAATCTAAAATCCAAAATTGTATAAGATTTGATAACTTTTACCTCATGACTGGAGAGCAAAATCTTGGGAATAGAACTACGCAGTTTCGTGTTTCTCGACAGCCTGCAACCTCAACATGCAGCATATATGGGAACAGTAGCCCAAGGTTTCTTACCATTACCAGGAGATACATCCCTGTGGATTGAAATCTCACCTGGCATCGAAATTAATAAAATTACAGATGTAGCCCTAAAAGCCGCCTCCGTGCGTCCGGGAGTACAGGTAGTTGAACGCTTGTACGGTCTATTAGAAGTTCATTCTGGCTCCCAAGGCGAAACGCGAGCTGCTGGGCAAGCCATTTTGGCAACCTTAGGAGTCCGCAGAGACCAATGTCTTAAACCGCGTGTTGTTTCCAGCCAAATTATTCGCAACATCGATGCTTACCAGACACAACTGATCAATCGCAGCCGTCGGGGACAGCTTCTATTAGCAGGGCAAACATTATATGTATTAGAAGTTGAGCCTGCTGCTTACGCCGCCTTGGCTGCCAATGAAGCAGAGAAATCGGCATCAATAAACATTCTTGAAGTGCAAGCTGTAGGTAGTTTTGGACGGCTTTACTTGGGTGGAGAAGAGCGAGATATTCTAGCAGGTGCAGCGGGAGCATTAACAGCTATTGAAAGTGTACCCGGTCGAAATCCTCAAAGTCAGCGTCAGGAATGAAGAGTAGTGAGTGGGAAGTGAGTGGGAAGTGGGGGAGATGAGGGGGCAGGGGGCAGAGGGGAAAATTTCTAACTCTTAACTTCTAACTCCAAACTCCAAACTCCAAACTCCAAACTCCAAACTCCAAACTCTTAACTCCTAACTCAGTACTAATAAAGCACTTGTTGATAAAGGAGAGAAAATGGCAAATCAAGAGCATCTGGGTTTACTCAAAGCAGGTGCAGTTATATGGACTGAGTGGAGAAACAAAAATCCCCAGATTCAACCAGACCTCAGCGGTGCAAATCTGCAAGGAGATAACCTCAGAGGTGCAGATCTCCAAGGTGTGAACTTGAGCAAGGGAGATTTAACTAATGCTTTACTTGTGCGGGCAAACCTGAGCAATGCTGAACTCAGTGGCGCAAACTTCCACAAAGCGTTACTTACTGAAGCTAATCTGAATTCTGCTAACTTTAGTGTTGCTAACTTGAGTGGTGCTACACTTGCACAGGCAAATCTCAGTGATGCCAATTTAATTGGTGCTGACTTGAGTGAGGCGAATCTCAGAGGTGCTGCCCTTGCTCATGCTAATCTCATTGGCACCGATTTAAAAAGCGCTAACTTGAGAGATGCGGATTTAGATGCAGCGAAACTAATTCGAGCCAATCTCTGTTTTGCTAACCTGATTGAAGCTAACTTGATTGAAGCTGATTTGGGTGAGGCCAGCTTATACGAGGCGGAAATGTTAGGGGCTTATCTTTATAAAACTGATTTGTATAAAGCTAATTTGACCAAGGCTCACCTGAGTGGTGCATATTTGTTGTCTGCTAACTTGAATGAAGCAGACTTAAGCCAAGCTGATTTGAGTTGGGCTAACCTCAGACGAGCAAACTTGGCAGGGGCCAATTTCAGAAAAGCGAACCTCAGAGGAGCTGATTTGAGGTTCGCTCACCTCACTGGTGTCAATTTTCAAGAAGCAATTATGCCTGATTCTTCAAAGCACGATTAGTTAGTAAATTTGACCGCTTAGTTCAAGAAATGTCAATTCTGGGCAAAGTAGTCGAACGCTGGTCTACACCTGCATTTGATCGCATTGGCGAAAGCCACATTCTCCTCACGCCAGAATTCTCAAAATAGTAGATAGAGCGCGGGGCTGCTGCTGCTAAAGCTTCAACTACTTTACCAATCACTTGTTTTCGTGTCGTCCCAAACTTCTAATTCCAAATCGTGGAGATAGGTTAGTCCACTTTGAATTTGTGCCTCTGTTCCTTTGAGTTCAAGGTCAAACCAACCATCACCGACAGCATTGGCTCCCAAAATCGCTGCTGTGATATTCACAGTCAGATGGTAATCAGATATCAACCTAGAAATCACAGGTTCCTGATGATATTCCTGAGGAATTTTGAGTCGAATTCGTTTATTTGTAGGTGTGTCAGTAGCCATAGAAGGGAGTGTGGGAAGTGTGGAGATGAGGGAGATGAGGGGGATGAGGGAGATGGGGAGGTGGGGAGATGAGGAGAGAATTGCACCCCATCACTCTACCACCCCATCACCCCACCTCCCCATGCCCAATGCCCAACTTATTGAACATCTTTAATGCGGGTTTTGCGTTCTAGAATCTCTTTGAGTACTAAGGTGACTACTGCTAGTAGGGCTAACAGTACAGCGGCAGAAAAGGCGGCTTCGGTTTCATACTGTTTGTAAGCGTCTTCCACAAACAGTGGTAAACTCTGGGTTTGGTCGGCAATGTTGCCTGATACCACAGAAACTGCGCCGAATTCACCCATTGCTCTGGCGTTGGTCAAAATTAAACCGTAGAGTAAGCCCCAACGGATACTGGGTAAGGTGACGCGCCAAAATATTTGCCAATCTTTAGCACCTAAGGTTCTAGCCGCTTCTTCTTGGTCTTTGCCAAATTCTTCTAAAACCGGAATTACTTCCCGTGCTACAAAAGGCATACTCACGAAGGCTGTAGCCAACACCATACCAGGGAAGGCAAAGATAATTTTGATATCATTTGCCTGGAGCCAAGGGCCGAACCATCCTTGCCGTCCGTATAGTAGGACAATCATCAATCCTGCGACTACGGGGGAGATGGAAAAGGGCAGGTCAATAATGCTCAAAACTATGGCGCGTCCGGGAAATTTATGGCGAGCGATCGCCCAAGCTGCACACAAACCAAATACTGTATTTAATGGTAGAGAAATTGCAGCTAACAATAACGTCAACCATGCTGCATGGAGAAAAGCTGGTTTGCTTAGGTTAGATAGAAATGGCCCGACTCCTTTGCTGAAGGCTTGAATAAAAACGTTAATTGCAGGCAGATATTGAACTAGAGTTAAATAGGCGATCGCTATACCAATTAAAACTATTGGCACCCACTTTTTCTGCTGTTTCGGCTTGGTTGTATCTGTAATATCTTCAGATGCAGATGAGTGAAAACTTGGCTTATTTACTGTCATATCGCCTTGCCCACGCTTGTAAGAAATTAATTGCCAATAGCAACACTAAGGAAATTGATAGTAGAACTATGCCAATTACTGTTGCACCAGAATAGTCATACTGCTCTAATCGCTGGAAAATCAGTACAGGCGCGATTAAATCTTGGAATGGTGTATTGGAAGAAATAATCACTGTTGAACCATATTCGCCAACTGCACGGGAAAAACCCAAAGCAACACCAGTCAAAATTGTCGGAAATAATGGTGGTAAAATCACTTTCCAAAAGGTCTGCCATTGAGAAGCACCCAAACACCAAGCGACTTCTTCAATTTCATGTTCCATTTCTTGAAGCACGGGCTGTACAGTTCTCACCACAAAAGGCAGTGAGATAAAGATCATTGCCACTGCTACCCCTGTTCGAGTGAAAGATACTTTAATTCCTAGAGGTGCTAACAGCGAACCTATCCAGCCGTTATCGCTGTAAACTGTCGCCAGTGTTAAACCTGCTACCGATGTTGGTAATGCAAATGGTAAATCTACTGTGGCGTCAATTAAGCGTTTCAAGGGAAAGTCATAGCGGACTAAGACCCAAGCAATCAAAGTACCAAATATGCCATTCAGCAGGGCAGCAAATAATGAAGTCACAAAAGTTACATTGTATGTCGCTAATGCAATCTCACTAGTGGCGATCGCCCAAAACTTAGCCGGAGGTTCAGTACTCGCTTTTAAGAACATCGCAACTATGGGGATGAACAACATCACCGTCAGATATGCGATGGTGATTCGCCAAGTCCAAGGAACTCGCTGCAATCTCTTCCAAAACGGTGTTTTACGTTCAATTTCTACAGCAGGAGATAAAGTTGTCATAGTCAAAAATTCAAAATTTAAACAAAATTCAGGAGTCAGGAGTCAGAATTCAGGAGTCAGAATTCAAGAGCCAAAATTCAGTTGAATATTCTGCATGACTGACGGATGTAACTTACTTTGACCTAGTAGCATAAACGGTGAAACATTCGCGTCTAATTTAAAATTTGGTGGTCTACAATTTCTGAATTTTTAATTGTGACTCCTGAATTTACCAATTCTGAATTCTGAATTATGACTCCTGAATTCTTCTTAATTACCTTTTCTTTTGGGCTTGTATCTTATCAAACACACCCCCATCTGCGAAGAACTTTTTATCAATTTCTTCCCAACCACCAAAGTCCTGAACTGTACCTAAAGTTTTTACCTTAGGAAATTTATCTGTAGCTGATTTACTTTGAGCTACTTCCTCATTTGCAGGTCTGAATCCTAATTTAACAAACTCTTCTTGTGCTTGCGGAGTATAGAGGAATTTGACAAAACCTTCAGCAACTTCCCGGTTTCCATGCTTATCGACGTTTGTATCTACTACAGCTACGGGATTGTCGATGGATATATTCACATCGGGAATCACATAATCTACTTTCTCGCCTTTTTGTTGCGCCAGAATAACTTCGTTTTCGTAGTTAATTAAAACATCTCCTTGACCTTGTTTAGCAAATGCATCGGTGGCTTCCCGCGCATCTTTAGTTAGGATTGGCACGTTGTTGTAAACTTTGGTGACAAATTCAGTCGCTTTAGCGTCATCGCCACCTGTTTTAATTACGGAGTTCCAAAGTGCTAAGAAATTCCACTTAGCAATGCCTGAGGTTTTCGGGTCAGCAGTAATCAGTTTGACATCACCTTTGACTAAATCTTCCCAAGTTTTGATGCCTTTGGGGTTACCAGGGCGAGTTATAATTGCTGCTACAGATTTGGAGACAATACCATTATTGGGGACTTCTTTTTCCCATCCTGACTGAATTAATCCAGCTTTCTCAATTTTTGAAGTGTCTCCTGCTAATGCTAAGTGAACGATATCTGCTTCCAAACCATCGATAATGGCGCGAGTTTGAGAACCAGAACCGCCATAACTTTGCTTGAAGGTGACAGTTTGGTTATGATCTTTTTTCCACTGTTCTACAAATTTAGGAATGATGGCTTCGTGAGCAGCTTTGGTAACTGCGAAGGAAACGAGGGTTAGTTGAACATCCTTGTTAGTAGCAGCCGCAGGACTAGCAGCAGGAGCTTCGGTGGAAGAATTGCTCCCATCTCCACCGGAGCAGGCGGCAAGTGCGATACTCAATAATGCACTTGCCAAAAACAGCGATACAAAGCTTTTGAGCGAATTCAGTCTGAACCGATAGGTTCTATGTTCAGCGATCGCTTGTAATATTTTTAGTGGGCGCTGCCACAAACTCATTCTATTTCCTCCGCTAAATCTACGCTTACTAGATGGGAATACAGTTATATACTGTAGTATATTACTAGGTTTTTGCTCCAATTTGGTGACAAATACACAAAAACCTCATATTCCGATAGAGAATATGGTGATTTTATCAGTTCTATGAGCAATTACAAATAGTTTGAGTTTAAAATATTAAATTGTCATGACAATGAGCTAGCAAGTTGCTTGATGTAATGGCGATCGCTTTTTGTTAACCTAGTGCAGAAAAATCAAGTAAGGTTTTGAGTCCAAGAGCAATGACCGTGGTGAGAAATATACGGCGTAACCAGATATTGTTAAGTTTTAGGGCAACCTGCGATCCGACAATGCCGCCAATAAACATAGTAATACTGAGAATAATACCAAGCTTGTAATCGACTATTCCCTGTGTTAAGAAAATAATGGTGGCAATTAGCGAAGAAAAAATATTAATCAACTTTGTATTTGCTACCGCTTCAACAAATGTCATCCGAAATAAACTGACATAAGCTGCTGTCAGCATTGTGACATAGCCACCACTAAAGAGACCACCATAAACACCAAGCACAAAGGTTGCTAGATATCCACCAATTTCTGCCATTTTTGATGGCTTATCTATTGTTGAAATGACTCCAGCCTGACGATTAGCAATTGAAAATATCACAACTATAATCATCAAAATTGAGATAATTACAGGCATCGATTTTGCAGGGATAATTAAAACAAGTAACGCACCAATAATTGAACCTAAAATCGTTAGCAAAATGATGATTGCCAAGCGATTGTAGTCAATTATTTTTTTACCAATAAAAGGCAATGTACCCCCAACACTCATAAAGGTTAATGCCAGCATATTGGTTGCAAGAGCAGTACGCGGTTCAATACTAAATTGCAACATTACAGGGACGGTAATTAAAGAAGTGCTTCCTGTAATGACGCTGAGGACACTTGTTATAAAGAAAATAGCTATGAGCAATAGTAATTGAATATCAAGCATAAAAAATAATTTTTGTTGTTAGCAATACATTTTTTGATAATGCTGATAATAGCCAATAGATATTTTGATCTATTAGATTTAGAGCCTTGATTTTCACTATATTAATATAGTTAAACTTACGTGTAAAATTATTTTTTATACCAATTTAAATGGTATTTATTTGGAAACAAATTGGTAACAACTAAGTTGGGTATATTGATTTTCAAACGTTGGTAAAATATAACGGTTTTTTAGTAGGTGAATTGCAGCAAAATACCATAGTGCGTAAAATTATCGCTCTTCCATCACTCTGGTAAAAGAAAAATCAGACCCAATTTTTAAACCTTAGATGGGGTAAGGGTTTTAGAGTTTATTTTTTGACTAAATGGCTGAAATCAAGATTTTTCGTAAAAGCCTTGTACTGCAAGGGTTATAGATTATTCTCTCATGAGAGTGATGGAAGAGCGATATTGTTATGTAATTTTTAAATATTTCTGCAACGAATTGATTGTAAATGTTATTTACGAAATATAGTAATTATAAATATTAGTAAATAATAAGATTCCCGATTTATTTGAGAAATCGGGAATCCTTACGCTTGCGATTTGAACAAAATCAAATTGTGGTTGCTAGATCAGATATTTTCAAGAAAACTACCAAAGCATTTGTTCAGTAATATTATCGGCTTACTCAACCAATACCAGCTGTTAACTGGAGGCATATTTCAGAGGTAACCCGTCCTGAAATACTAGCAATTCTCCGGGTTGGATTTGTGTCCAAACTTCGTTGTCAGTTAGGGGAGTGGTAGCAATGACGGCGACGCGATCGCGTTCGGTAGTCACTTCCCGAAAATCCACAGTCATATCTTGGTCAATCAAATGGGCAGCAGCAAAGGGCGCTTGGCGTACAATATAGCTGAGTTTGGTTGAGCAATAAGCAAAAAAGTGTTCTCCATCTGATAACAAGTAATTAAACATACCTAATTTGGCAATTACATCAGTAATTTCTTGCAGCACAGAATAGAGTTCTTTAATGGAAGGCTCACCTCCAGGAAAGCGTTCTCGTAATGTTTCTAGTATCATACAGAATGCTTTTTCGCTATCGGTATCACCTACAGCTTGATAAAAGCCCATATTTTCTGGATGAAAATCTGGTAAATTACCGTTGTGGGCAAATACCCAATACTTACCCCATAATTCTCTGCGGAAAGGATGGCAGTTGTGTAAAGCAACTTCACCCTGAGTAGCTTTGCGGATATGGGCGATGACATGGGTTGAGTGGATGGGATAACTCCGCACAAACTCCGCCACTGGAGAAGCGACAGAAGGTTGGGCATCTA
>VFQR01000807.1_pt1 | contig 32270 bp, 27 predicted proteins | sample 3512321 | NCBI WGS metagenome assembly VFQR01 (sample SAMN10412374, study PRJNA504923) | tailings metagenome | isolation source: Relicate 3 Philex TSF1 revegetated site | place: Philippines: Tuba, Benguet | collected 2017-08-29 | reverse complement strand
ATCCCGAATCCCGAATCCCGAATCCCGAATCCCGAATCCCGAATCCCGAATCCCGGCGCCGGGCTCAGCCCGGCAGCGCCAGATCATCCAGCACGGCGCGCAGGAAGCGTGCGGCTTCGCCGCCGGTCGCGGCGCGGTGGTCGAAGGTGAGGCTCAGCGGAATGATCTTGTGGGTCTCGATGCCGCCCATGACGGGGACCAGTTGATGGCGGCCGCGGCCGGCGGCGAGGATGGCGACGCAGGGCGGCACGATCACCGGCGTCGCGTACTTGCCTGCGAACATGCCGAAGTTGCTCAGCGAGATCGTGTAGCCGGACAGCTCGGACGACGGGATGCTGCGGTCCATGACCTGCGCGCGCAGGCGGTCCACCGACTGGCGGATGCCGGCGGCGTCCAGCACGTCGGCATTGCGCAGGGCAGGGACGAACAGGCCGTCGTCGGTGTCGACCGCGATGCCGATGTCGACGTGCGGGTGCAGGGTGCGGGTCAGGTTGTCGCCGTCGAACCAGGCGTTGAGCGCCGGCACCGCCTTGCAGGCGCGGACGATGGCGCGGATCAGACGCACGGTGATGTCGTTGCCGGGCGTCCAGGCGTGGATGTCGGCGTCGTCGGTCAGGGTGGTCGGCACCACCTGCGCGTGTGCCGCGGCCATCACCCGCGCCATGTTGCGGCGGACGCCCTTGAGCTGCTCGGGCTGGCCGGTGGCAGCGGCCGCGGACGGGGGGCGTGTGGCCATGGGCTTGCCGGAGGCGGACAGCGGCGTGCGGGTGGCGGCAGGCTGGGGCTGTGCCTGGGAGGTGGCCGACGCTTGGGCGATACCCGGACCCTCTCCCCCAGCCCTTGCCTTCGCTTCGCTCGGGCTCACCGAGCCATGGGCTCCCACCGGGAGCCCATCAACGGCCCGGTTCGCTCCACTGGGAGAGGGGAGCGAAGCCGGAGCGTTCGAGCGCGCCGACGCAGGCGCGCTGCCCTCGGCCGCCGCGCGTTTGACGTCGTCCATCGAGACCACGCCCTCGGGGCCGGTGGCGCGTACGCGTCCAAGGTCGACGCCGAGCTTCTTCGCCAGCGCGCGCACCGCCGGCATGGCGCGCACGCCGCCGACGCTGACGGCTGCCTCGCTGCGCACCTGGTCGCTGACCTGCATGGCGCCGACCACGGTGCCGGCGTCGGCGCGTTCGGCCTTGGTGGTGCTGGCACTGATCGTTTCAGAGGCGGCAGGCGCGGCGCTAGCGGAGGCGGCGCCGGCTGTGGCGGTAGCGCTGGCGGGCGATGCGTTTGCTGCGGCAGCGGGAGCCGCTTGCGCCGCCGGCGCATGGTGGTGCCCGTGCCCGGTGTCCTGCGCATCGGCGCGCTGCGGCAGGCTGGGGTCGATCAGGAACTCGGCCAGCACCGCGCCGGTGTTGATGATGTCGCCCGGGCCGCCAGCCAACTTCAGCACCGTGCCCGAACAGGGCGCCGGCACCTCGACCACGGCCTTGGCGGTCTCCATCGACACCAGCGGCTCGTCGAGCTTGATGACATCGCCAACCTTGACGAACCACTCGACGATGGTGGCGTCGGGCAGGCCTTCGCCGAGGTCGGGCAGGTAGAAGGATTTGTTCGAACTCATTGCGGACTCCAGCGCGCGCGGCGCGTCGTGCATTGGTGTTTGGCTCCGAAGCGCTGATCGAGTTCGCGCTTCGGAGCTTTCGAAACCTACTCCCCTCTCCCCTTGTGGGAGAGGGGTCGGGGGAGAGGGGTGGAGCGCTTGTCGCGAGCGTGTTCCCCCTCTCCCCAACCCCTCTCCCACAAGGGGAGAGGGGCTCAGCTGCGGCGAGCGTTGCGGCTGCAGCGCCCGATTGCCGCTGCGTCTCTCCCCTCCCCCCTGGAGGGGGAGGGGTAGGGGGAGCGGGGGAGAACGCTTGCCGCGAGTGCCGTCCCCCTCTCCCCAACCCCTCTCCTACGAGGGGAGAGGGGCTCAGCGTGGTGCAAGCGTCGTCGTTGCGCTACGTACAGTACGTGCGGCCGCGCGGTGCCTTCGAAGCACACACCTTGTGACTCAACTGCGCCGCTCAGCCGTACTGCATCGCCCTGCGCGCGGCGGCCAGGATCTTCTCTACGCTCGGCAGGAACTTCATTTCCAGCCTGAACAATGGAATGTGGGTGTCGTAACCCGTCACTCGCTCGACCGGGGCCTTCAAGTCGAACATCGACTGCTCGGCCAGGCGCGCCGCGATCTCTGCGCCGAAGCCGGCGGTTTTCGCGGCCTCGTGGACGATCACGCAGCGGCCGGTCTTGGCCACCGATTCGGCGATGGTGTCGAAGTCCAGCGGCTTGAGCGTGGCGACGTCGATGACCTCGGCGCTGATGCCCTCGCGCGCCAGCGCCTCGGCCGCTTCCAGCGTCTCCTTGACCTGCGCGCCCCAGCTCACCAGGGTGATGTCCGAGCCGTCGCGCAGCACGAAGCAGACATCCAGCGGCAGGGCCTCGCCGTCGTCGGGCACCTCCTCCTTGTACTGGCGGTAGATGCGCTTGGGCTCCAGGTAGATCACCGGGTCGGGGTCGCGGATCGCCGCCAGCAGCAGGCCGTAGGCGCGCTGCGGGCTGCTTGGCATCACCACGCGCAGGCCGGGCACGTTGGTGAACAGCGCCTCGTTGGCCTCGCTGTGGTGCTCGGGCGCGCGGATGCCGCCGCCCCAGGGCACGCGCAGCACCATCGGGCAGCTCAGGCGACCGCGCGTGCGGTTGCGGAAGCGCGCGGCGTGGCAGATCAGATGATCCAGCATCGGATAGACGAAGCCGTCGAACTGCACCTCGGCGACGGGCTTCATGCCCTGCGTCGCCAGGCCCACGGTGAGTCCGGCGATGGTGGTCTCATCGAGTGGCGTGTCCAGCACCTTGTCGGCGCCGAAGCGCTGCTGCAGGCCGGCGGTGGCGCGGAACACACCGCCGTTGACGCCGACGTCCTCGCCCAGCACGAGCACGCTCGGGTCGCGCTGGATCTCGTAGGCCAGGGCCTGGGTGATCGCTTCGATCAGGGTGATCGCATTGCTGCTCATCGGCCGCGGCCCTCCCACTGCAGCGCGTCCTCGCGCTGGGCGGCGAGATCGGCCGGAAGCTCGGCGTAGAGGTAGTCGAACATGGCTTCCACGGGCTGGCTGCGGGTTTCCAGATAGGCATTGACCTCGACGTCGACCTCTGCCTCGCAGGCGCGCTTCCATTCGGCTTCTTGCGCTTCGTCCCACAGGCCCTTCGCGGTGAGCCAGCTGCGCAGGCGCAGGAAGGGCTCGCGCGCCCAACCGGCCTTGACCTCGTCCTCGCCGCGGTAGCGGCGGGCGTCGTCGGCGGTGGTGTGGTCGGACAGGCGATAGGTCACCAGCTCCAGCACGGTGCCGCCTTCGCCACTGCGCGCACGCTCCAGCGCGCGGCGCACGGCCTCGTAGACGGCGATGACGTCGTTGCCGTCGACCTGCAGGCTGTGCAGGCCGCCGGCCAGGCCCTTCTGCGCCAGGGTCTGCGCGCCGGTCTGGGCCGAGCGCGGCACCGAGATCGCCCACTGGTTGTTGACGATGCACAGCAGGAAGGGCAGGCCGTAGGCGCCGGCCGAGTTGATCGCCGCATAGGTGTCGGACTTCGAGCTGCCGCCGTCACCGACGCAGGCCACCGCGACGCGCGCTTCTCCGCGCAGCTTGAAGGCGAGCGCGGCACCGGCCGCATGCAGACACTGGGTGCCAATCGGCACGCACCAGGGGTAGTCGTGTTTCGGACCCGCGAAATCGTTGCCGCGCTCGTCGCCGCCCCAGTACATCAGCACGTCGCGCGGGCGCACGCCGCGCATGAACTGCGCGCCGTATTCGCGATACGAAGGCGCGAACACGTCCTCGGGGCGCATGGCCGCGCCGATGCCGACATGCGCGGCCTCATGGCCAAGGCAGCTGGCATAGGTGCCGAGCTTGCCGGTGCGCTGCAGGGCCACGGCCTTGGTGTCGAAGCTGCGCACGCGCAGCATCTGCTTGAACAGCTCCAGCACCGGCCGGCCATCGCCGACGAAGTCCGGAAGCGGGGCGACCTCGCGGCCCTCGGGATCGAGGAACTGCAGGTGCTCGATGGAAAACTGCGCGACGGTACTCATGCGCGGGCGGCGTCCATGCAGGGGCGAAAGAAGTTGCACAGGAAACGATTTTGCTGCGTCGCGGGCAAGGTGCACTGCCGCAAAACGCTGCGGAACGGTCGCTTCACGCAAGCCCGACGCGCATTCCTGCGGGCTGGGCGCAACAACCTTCGTCTGCGGCGGGGCCGCGCGCTGCGGTATGGTTGCGCCCCTTGGCGCGCCACGGCAGGCGCAGCCGCGGCCGGGGAGGCCCTTGCTTGAACACCGAGACCAATCAGCGCGCGCTGGAGGCGGGGATCACCCGCGACCTGAAGGACCGCCTGAGCTACGGCGGCTACCTGCAGCTCGACACCCTGCTGTCGGCGCAGCAGCCGGTCTCGAAAGCCGGCAACCACGACGAGCTGCTGTTCATCATCCAGCACCAGGTCTCCGAGCTGTGGATGAAGCTGATCATCCACGAGCTGCGGCTGGCCATCGCGCACCTGCAGCGCGACGAGCTGGGCCCGGTGCAGAAGATCCTGGCGCGGGTGAAGCAGGTGCAGCGGCAGCTGTTCGAGCAGTGGTCGGTGCTGGAAACGCTCACCCCGTCCGAGTACCTGCGCTTCCGCGATTCGCTGGGGCCCTCTTCGGGCTTCCAGTCGCATCAGTACCGGCTGATCGAGTTCATGCTCGGCAACAAGAACGCCGACATGCTGGACGTGTTCGAGCACGCGCCGGCAATCCGCGCCGAGCTCGCCGCCGCGCTGTCGGCGCCCAGCCTGTACGACGAATTCCTGCGCCATCTGGCGCGCTGCGGCCACGCGGTGCCGCGGGCCTGCGTGGAGCGCGACTTCAGCCAGACCCACACCCGTGAGCCCGAGCTCATCCCGGTGTTCAAGCGCATCTACGAGGACACCGACACGCACTGGGCGGCCTACGCGATGTGCGAGCAGCTGGTCGATGTCGAGGAGAGCTTCCAGCTCTGGCGCTTCCGCCACATGAAGACGGTGGAGCGCATCATCGGCTACCGTCGCGGCACCGGCGGCAGCTCGGGCGTCGGCTTTCTCAAGCAGGCGCTGGAGCTGACCTTCTTCCCCGAACTGCTGGACGTGCGCACCGTGCTGGGGCGCTGAGCGCCACACCGATTCCTGCTGCAAATCTCAAGGAGACCCGAATGACCCAAACCACTGAACTGCAAGCCCCGCGCGGGGCGCTTGCACGCGCGCTCGACGTGGTCGAGCGCGTCGGCAACAAGCTGCCCGATCCGGCGGTGCTGTTCCTGCTGCTGATGTTCGTGGTGTGGGTGGTGAGCTGGCTGCTGTCGAGCGTGAGTTTCGGCGAGATCGATCCGCGCACGGGCAATCCAGTGCAGATCGTCAGCCTCTTGGCGGGGACCTCGCTGACCGAGTTCACCGCACGCATGGTCAACACCTTCGTCACCTTCCCGCCGCTGGGCGTGGTGCTGGTGGCGATGCTGGGCCTCGGCGTGGCCGAGCACACCGGTTTCATCAACGCCGCCCTGCGCGCCATGCTGTCGATCACGCCGCGCATGCTGCTGACGCCGGTGCTGATCGGCGTGGGCATCCTCAGCCACATCGCGGTCGATGCCGGCTATGTGCTGGTGATCCCGCTGGGCGCGGTGATCTTCTACGCCGCCGGCCGCCATCCGCTGGCGGGCATCGCCGCGGCCTTCGCCGGCGTCTCGGGCGGCTTCTCGGCGACCTTCGTGCCCTCCAGCCTCGACCCGCTGCTGTCGGGCCTGACCCAGAGCGCCGCCCAGCTGCTCGACCCGGCCGTGCAGGTGAACTCGCTGAACAATTACTTCTTCACCACCGCCTCGGCGGTGTTGATCATGCTGGTCGGCTGGTTCCTCACCGACAAGGTGATCGAGCCGCGCCTCAAGCGCGGCACGGTGGTCGACGGCGACCCCGCGCAGATGCCGAGCCTCGATGCGCTGAAGTCGAACGAGGTGCGCGGATTGAAGGCGGCGCTGGGCGCGATGTTCGCGGCGATCGTACTGTTCACCCTGACCGTGCTGCCGGAAACCACGCCTTGGGCGGCGCCCGCGGCGCAGGTGCCGGAGGGCGTGCATCCGCTGGTGCACAACACCGCGCCGCTGATGCAGTCGATCGTCCCGCTGATCTTCATCCTGTTCCTGGTGCCGGGCGTGGTTTACGGCTACGTCACCGGCAGCGTGAAGAGCCACCGCGACATCGTGGCCGGCATGAGCAAGGCGATGGGCGGCATGGGCTACTACGTCGTCATGGCCTTCTTCTGCGCGCTGTTCATCTACGCCTTCAACGCCTCCAACATCGGCGTGCTGCTGGCGCTGAAGGGCGCGAATCTGCTGAAGTCGCTCGGCCTGCCTGTGGGCCTGACCCTGGTCGGCATCATCTTCCTGACGGCGTCGGTGAACCTGCTGATCGGTTCGGCCTCGGCCAAGTGGGCGCTGATCGGCTCGATCATGGTGCCGATGCTGATGGAGCTGGGCGTGTCGCCCGACCTGACCCAGGCCGCCTATCGCGTGGGCGACAGCTCGACCAACATCATCACGCCGCTCCTGCCCTACTTCCCGCTGATCGTGGTGTTCTGCCAGAAGTACGTGAAATCGGCTGGTATCGGCACCCTGGTGGCGCTGATGCTGCCGTACTCGGTCACCTTGCTGGTGGTTTGGTCCTCGTTCCTGTTGGGCTACTGGGCCCTGGGCCTGCCGCTGGGCCTCGGCTCCACCTACGAGTACATCGCTCCGGTCGCGGCGGGCGTCGCGCAGTAAGCGCTACCCGCCACCCGGTTTCGAGCGCATGACCGCCCCCACGCTGCCGACGGTGTTCCACGTCGCTGCGTGGGGGCTGTCGTTTGTGGCCCTGGCGCTGGCCGCGCGCCAGCTGCCCTGGTTCAAGCTGCGCGGCGACAGCGAGGCGCAGCACGTGCTGTTCGCCGCCATCCTCGCGGTCTGCGTGCTGCGCTTCGCGGTGTTCGATCGCATCCCCGGCCTGCACCTGCATTTCCTCGGCGCCGGCATCGTCTGCCTGATGTTCGGCACCGCCTTCGCGCTGTGGGTGATGGCCCTGGCTTCGCTGTGCGCGGCGCTGACGCCGGCCGGCGTGTGGCTGGGTGTTGGTCCGGACTTCCTCGCCTGCGGACTGATCCCCGTGCTGTTCCTGCACCTCGTTCGTGCGCAGGTCGAGCGTCGTCTTCCCGGCAACCCCTTCGTATACGTGTTCCTGATCGCCTTCTTCGGTGCGGGCGCGGCCGTGCTGGTCGGGCAGCTGTTCAAGGCCGCCGTCACCGCCGCCCTGGTCGAGGGCGCGGCGCGCGATGCGGCGATGGGCTACGTGGCGTCGGCGCCGCTGATGGTGTTCGGCGAGGCCTTCCTCACCGGCGGCGCGCTGGCCCTGATGGTGGCCTACCGGCCGCAGTGGGTGGCCAGCTTCGAGGACGCGCGCTGGCTGAAGAAGCCCGACTGAGCTCGCCTGTTGTCAAGGTTTGACGCGGGCGTCCGGCGGCGCTCACCATGCGCCGGCTTTGGCGCCGGCGCAGACCGGCCCATGCACACGGCGCGCGGGGGCGCGGCGGGTTGGTCGGGCGGGTGTGCCGGCGGATCCGTGCGCGGCAGCCGCGTCGCGAAGTACGACTACAGGGAGAACATGGATGAGCGCTGCGTCTGACAAGGCGAATGGTTTCGTGCCGCCGCCGCCGGGCCAGTTCCTCGGGCACCCCAATGCCCTCTGGAACCTCTTCGGCACCGAATTCTGGGAACGCTTCATGTACTACGGCATGCGCGCCATGCTGGCGGTGCATGTCGCGGCCGCCTTCTTCGCGCACCTGGGTGACGGCGCCCGCGCGCAGGCCAGCCTGACCTACGGCGGCTTCACCGCGCTCGTCTACATGACCGGCATCCTCGGCGGCTTCGTTGCCGACCGCATCCTCGGCTACCAGCGCTCGATCATGCTGGGGGGCGCGATGATGGCGGTCGGCAGCTACATGCTGATGGCGCCCGACCTCACCACCTTCGTGCTCGGCCTCGCCGTGATCGTGGTCGGCAACGGCATGTTCAAGCCGAACATCTCGACCATGGTGGGCAAGCTCTATGCGCCGGGCGACGCCCGCTGCGATTCGGGCTTCACCATCTTCTACATGGGCATCAACGCCGGCGCGCTGGTCGCGCCGATCATCTGCGCCTCGCTGATCGGCCAGAAGTTCGGATACCGCTGGGGCTTCTTCGCCGCCGGCACCGGCATGATCTTCGGCCTGATGCTGTTCCAGCTGCTGAAGTCCTGGCTGGGCCATGTCGGCACCGCGCCGGCCGGCAAGGAAGGCGCGAAGCCGATCGTGCAGGTGCTGCTGGCGGCCATCGTGCTGGTGGTACCGGTCTACTTCCTGCTCAGCCAGAGCGAGATCCTCGGCGGCCTGCTGATCGCGCTGATGCTGGGCCTGTCGGCCTACTTCGTGATCAGCGGCGTGCGCAGCGGCAGCAAGCAGCAGCTGCACCGCTACATCGCCATGCTGATCCTGTTCGCGGCCAACATCCTGTTCTGGGCCCTGTTCGAGCAGGCCGGCTCTTCGCTGAACTTCCTGGCCCAGGATTACGTGCGCATGCCGGATGTGTCGATCTTCGGCTGGACGCCGACCTTCGAGATCTTCCAGTCGGTCAACCCGATCTTCATCATCCTGCTGGCGCCCTTCTTCGCCGCGATGTGGGTCAAGCTCGACCGCGCCGACTGGAATCCGTCCATCCCGCGCAAGTTCGCCTACGGCCTGGCCGGTGCGGCGATTGGCTTCTACGTGCTGGTGTTCGCCATCCAGAACTTCGTCGGTGAGGACGGCAAGATCAGCTGGATCTGGCTGACCCTGACCTACCTGATCCACACCATGGGCGAGCTCTGCCTGTCGCCGATCGGCCTCGCCATGGTCACCAAGCTGGCCCTGCCGAAGGAGACCGGCCTCGCCATGGGCGGCTGGTTCCTGTCGATTGCGATGGCCAACTACGTGGCCGGCCGCATTGCCGCGATCGCCTCGGGCGGCGCCGGCGGCGAGGAAGCCGCCAGTTCGCTGGTGCAGTACGCGGGCACCTTCAACCAGCTGTTCCTGATCGGCATCGTGATCGCGGTGCTGTTCTTCCTCGCCGCGCCGCTGATCAACCGCCTGATGCACGGCGTGAAGTAAGCCGCGCGACACACGCAAGACCTCGACGGCCCGGTTCTCCGGGCCGTCGCTTTTCCACCCTCCCCGTGAGATCCGCCATGGCCGCACCCGCGCCGTCTTCGACTTCCTTCGACCCGCCGCCTCCGGGCGATCGCTTCGGCCACCCCGAAGCCCTGTGGCAGCTGGTGCACTCCGAGTTCTGGGAGCGCTTCGCCTACTACGGCATGCGCGCCCTGCTGGCGGTGTACGTGGCGGCGACCTTCTTCTCGCTGCTGCCCGAGGGCGAGGCCAAGGCGCAGGCGGCGCTCACCTACGGCGCCTACACCGCCCTGATCTACGCCACCGGCATCTTCGGCGGCAGCATCGCCGACCGCTTCATCGGCTACCGCAAGGCGATCGTGATCGGCGGCCTGCTGATGGCGGCGGGCCTGTTCCTGCTGCTGATCAAGGACCTGCAGTGGTTCCTGCTGGGCCTGTCCTTCATCGTCGTCGGCAACGGCCTGTTCAAGCCGAACATCTCGACCATGGTCGGCCGCCTGTACGCACCGGAAGACGTGCGCCGCGACTCTGGCTTCACCTGGTTCTACATGGGCATCAACGCCGGCGGCGCGGTGGCGCCGGTGGTCTGCGGCTGGCTCATCGGCTCGCGCTTCGGCTACGAGTGGGGCTTCTTCACCGCCGGCATGGGCATGCTGCTCGGGCTCGCGGTGTTCCAGTGGCGGGTGGCGCGCCTCGGTCGCATCGGTGCCGCACCGGCGGGCGGCGAGGGCTTCGGCCGCGTGCTCGTGGTGGTGCTGGGTGCCCTGGTGGCGGTGCCGCTGGTCTACCTGCTGCTCAACCAGAAGACCCTCGTCGGCTGGCTGCTGATCGGCCTCTTCCTCGCGCTCACCGTGTTCTTCGTGGTCTCCGGCGTGCGCAGCGGCGACCGCGTGCAGCTGCACCGCTACATCGCCATGCTGCTGCTGTTCCTCGCCAAGATCCTGTTCTGGGGCATGTTCGAGCAGGCCGGCTCCTCGCTGAACTTCTTCGCCAAGGACCATGTCGACACGCCCTTCGACTTCACCCTGTTCCAGTCGGCCAACCCGGTCTTCATCATCCTGCTGGCGCCGGTCTTCGCCTGGCTGTGGCCGCGCCTGGAAGCGCGCGGCATGAACCCCTCGATACCCCGCAAGTTCGGCATCGCCGTGCTGTTTGTCGCTGTCGGCTTCAGCCTGCTGGTGTGGGCGATCGGCGCGCTGGCCGATGCCGGTGGGCGCATCCCCTGGGAGATTCTGGCCCTGACCTATCTCATCAACACCATGGGCGAGCTCTGCCTGTCGCCGATCGGTCTGTCGATGGTCAGCAAGCTGGCCTCGCCGCGCGACACCGGGCTGGCCATGGGCGCCTGGTTCCTGTGCACCGCGATCGGCAACTTCGTCGCCGGGGCGGTGGCGTCGGTCGCCTCCAGCGGAGGCGCCGCCGAGGGGATGGCGCAGTACGCGCAAACCTACACCCAGATCGCGATCGCCGGCTTCGCGTTCGGCGCGCTGTTCCTGCTGCTGTCGCCGCTGATCAACCGGCTGATGCACGGGGTCAAGTAGGGCGTCGGTGCGGGGCCTGCGCCGGCCGCGCGGGCGGGGCAGGTCACTCGCCAGCCGGCACCGTTGAAAGCCCGCCGCCGACAGGCCTTCCTGCAGGTTCGCGCCGCGCGTCCAGCGCGTAGGCTGACGCCATTACCGTGGGGGAACACGCATGACCGCAAGCACGCCGCTGCTCGTCACCTTCGCCGCCTACCTGCTGCTGATGGTCGGCATCGGGCTGTGGGCCTATCGCCGCACGCACAGCCTCGACGACTACATCCTCGGCGGGCGCTCGCTGGGCAGCTATGTCACCGCACTCGCGGCGGGCGCTTCGGACATGAGCGGCTGGCTGATGATGGGCCTGCCCGGCGCGCTCTACCTCACCGGCGTGTCCGAGGCCTGGATTGCGATCGGCCTCATCGTCGGCGCCTGGTGCAACTGGAAGTACGTGGCCGGGCCGCTGCGCGTCTACACCGAGCGCACCCGCAACGCGCTGACCCTGCCGGACTACTTCACCCACCGCTTCGAGGATTCACGGCGCGTGCTGCGGGTGCTGTCGGCGCTGGTGATCCTGGTGTTCTTCGCCATCTACTGCGCCTCCGGCGTGGTCGCCGGCGCGCGCCTGTTCGAGAGCATGTTCGGCCTGCCCTATGCGCAGGCCCTGTGGTGGGGCGCGGCCGCCACCATCGCCTACACCCTGATCGGCGGCTTCCTCGCGGTGAGCTGGACCGACACCGTGCAGGCGACACTGATGATCTTCGCCCTGCTGCTGGTGCCGAGCGTGGTGATCGTCAGCAGCGGCGGGATCGGCGACTCGCTGGCGCTCATTGAACAGGTCGACCCCAGGCGTCTCGAATGGATCGGTGCCGGTGGCCTCGTCGGCGTGGTCTCGACCCTCGCCTGGGGCCTCGGCTACTTCGGCCAGCCGCACATCCTGTCGCGCTTCATGGCCGCCGACAGCCTCGCCACCATCCCGCGCGCGCGCCGCATCGGCATGGTCTGGATGGTGCTGTGCCTGTTCGGCGCGATGGCCACCGGTTGGTTCGGCATCGCGTACTTCGCGGCGCATCCCGAACAGGCCGCGGCGGTCAATGCCAACCCCGAGCGCGTGTTCATCGAGCTCGCCGAGCTGCTGTTCAACCCGTGGATCGCCGGTGTGCTGCTCTCGGCCATCCTCGCCGCGATCATGAGCACGCTCTCGGCCCAGCTGCTGGTGTGCTCGAGCGCGCTGACCGAGGACTTCTACCGCGGCCTGCTGCGGCCGCGCGCCGGCCAGCGCGAGCTGGTCTGGGTCGGTCGCCTCACCGTGCTGCTGGTGGCGCTGCTGGCGCTGTGGATCGCCCGCGATCCGGACAGCCGCGTGCTCGGCCTTGTCGCTTACGCCTGGGCCGGCTTCGGCGCGGCCTTTGGCCCGGTGGTGCTGATCTCGCTGTACTGGCAGCGCATGAACTTCGCCGGCGCGCTGGCCGGCATGCTCGGCGGCGCGCTGACCGTGGTGCTGTGGAAGCAGACCGGCAGCGCGCTCTACGAGATGGTGCCCGGCGTGGCCGTGTCGACCGTACTGGTCTACGTCGTCAGCCTGCTCACCGCCGCGCCCTCGCAGGCGGTGCAGGCCACCCACCAGCAGGTGCGCCAGACCCTGCGCGAGCAGGGCTGCTGAGCGTCAATGACGATGGGCCGCAGCATGGACGAGTTCACTGTGTGGCTGATAGGTCGCTTGCCCGGCCAAGCCCATGCTGCTTCGCTCAATGCAAGGCGTCACTGGAGTCGTAGGGCGGATAAGCGCAGCGCATCCGCCAGCGAGTCCCGTGGACGCGAGCGGCTCAAGGAAGCCGAAGGCTCTGGTTCCTGCCTGCGGACGCAGCGCTGCCCGGGTCGAAGCGCGGCTCAAGGGTATCGGCCCGAGGCACTGGTTTCGCTAAGGGCTCGGCTTCTGCCGGACCTGCGATCACGAGTGACGCATTCCGTTTAACGAAGTCAGCCTGTCTGTGCGCCGCTCCCTGCGACCTCTCAACGCAGCTCGATCAGCCGCAGCTCATACGCATCCGCGCCATCCTCTCGCTGCAGCACGCGCAGCGGTGCCGGCGGCAGGCTGGGGTCGATCCACAGCGTGATCTCGCGATCCTTGTCGGTGCGGCGGTGGTGCAGGGCGACCGCCTGGCGCTCACCCATCGGCACGCTCACCGCTTCGCTGCCGCGCACGCGGTATTCGACGGAATCACTGTCGCCGCGATTGACCAGGTCCAGCCGGATCACACCCTCGGCGCCGGCGCGCAGGCGCTGGGCCAGGGCGAGGTTCAGGATCTGCGGGTTGACCGTGTCAGCGCCCAGCGGCGCGGGACCACGATGCTCGGGCTTGGCGTCGCCGCTCCAGCGCACCTCGTTCGTGCTCCAGTCGAACTCGGTGCCGATGCTGCGCCGGCGCAGGCTGACCCCGCCGCTGGCCTGGGCCGACAGGGGTTTCAGCCGGCCATCGGCCAGGGCCTCGAACTCGGTGCTTTCGCGCATCTCGAAGCCGGAAAGCCGAGCCATGCCTGAAGTGCCGCGAACGTCGCTGCTGAAGCGCCAGCGCGCGTCGCCGATACGCTCCAGCTGCATCACCGCCTCACCCTGCGACTTGCCATCGCGCAGCACCTCGTAGCGGGCGGTGAAGGGCTCCAGCGCGCTGGCCTGGGCGTGGCCAGCGGAGGCGCCGAGCGCGAGCGCGGCGAGGGCGGCGAATCGGAAGATGTTCAGGCGCATGCAAAGACCTCGCTGTCGCTCAGTTCGAATCGGGTGTCGAGGTAGCGCAAGGCATCGTCATGACGGATGCGGCCCGCGGCCAGTGCACGCACCGTTGCCAGCAGCAGCGGACGCTCGACCTGGCGCACCCGCGATTCCAGCGCGTGCTCGTCGTCGCCGGCATGCACCGGCACCCGCGCCTGTGCGATCACCGGCCCGCCATCGAGTTCGGCGGTCACCCAGTGCACGCTGGCGCCATGCACCCCATCGCCGGCATCGAGACACTGCCGATGCGTGCGCAGGCCGCGGAACTTGGGCAGCAGGGACGGGTGCAGGTTGATCATCCGGCGCTCGAATCGCTGCGCCACCTCGGCGCTGATGATGCGCATGTATCCGGCACAGACGATGAGTTCGGGCTGAACCTGCTCGACCCGCGCGAACAGCGCGCGGTCATGCGCGATGCGTGACTCGAAGCCCTTGGGGCTGAGCGCGCAGACCGGCATGCCGGCGGCCAGCGCGCGCTCGACCGCGCGCGCAGCGGGCTTGTCGGAGAACAGGCCGACGAAGTCGACGTCGAGCTGTCCCGCATCGCGGGCCTCGATCATCGCCTGCAGGGTGCTGCCCTCGCCCGAGGCCAGCACGGCCACGCGCAGGGCCATCGGCCTAGACGATCGTGACGCGGTGTTCGCCGCTGGCGGCCACCACTTCGCCGATGCGCCAGTGCTTCAGGCGGAGGCGATCCAGATCGGCCTCGATCGCGCTCGCCGCCGCCGGATCGACCAGCAGGGTGTAGCCGATGCCGCAGTTGAAGGTGCGCCACATCTCGCGCTGCGGCACCGCGCCTTCGCGCTGCAGCCAGTCGAACAGGGCAGGAAGCCGCCAGCTGCTGCTGTCGATGTGCAGGCCCAGGCCCTCGGGCACCACGCGGATGATGTTCTCTTCGAGTCCGCCGCCGGTGATGTGGGCCATGGCGTGGATGGCCTCGGCGCGCGCGTCGGGGTTGTGCTTGCCCAGCAGCTCAAGCACCGGCTTCACGTAGATCTCGGTCGGCGCCATCAGGGCGTCGACCAGCGTGGTGCCGTCGAGATCCAGATCGAAGGGTCGACCGGCGCGGTCGACGATGCGGCGGATCAGCGAATAGCCGTTGGAGTGCGCGCCGCTCGATGCGATGCCGATGATCAGATCGCCGGCCTTGACCGCCGCGCCGTCGAGCAGGGCCGACTTCTCGACCGCGCCAACGCAGAAGCCGGCGAGGTCGTATTCGCCGGGCGGGTACATGTCGGGCATCTCGGCGGTTTCGCCGCCGATCAGCGCGCAGCCCGCCAGCTCGCAGCCGCGGGCGATGCCGCCCACCACGCTGACCGTGGTTTCGACATCGAGCTTGCCGGTGGCGAAGTAGTCGAGGAAGAACAGCGATTCCGCGCCCTGCACCAGCACGTCGTTGACGCACATGCCGACCAGATCGATGCCGATGCTGTCGTGGCGGTTCAGCTGCTGGGCCAGCTTCAGCTTGGTGCCGACGCCGTCGGTGCCCGAGACCAGCACCGGCTCGCGGTACTTGCCGGACAGGTTGAACAGTGCGCCGAAGCCGCCCAGGCCGCCCATCACCTCGGGCCGGAAGGTGCGCTTGACCAGCGGCTTGATGCGTTCGACAACGGTGTTGCCGGCGTCGATGTCGACGCCCGCATCGCGGTAGGTGAGGGGCTGCTGCGGGGTGCTCACAAGGGTGTCCTGGGGCGGGCAGGAAAGCCGCGCATGATAGCAGCCGGCCCCCACGGCCCGGCGCCGGCGGGCAGGCCTGCGGCCCTCGGTTACCATGCGCGCCTGTTCACCTGTCGACTTCCGGGGCTTCCCGTGCGCCTGCCTGTCCCGTTCCGCCTGCTGTGCCTGTCCCTGCTCGGGCTGTTCGCCCTGTCGTCCGCCGCAGGCGCCCAGGCGATTGATCCCGCCGCGCTCTACGAGGGCGAGGCCGTGGTATCCGACCAGTCTGAAGAGGCCCGCGCCGCGGCCCTGCCACAGGCGCTCGCGGGCGTGCTGGTCAAGCTCAGCGGCAATGCCGATGCGCCGAACCATCCGGGCGTGCGCGAGCAGCTCGACGCGGCCCAGGGCATGCTGCAGCACTATCGCTATCGCAGCGACATCGCGGTGGTCGATGGCCAGCCCGTGCAGCGCGCGGTGCTGGTGGCGCGCTTCGAGCGCAGCAAGGTCGACGCCCTGCTGGCTGGCGCCGGCATCGCCTTCTGGCCCGGCCCGCGGCCGCCGCTGATGCTGTGGCTGGGCATCGACGACGGGCGCGGCCCGCGCCTGGTCAGCGAAGCCCAGGCGCAGGCGGTGGCGGCACTCAGCACGCGCGCCGCCGCCGAGGGCGTCGGCATGATTTTTCCGCTGCTCGACCTTGAGGATCAGGCCGCTGTCGACGTGCAGGCCGTGTGGGGCGAGAACGTGGCCGCGATCATGGCCGGCAGCCTGCGCTACGCCAGCCAGAGCGTGCTGTCGGGGCGGCTGGAGCGCGCCGGCGGGGGCTGGCGGGTGAACTGGCTGGTGATCGACGGCGGCGAGGTGCTGCGGCGCTGGAGCGATGCCGGCGGCGACGCCCAGGCCCTGCTGGCCAATGGCGCCAGCCAGGCGGTGGCCGCGCTGACCCAGCGCTATGCCGGGCTGGCGGCGCTGGGCGAGCCCGGCCGCTATGCGGTGCGCATCCGGGGCGTGCGCTCCGGCGCTGACTATGTACGTGCGGTTGCCTACCTGCGTTCGCTGAATCTGGTGCGCGGCCTCGAAGTGCGTTCGGCGCAGGACGACGCGCTGGTGCTGATGCTCGATCTCGGCGCCGGCGTCGAGGCCCTGCAGCGGCTGGCCGGCTTCGGCCAGGTGCTGCGGCCGATGGGCAGCAGCCCCAGCGGCGCGGCCGAGTTCCAGCTGGAACCCTGATGGCCGGCAGCCGCCGATGACGGTCCTGCGCCACCTGCCGAACGCGCTGACGATCCTGCGCCTGCTGCTGGCGCCGCCGCTGGCGGTGCTGCTGCTGCGCGGCGAGTACGAGGCCGCGCTGTGGGTGGCGGCCATCGCCGGGCTCACCGATGCGCTCGATGGCGCACTGGCGCGGCTGTTCCGCTGGCAGAGCTGGCTGGGCGGCGTGCTCGATCCGCTGGCCGACAAGCTGCTGCTGGTCACGGGCTATGCCTGCCTGTGGTGGCAGGACGTCATTCCCGATTGGCTGGCGGCGCTGGTCGCCCTGCGCGATCTGGTCATCGTCGGTGGCGCCACCGTCTGGCACCGGCGTATCGCGCGGCTCACGCCCGAGCCCAGCCTGCTCGGCAAGCTGACCACCTTCCTGCAGCTGCTGTTCCTGCTGGCCTGCCTTGTCCACCTCGGGTCACGCGCCGAGTTCGGCGCCGTCCTGCCGTCGCTGGCCCTGCTCACCGCCGCGCTCACCCTGCTGAGCGGCATCGACTACGTCTGGCGCTACGGGCGCCGCGCCCGCGCCACCCTTGGAGCACCGCATGACTGATACCCACAAATGGCAGCTGCTGGCGCTCACCGTGCTGCTGGGCGCCCTGCTGTACCTGCTGGCGCCCGTGCTCACGCCCTTCGCCGCCGCCGCGCTGTTCGCCTATCTCGGCGATCCGCTGGTCGACCGGCTGGAGGCGCGCCGGCTGTCGCGCAGTGCCGCGGTCGGCATCGTCTTCCTGCTGATGACCCTGGTCGTGGTCGGTGCCGTGCTGCTGCTGATCCCGATGCTGCGCAACCAGGCCGCCGCGTTCGGCGACAAGCTGCCGGTGTTCGCCGAGTGGGTGCAGAACATCGCGCTGCCCTGGGTCGAGACGCAGACCGGCTTCGGCCTCGATCACCTGAAGACCGAAAACCTGGTGGCCCTGGCCAAGGACTACTGGCAGGAGGCCGGCACCGCCGCCGGCCAGGTCTTCGCCCACCTGTCGCGGTCGAGCCTCGCAGTGCTGGGTTTCCTCGCCAATCTCGCCCTGATCCCGGTGGTCACCTTCTACCTGCTGCGCGACTGGGACGTGCTGGTGGGCCGGGTCCGCGAGCTGCTGCCGCGCTCGGTCGAGCCGACCGTGGTCAAGCTGGCCGGCGAAGCCGACGCGGTGCTGGGGAGCTTCCTGCGCGGGCAGCTGAGCGTGATGCTCTCGCTGGGCGCGATCTATTCGATCGGCCTGTGGCTGGTCGGCGTCGACCTTGCGCTGCTGATCGGCATGCTGGCCGGCCTGGTCAGCTTCGTGCCCTATCTCGGCATGATCATTGGACTTGGCGCCGCGCTGATCGCGACCCTCGTGCAGCACGGCGATCTGTTCCACATCGTGCTGGTCTGCGCGGTGTTCGGCGCCGGCCAGATGATCGAGAGCTTCCTGCTCACGCCCTGGCTGGTCGGCGACAAGATCGGCATGCACCCGGTCGCGGTGATCTTCGCGATCATGGCCGGCGGCCAGCTGTTCGGCTTCCTCGGCGTGCTGCTGGCCCTGCCGGTGGCGGCGGTGGTGATGGTGGTGCTGCGCTGGCTGCATGCGCGCTACACCGAGAGCTCGCTGTACGGCGGCGAGGGCGACCGCGCGCACCGGCAGAGCCGACGTGAAAGCCTCGATTCAGCGCGGCGGGCCGAAGGCGCCGACGCCCGCATCCAGGCCGAGCCTGCGACCGGCGCGAAGGCCAGCGCTGCGCAGGGGCCGGTGGTCGCCTCGGCGAAGCATGCTGCGGCCGACGAGCCCAGCGAGGCTTCAACGACGCCACGCGAGGGCAGCGGCAAGCGCCGCCGGCGTCGGCGCGGCCCGCGCGACGGCGGAGAACAGCCGGCGTGAGCGTGCCGCAGCTGCCGCTCAACCTGCGCGCGGCGCAGGCGGCGGGTTTTGATGACTTCGAAGGCAGCGCCGAAGCGGTGGCGCTGCTGCGCGCAAGCGCGCTGGCGGAAGCGCCGGGTTCGGTGTTCCTGGACGGCCCCGCCGGCAGCGGCCGCAGCCACCTGCTGCTGGCGACGGTGGCAGAGGCGCGACGCGCAGGGCGCGAGGTCCACTACCTGCCGCTGGCGACGCTGGGCGCACGCGCCGTCGATGCGCTGCAGGCGATCGAGGGAACAGGCCTGATCGCGCTCGACGACCTGCAGGCCGTGCTGGGCGAGCGTGAGCACGAGATCGCCCTGTTCGCCCTGCACAACCGCGCCCACGATCGCGGCGGACAGCTTGTGTACGCGGCCGATGCCAGCCCGCAGGGCCTGCCGCTGGTGCTGCCCGACCTGCGCTCGCGCCTGCAGCAGTGCAGCCGTTTCTCGCTGGGCGCGCTCGACGACGAGGCCCGCCGTCGCGTGCTGAAGCGGCGGGCGCATGCGCGCGGGCTGGAGCTGGACGAACCGGTGCTCGACTACCTGTTCCGACGCCACTCGCGCGACCTGCAGACCCTGACCCGTCTGCTCGATCGGCTCGATCGCGAGAGCCTCGCGGCCCAGCGCCGGATTACCGTGCCGTTTCTGCGGGCGCTGCTGGAGCTGGGCGCATAGTCCGCGCTCGCAATCGCGGACTTTCGCCGGCAGGCGCAGGCCGTGCTGTGCTCCCCTCTCCCCTTGTGGGAGAGGGGCGGGGGAGAGGGGTGGAGGCGTGCGGCGGGCTTGCCCCCTCTCCCCAACCCCTCTCCCACAAGGGGAGAGGGGCTTGTGGATGTGCCAGGCCTGCGGTGCGGATCGGGGTTGAGCCAAGTTGACAACTTCGCCCGGGTCAGGCAGCTCGCTTACACTGACTGGCCTGGCCCAGCGCAGGGCGGCGCAGTTCGCGCTTCAGCCGATCTGCGACCACTCCACCGCTTCATCGGCCAGCAGCACCGGGATGCCGTCATCGATGCGATAGGCGCGGCTGCCGTTGGCGGTGATCAGGGCTTCCTTCCAGGGCTGGCTGAGCACCTGCCCATCGGCCTGCTTCACGCTGCCGGCCGCGATCGCCGCGTTCAGAGCGCCCAGGCGCTGCGCTTCCAGCATCTGCAGCGGCTGGCGGGTCAGCGGGCAGCACAGGATTTCAAGCAGGCGCGGATCAAGGGCCATGGAAGGTCGCCGTGAGTGATGACAAGCCCGCGATTGTCGGCCATGGGGCAAGGCGCTGCAAAGCACGCGTCGCACGGCCCGTCTACACTGTGCGGCTTCCGGCCGGGCGGGGTGCCCGCGCCGGCTTTGCTATCGCCATGCGGAGGCCGCAGCCGATGACGCAGCACACGCCCGCCGCCCACACCTCCGCGCCGCTGGTCGGCGTGGTGATGGGCTCGCGTTCCGACTGGGACACCATGCAGCACGCGGTGCAGCGCCTCGAAGCCCTGGGCGTGCCGCATGAGGTGCAGGTGGTCAGCGCACACCGCACGCCCGACCTGCTGTTCCAGTACGCCGAAGCCGCGGAAGCGCGCGGCCTGCGCGCGATCATCGCCGGTGCCGGTGGCGCTGCCCATCTGCCGGGCATGCTGGCCGCCAAGACCGCCGTGCCCGTGCTCGGCGTGCCGGTGCAGTCGAAGGCGCTCAACGGGCTCGACTCGCTGCTGTCGATCGTGCAGATGCCGGCCGGCATCCCGGTCGCAACCTTCGCCATCGGCGTCGCCGGTGCCGCCAATGCCGGCCTGTTCGCCGCCAGCCTGCTGGCCGCGGATCACCCCGCGATCCGTGACGCGCTGGCCGCGTTCCGTGCCAAGCAGACCGACGACGTGCTGGCCCACCCGGACCCGAGGCAGGCATGAGCGAGCGCAGCCTGATCCGCGTCGGCGTGCTCGGCGGCGGCCAGCTCGCGCGCATGCTGGCGCTGGCCGGCGCGCCGCTGGGCACGAAGTTCCTGATGCTCGACACCGACGCCAACGCCTGCGGCGGCCAGGTCGCCGCGCTGATGCAGGCCGACTACCGCGACCTCGACGCGCTGGGACGCTTCGCCGCGCAGGTCGATATCGCCACCTTCGATTTCGAGAACGTGCCCGCCGACAGCGCCGCCTGGCTGGCCGAGCGCGTGCCGGTGTTTCCCAATCCGCGGGCCTTGGGCGTGGCCCAGGACCGGATGGCCGAGAAGTCGCTGTTCCGCGAGCTCGGCATCGGCACGCCGGCGTTCGCCGCCGTCGACACCCTGGACCAGCTGCGTGCAGCGGTTGAACAGATCGGCCTGCCGAGCATCCTCAAGACGCGTCGCCTGGGCTACGACGGCAAGGGCCAGTATCGGTTGCGCCAGCCGGCCGACGTCGAGGCCGCGTGGGCCGAGCTTGCGCACGGCCAGGCCCAGGCCAGCCTGATCCTCGAAGCCTTCGTGCCCTTCGACAGCGAGCTGTCGGTGCTTGGCGTGCGCGGCCGCGACAGCGAGTTCCGCAGCTATCCGCTGACCCGCAACTGGCACCACGAGGGCATCCTCTCGCTCAGCCTCGCGCCGGCGGAAGTCTCCGACGACATCGCCGCGCGCGCCGTGGCCCACGCGCAGGCCCTGGCCGATGCGCTCGACTACGTCGGCGTGTTCGCGCTGGAGCTGTTCGAGAAGGGCGGCGAGCTGCTCGCCAACGAAATGGCCCCGCGCGTCCACAACAGCGGCCACTGGACCATCGAAGGCGCGGTCAGCAGCCAGTTCGAGAACCACCTGCGCGCCGTGCTCGGCCTGCCGCTGGGCGACACCGCCACCCGCGGCCACAGCGCCATGCTCAACTGGATCGGCGAACTGCCCGACTGCGCGGCCGCACTCACCGTGCCCGGCCTGCACTGGCACGACTACGGCAAGAGCGCGCGCGCCGGCCGCAAGGTCGGCCATGCCACCCTGCGCGCCGACAGCGCCGCCCAGCTGGCCGATGCGCTGGAGCGGGCAGGGCAGGTGCTGCAGCGACAGTCGCAGGTAAAGCCGGCGATCGACGCGCTGCGCGGCTGAGCGATGCACCCAGCCACCCGCCCATGAGGTGGGAGCCGTCTGGTTCCGAGCATCCGGGTGACGGGCAGGCCATGGTTGAGCCTCATGTGTCGGCCCAAGCGCAAGCCACATGCTTACGAGGCCCTTGAAGTGCAGTCGTATCGTGACCTCGTGTCGTCTCCCCTCTCCCCTCGTGGGAGAGGGGCTGGGGGAGAGGGGGGAGGCGTGCCACAGGTGCCACCTGTCCCCGCCTGCCGTCGCTTCGCTCGGGCTCTTGAGGGCGTCGGCTACCAAGGGCAGTCGACAGTTCCTCTCCTTCGTTTCCCGCATAGGGAGAGACGCTTGAATCCGCCACACGACGCTCCATGCCCGATTCGATCGCCCTAGGCCCCCTGCTGCTGCCCACCCAGGCCCTGCTCCTGGTCATCGCCACGGCGACGGCGCTGGGCGTGCTCAGCCTGCTGCGCGATGCAGAGCCGCCGCTGCGCGCGCGCGCCGAAACCTGTCTGTTCATCGCGCTCGCCGTGGGCGTTTTGGGCGCCCGCATCGGCTGGGTCCTGCGCCACTGGCAGGCCTATGCCGACAGCCCCGGCGCACTGCTGGCCTTCCGCGACGGCGGCTATGACCCGTGGGTCGGGCTCGTCGTGGGCGCCGCCGTCGTTCTGGTTATGGCGGTTCGACGGTCCGGTGATCGACTCGCAGTAGCCTTGCTTGAGGCAAGCCGCTGGCGGATGCGCTGGCGCTTATCCGCCCTACGAAAGCGAGAGACGCCGCGACTTGAGCGAAGCCCAGCTCCGGTAGGGCGGATAAGCGCAGCGCATCCGCCAGCGAGTGCCGATGAAGCCGCTGGCACAGCGGAGCCGCACCCTGTGCCACCGTCCATGCGCGACGAAGCAACTCTCCGCCCCGCGGCAGCCGCGCGCCTCACCCCCTGGCGTCGCCTGCTGCTGATCCCCGCCGCCGCCGGCATCGCAGCCTTGCTTGCCGGCCAGATCCTGCTCGGCCTGCATGCTCGCGCGGCCGCCACGCCGCTGCCGCAGATGCAGGTGTTCGACCTCGAAGGCCGCCCGCAGCAGCTGCCGATGGGGCAGGGCAGGCCGCAGGTCATCAACCTCTGGGCCAGCTGGTGCGCGCCCTGCCGCCGCGAAATGCCGGCCTTCGCCCGCGTGCAGGCGCTGCGCCCCGATGTCGACTTCGTCTACCTCAACATCGGCGAAAGCCCGGCCGAGATCGCCGCCTTCACCCGCACCCTCGCCCTGCCGCTGGCGCCGATCTGGCGCGATCCTCCCGGCAGCGTGCCCGAGCGCCTGCAGGTCCGCGGCTACCCCACGACCCTGATCCTCGACGGCGAAGGCCGCCTGCTGCATCGACGCAGCGGCGAGCTGTCGGAGGCGAGCCTGAAGGCGCTGCTTCCGCCGCGAAGCTGAGTCGGAGCGCGGCAGGCCGACCAGCAGCCTGCAAGAAACGGAACCCTTGCCGCCCCCGATCATTGTCGCCCCCGCGAAGGCGGGGGCCCAGACGACACGGGCCTCACTGGCCTCGAATGTGGCGAGGGTGCGCCGCGTGTCAAGGTTCCGCTGTTCGCCAAGGCCCACCCCATGCCAGCGGTTTCCGCTAAACGAAGGGCTCACGCCTTGCAAGCGACACCACGCGCAGCACGCTCCCACACCGGCGCCCCCATCACCGCCACGCCCCGATCCCGTCGCCACGTTGCCCCGCCCAGGTTCCACTCTGCGAACCCCGTCGCGCTGCGGCGCGCGCCCGGAAACGCTGGTCGGTGGCGGTCTACCGGCTGTCCGGCACCTGAAGAACTAACGCCAAGTCCGCGATACTGTTCGCCTCGGAGCAAACCGGAGCCCTCTCCATGACACCGCTTGCAGCACGTCGCCAGAACGGCGTCACTCTCATCGAACTGATGATAGTGCTCGTCATTCTAGGCATCGGAACAGCGCTCGCCTTGCCGGCATTCACCGACTTCGTGCGGCAGTCGCGCGTCAGCTCGGAGGTCAATGAACTGCTTGCCGCCATCAGCCTCACCCGCAGCGAGGCGCTCAAGCGCGGCCAGACCGTCCGTATCTGCGGGTCGTCCGATCAGTCCACCTGTACTGGCGATTTCGCGAACGGCTGGATCGTCTGGATCGATCTCAATTTCGACGATGTCCCGCAGGACGACGAGATCATCAACACCAAGTCACTGCTCGCCGAGCGCGTGGTGCTCGACTCCAGCGTCGACGACTTCGCTTTCGATCGGCGCGGCCTCCGTCTTGCCGCCGACGAAGTCAGTTTCACGATTCGACCGGTGGCCTGCGTGGCCGGCCGCCAGCAGCAGCGCATCATCCAGGTCGGTAGCGGCGGGCGCGTGACCCGTAGCGAGATGGGGGCGTGTCCATGAGCATTCGTTTGAAGCGGCAGGGCGGTTTCTCGCTCATCGAAATCATGGTCGCGGTGCTGGTGATGTCGATCGGCCTGCTGGGTCTTGCGGCGCTGCAGGCGACCGCGCTGTCCCGCGGCTCCAGCGCCGATCAGCGCGCGCAGGCCGTGAACGCCGCGTCCGAGCTGATCGACATGGTCCGAGCCAACCGCGGCGAAGCCTCGCGCTACGTCGGCGCGTTCGCCGCAGGGGCCTGTGATCCCGCGATTCTGCCGCCGTTCGGCGTGCCCGCCGGCAACTCCATGGCGATCCCAGAGCGAGCCGCTTGGATCAACAATGTCCGCTGCACGCTGCCCGGCTCCAGCGGCAATGTGCAGATCGCAGCTGGCGTGATCGACGTGACCATCGCCTGGGCCGATGCCCGCTGGGAGGAAGACGCGGCCGACCAGTCGACCGTCATCCAGATCAGGAGCCAGCTCTGATGAAGACCCGCTTGCACCGGCCTGCGCAGCGCGGCCTCTCGTTGATCGAAATCATGGTGGCCATGGCCATCGGCTCCTTCCTGCTGCTCGGCATCATGCAGATCTTCTCCGGCAGCTCGGCGGCTTTCCGCGCCAACGAAGCCAACAGCCGGATCCAGGAGAACTCGCGGTTCGCACTCGATTTCCTGCGCCGCGACCTGCGCATGGTTGGCCACATGGGCTGCGTCAACGACCGCACGCACTTCGCCCCGGGCGTGGTGCCGACGATGCAGTCGACGTTCTTCGATGCTGCCGGCGGCGACACCTTCGAAGATGCGCCATTGCCCCTGCGTTTCGATGTCTCGATCCAGGGTTACGAGGCTACGAATACGGAACCGGGCGACGCGCTCGACATCGATGCGGCCCCCGCGGTCGGTGCGGCGGCCGACTGGTTGCCCGTGCTGCCGGCAGAGCTTGTCGCTCTTGGGCCTTTGGCTGGCAGTGACATCGTCGTCCTACGTTACTTCAGCGCAGAGGCCATCCGCTCCTACGGCCCAGCCCGCACTGCGTTCTCGACGCCTGATCCGGTCACCGGCGAGTTCACCTTCACGGCAACGTTTGCGCCGTTTCCGGTCGAGGAACGGCGCTTTTACGGCGCAGCGGACTGTCAGCGCGCCCGGGTGTTCCAGCTGACCACGAGCGCCGGGGTTCCCGGCATCGTATCGGTGCTGGGCGCCACCGGCTCCAATGTTGTCGGATTCGAGGCGATGGAGTCCCTCGACGGGTTCCGCGAGTTCTTCCAGGCCGAGTCGATCGTTTTCTACACCGGCATCGGCACCAGCGGCGAACCCGCGCTGTTCCGCGCGCGTCTGAATACCGCCGGCCGCTGGGTGGGCGAGGAAATCGTTGAAGGGGTAGAGAACTTCCAGGTGCTGTACGGATTCGATCCGCAGCTGCGTGATCTGGCGCGCGACTACGCCACCGCCACAGCGGTCAACGCCCTGCCGGGCACCGACACCGCGAAATGGCTGCAGGTGGCCTCGGTGAAGGTCGGCATCCTCGTGCGCAATCCGGGCGTGGCCAGCGCGCCGCGCGCAGAGCAGCCGTTCCGTCTGATGGGTTTGCAGCTGCAGCCGCCGGATGCGGCGGATGAGCCCATCCCGCGCCTCCGTCGAGCCTACGAATCCACCGTCTCACTCAGAAACCGGCTAAGGACGATCTGACCCATGCGCTCCCCCCGTTCCACCAGCTCCCGCCGCCAGCGTGGCGCGGTGCTCTACATCGCACTCGTCCTGCTTATCGTGCTGACCCTGCTGGGGCTCGCCAGCATTGGCGGCACCGTGCTGCAGGAACGCATGGCCGGCAATTACCGCGTCCAGCAGCTGGCCTTCCAGAATGCCGAAGCGCGACTACGCGCCGCCGAGCGCAACGCACTGGCATCGGCGCTGGCGTCGGTCGCGATCGTGCCCTCAGGCTTCGATCCGGACCTGCCTACCGATCCTGACAGCGTCGAGTTTTGGGCGCGTCGCGACCCGGCGGCCGAGCAGGAGCGCTTCGCCGATATCTGCGGGCCGGCCGGCTTCTGCAGCCTGACCAGCGGCACCGGCGGCAACACGCCGATCGTCGATCAGGTGCTGCAGGTTTCGGTGGCCTCGTTCGACCGCGAAGCTGATCCGACCACCGCTGCTGTCCTCCAGAGCATATTCGTGCCCTGAGGGCGCGGTCAGGAAGTGAGGTAACCCATGAAGACGCTTCTACTGAATACCGCCGCGGTCGCAGTGCTCACCGTGGCCGCCGCCGCCAGTGCGCCGGTGTATGCCGTGCCCGGCCCGCTCGACATCGCCCAGGACCCGCTCTACCTCACCGGTCCCGTGCCGCCCATGAACATGATCGTCATGGGTCGCGACCACAAGCTCTACTACGAAGCCTACAACGACGCCACCGACCTGACCGGAGACGGCCAGCCGGACATTGGCTACAAGCCGGACAGAATCGACTACTACGGCTACTTCGACTCGTTCAAGTGCTACACCTATACGGGCGGCATCTTCGTGCCCGCCTCTACTACGGCGAACAAGCGCTGCAGCGGCCAGTGGAGCGGTGACTTCCTGAACTACCTCACCACCTCGCGTATGGACGCCCTGCGCAAGGTGCTGTACGGCGGCAGGCGCTCGACTGACTCGGCGACCGCCACCGTGCTCGAGCGCAGCTACGTGCCGCAGGACGCGCACAGCTGGGGCAAGGAGTACCAGAGCATCGCGCGCGACGGCTACGACATCCGCCATTATTCGCCGCTCGGTCTGCCGGCGGCAGGGCGCTACCACTTGTTCGCCAACACCAGCCTGCGCGGCGCGCCCAACAACCCACTGCTGCGCGTGCTGCCTGGCACCACGCATCGCGTCTGGGAGTGGCTGTCCATCGAGCAGCCGGTGGCAGGCGACCAGTGTGTGACGGGCACCACCCGTGTGGCCTGTACGGCCGGCCGCACTGACTACAATGTGCGCGTCGCCGTCTGCGTGCCGACGCTGCTGGAGCCGAATTGCAAGGTCTATCCCAATGGCACCGGCAAACCAATCGGTCTGCTGCAGCGCTACGGCGAAGACAACCAGATGCTGTTCGGTCTGCTTACCGGCAGCTACAGGAACAACACCCAGGGCGGCGTGCTCCGCCGCAACATGGGTCGCTTCTCCTCCGAGATCATCCCGAACACGGGCCAGTTCTCGACCTTCCAGGGCATCGTGCGCACGATCGATGCGATGCGCATCGTCGACTTCCGCGACAACGCCTTTCAGTACGAGGGCGGCTGGGTCTCCAACCAGCCGATGACCCCGGCCAATTTCCCCGACTGGGCCAACCCGATCGGCGAAATGATGTACGAGTCGCTGCGCTACTTCGCCGGCAAGGCCGCGCCGACGCCTGCGTTCGTGGCGGGAATCACCGGCGTTACGGAGACCGTGACCGTTCGCAACCCCGCTGGGTCGCTGGTCCTGCCGGCCCCCGCCTGGACCGACCCCTACGACCGTGATGGCGGCCAACCCTGGTGCTCACGCCCCGCCAACCTGGTGATCAGCGACACCTCGCCGTCCTTCGATTCCGACTCTGTGCCCGGCAGCTCGTTCAGCACCTTCGCGGGCGATCTTGCCGGCTTCAACGCCACCGCCGAGGCCAACGCGATCTGGGCAGCCCAGCACGGTGGTTCGTCCATGCACTTCATCGGCACCTCCGGCGCGGTGTCCGATAGCACGCCCTCGCCAAAGATGGTCAGCGGGCTCGGCAATGTGCGCGGCCTGTCGCCCGAGGAGCCGACCCGCCAAGGCTCGTACTACGCGGCATCAGCCGCCCGCTTCGGCCAGCGCTCCGACCTGCGCCCCGAACTGCGCGGCACCCAGAACCCGCAGACTTATGCGGTGGCCTTGGCCTCGCCCCTGCCCAAGATCGAGTTCCCGGTCGGCAACGGACGCATCACCCTGGTGCCTTTCGCCAAATCGACCTCGGGCACCTTCGGCGGCACCATCAACGCCGCGCAGGGTCAGTTCCAGCCGACCAACCAGATCGTCGATTTCTACATCGAGCGCTGGGCCAACACCGACGCCAGCAACACCGACCTCACCATCAACGGCGGCCGGCCCTACGCCCGCTTCCGCGTGAACTACGAAGACGTCGAGCAGGGTGCCGACCACGACATGGACATGATCGTGTCCTACACGCTGCAGGTCGACTCGCTGGGGCGTCTGCAGGTGGACCTGGTGTCGGAGTATGCGGCGGGCGGTATCGAGCAGGCTGCGGGCTACGCGATTTCCGGCTCCAACGCAGACGGTGTCTATCTGGAAGTCCGTGACTGCGATACCGCCACGCCCGCCACGCCCGTGGATCTGACCCGTTCGGCGGCCGTTGCCACGACATGTTCCGGCAACGGTCCCGCTTACAACGCCGGCGCCAATGGCGGCCTTGGGCGACGGGGCACGGTCTATTTCCTGAGTACGCCGAACTGGGGTGCTGCACGCCCGAACGGCACCACCGGCGCGCTGCAGATCGCTGCCACTCCGGGCCAGTGCGCCTTGGCCACCGGTCGCCCTGCCCAGTGCGACTGGGGCCTGCCGCTGTCCTCCAGCCGCACCTTTACCTCGACCGCCACGCCGGCGGCCACCGTGCTGCAGAACCCGCTGTGGTACGCCGCCAAGTTCGGTGCCGACGCCAACGTCGACCTCACCCCTGCCGACGAGCCGGGCAACTACTTCCTGGTCACCAACGCGGCGACGCTGGAAACCCAGCTCTCCAACCTGTTCAACCAGATCCTGCAGCTCTCGCAGTTCGCTGGCGGCATCGCCTCCAACGGTACCCGCATCGATGCGGGGTCGATGGCCTACATCCCCGAGTTCGACACGCGCGACTGGACCGGCGACCTCTCGGCCTTCCGTATCAGCCCGACCGGCGTGATCGCCGCCGAGCCCGAGTGGCGCGCCAGCACCCGCATCGTCGAGCAGGGCCCGGCCACGCGCAGGATCTTCACCCAGCGCGTGCAGAACGCCTCGCCGCTGACCCTGCAGAAGATCCAGTTCTCGCTGGGCGCCGGCGGCTTTGCCAATGCGGCGCAGGCGCAGGCCGATCTCGGCATCACCGCCGCCGACATCACCCGCTACGGTTCGGTGCAGAACATCATCAGCTACCTGCGCGGCAATCGTTTCGAGGGCGGCACCCCGCTGGAGATCCGCGACGGCGGCGTCATGCGCAACCGCTCGCGCGTGGTTGGCGACATCCTCGGCTCGCAGCCGGCGGTGATGGGGCGCGAAGACTACGGCTGGAGCGTGCTGCCCGACGACGAGGGCGAGGACTACCGCGAATTCCTCGAGGCCAAGCAGACGCGCACTCCGGTGGTGTTCGTTGGCGCCAACGACGGCATGCTGCATGCCTTCGATGGCCGCATGCGCGCGCTGGGCGGCGGCGCCGAGATGTTCGCCTACATCCCCTACGCGGTGCATTCGAACCTCAAGCGCCTGCCTGACCCCGACTACTTCCACCGCTACTTCGTCGACGGTTCGCCGCGCATCGGTGACGCCCTGCTCGACGGCCAGTGGCGCACCGTGCTGCTTGGCACTACCGGTGCCGGCGGCCGCTCGGTGTTCGCGCTCGATGTCACCAGCCCCGAGTCCTTCGGCGCCAACAACATCCTGTGGGAGTTCACCGGTCTGAACGATCCCGACCTCGGCGCCACCATCGGCCAGGCTGCACCGGTGCGCCTGACCAGCGGCCGCTGGGTGGCGATCATCGGCAACGGCTACAACAGCACCAACCACCGCGCTGCGCTGTTCGTGCTCGACCTGCGCACCGGCGAGGTGCTGCGCAAGTTCGTGGTCGGCACCGGCAGCGAAGCTGACCCGAACGGCCTGGCCACTCCCGTCGTGCTGGGCAGGACGCCGGGCTCGATCGGCTCCGACACGGCCTACGCTGGCGACCTGCACGGCAATGTCTGGCGCTTCGATCTCGAAGGCGAGCCGGGTGAGTGGTCCGTCGGTATCGGCGGCCAGCCGCTGTTCACCGCGCGTGACGGCAACGGCGACCGCCAGTCGATCACCGGCGGCCTGGATGTCATCTCGCATCCGGAGCGCGGCACCCTGGTGTTCTTCGGCACCGGTCAGTACTTCCTGCGCGGCGACAACGTGGTGCCGCCGGATCCCCAGGTGCAGAGCTTCTATTCGATCTGGGACGACAACGCTACCGTGGCCAGTCGCGACGACCTGGTCGAGCAGCAGATCACGGCCGAAGACACCAATTCGGGTTTCCGCAGCACGACCAACAACCCGGTCTCCTGGGCCACCAAGAAGGGCTGGTTCATCGACCTCGTGGTGCAGGGTGAGGACGCGCTGGGCGAGCGTTTCGTCAGCCGGCCGCAGGTGCGCCTGGGCAAGGTCTTCTTCCCAACCTTCCGGCCGACCGGCGACCAGTGCAGCCCCGGCGGCGAGAACGTGCTGATGGTGCTGAATGCCACCTCCGGACGCGCCGGCATCGTGGTGCCGCCGGGCGGCAGTGCGCCCGACTGCGGCGCCAACTGCGGCGGTGTGGGCTTGCCGCCCGGTCCGCCCAGCGCGCCGCCGCCGGTGATCATTTCACCGCCCGGCGGTGGCCAGTGCCGTCCGGGCATCGACCCGGGCTGCGAGCCCTGCGACCCCGCCGTCGATCCCACCTGTCCCTGCGCCCAGGATGACGCCACCTGTCTGCCGCCGAACATCACCGGCGGAACGCCGAACGTCTGCGGCAACTTCATCATCCCGATCCCGGGTGAGCAGCCGCTGGTGTTCGCGAGACCGTGCGGTCGTCAATCCTGGCGACAGCTGAGGTAAGTTCCGCGTCATGCTCCGGGCCGCCCTGCGCGGCCCGGAGCACATCTGCCGCAGCCATCGCCGCGGAATCGCGGGATCAGGCTGTGACCAGCGCGGCACCACGCGAAGGGCGCGGCATGGCAGGCTTGAACGCAGCCGCAGCATCCGCTCGTCCACCGCATGGCGTCTGCCTGCGGTGCAGCACCAACAGGGGAATAGGGATGAAAATTCAGAACCGGGGTTTCACGCTCATCGAGCTCGTCATCGTCATCCTGATCATCTCGATCCTGGTGGCCTTTGGTTACCCCAGCTACCAGGAGCAGGTGCGCAAGTCGCGCCGCGCCCAGGTCAAGTCGGACATGATGGAGCTGGCCCAGCTGGCGGAGCGCTGGTACACCACCAACACCAGCTATGCGACCTTCGCCATTCCGGCGGGGCTTGAGGTCTCGCCGCGCACGGGCGGCACCGTGTATTACCTGATCGATCTCGAAAACGATGCGCGCAGCTTCACGCTCACCGCCGTGCCGCAGGGCACGCAGGCGGAAGACCGCTGCGGCACGCTCACCCTGGATCATGCCAATCGCCGCACCCAGACCGGCGGTGATCAAGAGGAATGCTGGTAAAGGCCGCGTGGGGCGGTTCGCACAGCCCTGACAGTTTCGGCGTCGCCGCAGCCGCGCCGTTTCTCGCGGGTGGGGCAGCATCGCTTCAGCCACCGCGTCTGATCGCATGGTGCCGACGGATGCGCTGCGCTTATAAGCCCTACGACTGACGGGGACGCCGCGTCGTCGTCGAAGCCAGATGCCTCACATCGCTTAGCGTGCACAAGCGCAGCGCATGCACCGCAACCTCGCCTCGCGCCTGAACCCAATGGGCAAGCTCGCGCTGACCAACCGCGCGCGTCCACCACACTCCCGGCGAACGACAAGCATCTTGGGCTCGGCCCTTCATTTGCCTATGCTTGCGCACCCGCCTTGGTCATACGCCGGCGAACCATCGCGACCTTGTCCAGGAGTGCGTCCACGTGTCCCGCTATCGTGCCTTCGCCATCCACTTCGCCGTCAGCGCCCTTGTCATCGGCAGCTTCATGGCTGCGGTTTTCCTGATCTGGTACCCACCTGAGCTGCTGGCCTTCGCCTTTCCGATGCGGCTGTTTGTCACCCTGGTTGCGGTCGACGTCGTCGCCGGGCCCGTGCTGACCCTGCTTGTGTACCGGCACGGCAAGCCAGGTATGCGCTTCGACCTCATCTGCATCGCCCTTATCCAGGCCTGCTTCCTGGTCTATGGCGTGTACTCGGCCTGGACCACGCGCCCGGTCTGGCTGGTGGCGGCCGCGGGGCAGATCGACGTGGTATTCGCCAACGAGGTGCGCGACTCCGAGTTGGCGAAGTCGGCGTTGCCCGGCTTCGACCGTCTACCGCTCGGCGGCGCCCGGCTGGTGGGGGCGCGTCTGCCGCAGGATCCCAAGGAGCGCGAAAACCTGCTGATGGAGGCCCTCCAGGGCCAGGACATCAGCCGTCGACCGCAGTTCTTCCTGCCCTATTCCGACGAGGTGGAGAGGCTCTTCGAGCGCAAGGGCCGCCGCCTTGGGGATGCCGGGCCGCCGCTGGAGGTCGACATCGTCTCTGATCGCGGCGCTGGCAAAGTGCGGCTGGATCCGATCAGCGGGCTTCCGCTGGACAGCGAGCCGGATCCGGTTTGAGCGGGGCCGTGTTGTGCGGCGAGGTACTGGTACATGCGCTGCGCTTATGTACCCTACGCGCACGGCGCGTTCCGGCTTCGA
>VFQR01000805.1_pt1 | contig 32372 bp, 36 predicted proteins | sample 3512321 | NCBI WGS metagenome assembly VFQR01 (sample SAMN10412374, study PRJNA504923) | tailings metagenome | isolation source: Relicate 3 Philex TSF1 revegetated site | place: Philippines: Tuba, Benguet | collected 2017-08-29 | reverse complement strand
GCCGGAATCGAACCGGCGTGCAAGGATTTGCAGTCCTCTGCGTAACCACTCCGCCACGAGGCCCCTCGCTCAGCGCGTTCGGGACGCTGCCTGTTAACAGAGCCGCGCCGGGGCCACAAGACGCCGCCGCAGCTATTCGGGAGGCGATCTCCCTTGCCGCATGTCCCCTCAGTCGCCGCGTTCCGGCCGCCCGTTGCGGCGGCCCCACTTGACCATCATCCTGCGCCGCCAGCGGCGGATCGACGCGAATTCGTAGGAGAGAATCAGGAGCCCGAGCGGGATCATCCAGAAGCCCAAAACCGGCAGGAAGCCGAAGCAGCCGAGCAGGACGAGCACGCCGCCGATGACGATCCGCCACAGGCGCGACTGCGGCAGGATGAAGTCGCGGCCGAGTATCGTGATCTTGCGGAGCTTCTCGCCTGCCGCGGCTTCCATCTGGGGATCGACGCCGGTCGACATCGCGAGTTCTTCCCTTGCGGCCGGTCTTGCAGCCGGCATCCTCCGTCCACATATGGCGGAGGATTGTGGCAGGCGCCAGAGCCGCCGCAGGGCGCCGGCGAAAAATGCGGCAATGGTGCTTGGCAATGTCGAATGCGGTTTGCTATAGGCACACCCACTTCGCCAGAGCGCGGCATTCCCCGGTAGCTCAGCGGTAGAGCAACCGGCTGTTAACCGGTTGGTCGCTGGTTCGAATCCGGCCCGGGGAGCCATTTCCACGCTGCATTGCATGCACAGCCCGCCGCACCCGCCGAAGTGATGGCTGCGACGCCGGCCGGTTTTCGACCGGCCACGGAATTTTGTCGACGGAAGGACGGATGAAGTCGTTGAAGATACCAGGTTTCCAGGAACGGCAGGCCGATGCCGCGGCCGCCAAGCGCGCAATGCTCCAGAGGGCGAAGGCCGTGGCGGAAGATCCCGAGGTGGCGGCGCGCCGCGCGGAGCGGGCCGAGATCGTCAGGGCACGCGAGATCCGGGCGGCGCAGCGCGCTGCCGAGCGCGAGGCCGAGAAGAAGCGCCAGGCCGAGGAGGCGGCGCGCCAGGCCGAGGCCAAGCGGCTCGCCGAGATCGAGGAGGCAAAACTCCTCGCCGAGCTGAAGGCCGAGGAAGAGGCGCGCCACATGGCGCTGCTCGCCGAGCAGAAGGCGGCTCGCGACGCCCGCTACGCCGCCCGCAAGGCGGCGAAGAAGGAGCGGCGCAAGGGCGGCATGCGCTGACCGGCCCCGGCGGCCCGCGAGGGAACCCGCAGGCGGAGCCGCCGTTGGCATCCATCGGATGAGATGATCGACGGGCGGCTCTGCAGATGGACTTTCCGGTACGTGACAATCCCGGCCGCAGCCGCTTCGAGCTCGAGATCGACGGCGGGATCGTCTTTGCCGACTATCGGCTGCACGGGTCGACCCTTGTCATCTCGCATGTCGAGGCGCCGCCCGCATTGCGCGGAACGGGTGCCGCAGGACGCCTGATGCAGGGCGTCGTCGCCCATGCCGATGCCGAGGGCCTGCGCATCCTGCCCACCTGCGGCTATGCCGCCGCCTGGCTCCGCCATCACGAGCGGCTGAAGGCGGCGAAGGCGTAGCTCCACCCTGCCCCGGCCGCGCCCGGAACGCTTCGCCAGCGAAGCTCCGTTTGCCGCACTTTCCTATGTACTTGACGCGGAATTGCGCTGCTTACACTCTGCGTCGATTCGTGGGAGGCAGCGATGGCCGTCTATCGAAAGGCCAGGGAGGCGGGGATCGTGCAGCCCGCCGATCTCGAACTGCTCGGGCGGGTGTTCGACGCGACGTCGAGTCCGGAGGAATCGGAGCGGGATCGGGAGGCGCGGGCCTCGCGGATCCTCGCCTACTTCATGGCCGGCATCAATGACGAGGGGGAGTTGAAGACCCTCGCGCGCCAGCCGCTGGGTCGCTAGACCGCCTCTCGAAGCTCTCCATCTCCTCGGGCGGCGTCTCCTGGTGCTCGCGCACATAGACCGGCACGAGCCCGAGCAGCAGCGCCGCCTCGCGGATAAGGCCGGCAAGCTCCTCGTCGTCCAGCATGCACTCGTCTTCCTCCTCGCGCACCCTGGCGATCAGCCGGCGCGACGAGACGACGGTGCGCGGCTTCAGTCCGCGCAGGCTGCCGAGGATGACGGACTGGGTGTGGCGGCTGATCGGGTGCCGATTCGAAGCCTCGCTTGCCATGAAATGCAACCCCATGTGATGGGACCTGCAACCCTAACGGGCCGCCCGGCGGCGCGTTTCACGCCGGCCACCGCGATCATGAAAACATGGTTGATGAAATGTTGATTCGCCCCGGCCACCGAATTTCCTGCGACCTGCCGCAGACCTGCCCCCCGCAGCCCTAATTCGCGCCCCATTTCTGAAACACAAGCCGCACCGCAAAACAACCTATAACGGGGTGGATGGATGTTTGGTTCCCGATCGGGCTACAGGCCCGTTTTTCTCGGCGTGTGCGCGCTCGTCCTGGCCGCGTCGTCCGCACAGGCGGCGACGATGAAGTCCGAAACGGTAGAGACCGTCTATCGCAGCTACAAGGCCGAGATCGAGTGCCTGGCCACGGCGATCTATTTCGAGGCCCGCGGCGAGCCCCAGAGCGGCCAGCGCGCCGTGGCCCGCGTGATCCTGAACCGCGTCGACAGCCGCTATTATCCGGGCTCCGTATGCGACGTGGTCTACCAGAACGCGCACATGAAGAACGCCTGCCAGTTCTCCTTCGCCTGCGACGACCTCCCCGAGACGATCAACGAGCCCAACGCCTTCCGCGTCGCTCTGCAGCTCGCGGTCGAGACCTATCGCTGCGACGGCGAGTGCCGCTCCAAGCGCGGCCTGTTCGCCCGCTCGACCCATTATCACGCCGACTACGTGAACCCGTCCTGGTCTGCGGCTCTCGAGCGCACCGGCAAGGTCGGGCGCCACATCTTCTACTACACCTCGACCCGCTAGCCTGGTCGACAAGGCAAGGCCGCCCGCGCGGAGAGCGCGAGCGGCCTCATCCGGGCGATCATGCGCCTCTCGTCAGGCGCCCTGCCCCTGGCGGCTGTTCATGAACTGGTCGAACTCGGCCCGGTCCTTGGCGGAGCGCAGCTCTTCCAGGAAGCTGACGAAGGCGTCGCGCTCCTCTTCCAGCCGCTTCAGCGTCTCCTCGCGATAGGCGTCGAACGCCGTGTTGCCCGTCCTGCCGACATGGGCGCCATTGCGCCCGCGCTTCCAACCCCTGCAGCTCATGCGCTTGCTCCAAATGATGTAGAAGAGAATTGCGAGCCCCACCGGCCAGAAGAAGATGAAGCCCAGTATCATGGCGACTATCCAGGCCGCCTTGCCACGCTCGTCGAGCCAGTCCCGGCCGCGAGCCAACCATTCCGTCACGCTGTCCACGATCGCCATCTCCTATGTGAATGTTAATTACATTTACATAGGTGGAGGTACGCGTCCACCTCGTCAAGAGGCCGGCCCGAAAATTTTCACGGAATGAGGCCGAGCCCGCGCAGATAGATAGCGGTGCCGCTTTCCAGCATCTCCTCGGCCGAATAGGGCGCCCTCGGCCGGCCGCGCGCGAACAATTCGACCACTCCGTGGCTCAGCGCCCAGATATGGTTGGCGACCATGCCCGCGGGCGGCCGCCGCCCGGGCGGCAGGTGCTCGCCCAGCCGCTCGGCCGCCAGCCGCAGCACGCCCATGGCCCGGTCGGCGGCGCGCTTCAGATCCGGGTCGCCGGCGACCGACACGCCGGATTCGAACATGGCCATATAGTAGCCCGGATATTTGCGGGCGAAGTCGAGATAGGCGCCGCCGGCGGCCGAGAAGGCTTTGAGCGGCGCCTTGTCTCCATCCGCCGTCGCCCGCTCAAGCCGGTCGGCGAACAGCTCGAAGCCGCGCAGCGCGACCGCCTCCAGCAGTTCCTCGCGGCCCTTGAAGTGGCGGTAGGGAGCGGCCGGACTGACGCCGGCAGCGCGCGCGGCCTCGGCAACGGTGAAGCCGAGCGGCCCCTTCTCCTCGATCAGCTTGCAGGTCGCCTCGACCAGCGCCTCGCGCAGATTGCCGTGATGATACTGGCGGCGGGGACGGGCGCCGTCCTCCTGCCCGTCCTCGTCGGCGTCCTTGTCGATGCTTGCCATACCCATGAGGTAGACTGCCGGCCCTGCCCCGGCAAGCCGGGCGCTCCTTCGCCACGCCGGCGCGACACCGGTTATGTCGCCCGGCCACCTTGCGGAAGTGCCGGGAGCCGGTAGAAAGGCAACCTCTTCTCCAGATCCCCCACATCCTCCAGGGAACGATCAGCATGAATCTCCGCCCGCTCGGCCGCTCAGGCCTCGAAGTCAGCGAAATCTGCCTCGGAACGATGACCTGGGGCAGCCAGAACGACGAGGCGGAGGCGCACCGGCAGCTCGACTACGCCGTCGGCGAGGGCGTCACCTTCATCGATACCGCCGAAGCCTATCCCACAACGCCCGCCACCGAGGCGAATCTCGGCAGCACCGAGGAATATATAGGCAGCTGGCTTGCCCGCCGCGGCCGGCGCGACGACCTCGTCATCGCCACCAAGGTCGCCGGCAAGGGCAATTCGCTCATCCGCGACGGCGCGCCGATCAGCCGCGCCGGCATCCGCCAGGCGATCGAGGGCAGCCTCCGGCGGCTCCGGACCGACTATGTCGACCTCTACCAGCTCCACTGGCCGAACCGCGGCTCCTACCATTTCCGGCAGTCCTGGGCCTTCGATCCGAGCCAGCAGGACGGGGAGCAGGCCCGCGCCGAGATCGCCGAGGCGATGCAGGCGCTGGGCGAGCTGGTCGCGGAGGGCAAGGCGCGCCATGTCGGGCTCTCCAACGAGACCGCCTGGGGGACCGCGCAATATCTCGCCGCCGCGGAGCGCGAAGGCCTGCCGCGGATCGCCTCGATCCAGAACGAGTACAGCCTGCTCCACCGCATCTTCGACCTGGACCTCGCCGAGGTCTGCATCCATGAGGGCGTCGGGCTGCTCGCCTATTCGCCGCTCGCCACCGGCATCCTGACCGGCAAGTACAGCGGCGGCGTCATCCCGCCGGGCAGCCGCGCGACCATCCTTCCCGGACTGCGCGGCCGATACAACCCGATCGCCCTCGAGGCTGCGGACGCCTATGCCGCGCTCGCCCGCGAGGCGGGCCTCGACCCGGCGCAGATGGCGCTCGCCTTCTGCCTGACGCGGCCCTTCATCACCTCGGCCATCATCGGCGCGACCTCGCTCGAACAGCTGAAGACGAATATCGGCGCCGCGCGCGTCAGGCTGGGCGACGATGTCATGGCCGGCATCGCAAAGCTGCACCGAAGCTACCCGATCCCAATGTGAGCGGCTTCCGGCCGCTCCTGCCTCACGCCGCCGATGCGGAAGGCGCTCGGGCGATGGCGAGATAGTTCATCGGCATGCCGCCGCGGTCGTAGCGCGAGTTCGCCGCCGCGCGGGCGGCGAGGCTCGCCATGGCGCGGGCCAGCAGCCGGAAAGGCACGAAGGCGAGCATGTAGAGGACGCCCATCGGACCGGGCGAATAGTCCTTCGGCTTCCAGGGCAGGCGCCGCGCCATGAAGCGAAGCGAGTGCGCGACCGTCGACAGCGTCCCGTCAAGCGGCCGCAGCTCGTCGATCTCGAATCCCGCAGCCGTGATGAGGTGGCGCACGCCGAACTGCGTGTAGCGGTAGAAATCGAAGGGAACCTCGTGTTCCTCGTAGACCAGCGGACCTGTGTAGAAGAGCAATCCGTCGGGCTTCAGAACCCGCCTCAACTCGGCCAGCACCGCCGCCGGGTCCGGCAGGTGCTCCATCACCTGCGTGAAGATGACCGCGTCGAAGCGCCCGTCCCCGACGGGAATAGCGGTCAGGTCGCAGACATAGGTGCTCGGCCGGTATTCCTTGGCGACCTGCTCGAAATCGGTTGATTCATACGTGCAGTGCGCGAAGAGGCGCCGGTAGGGCTGCCGGCCCGCGCCGGCGTCGAGCACCACGGAGCCCGCCGGCAGCCGCTCGGCGAACTGCCTCAGCTCCCGCTCCAGCCAGGTTCGCGGCGCGTTGATCATCAGGGCTGCCCCGCCGGCCGACGGCCGCTACCACCACTTCTCCGGCTCGAAGCGGCCAGCCGCCTTTTCGATCACATGTGCGGCGCGGAACAGCGTCTCCTCCTCGAAGGGACGGCCGATCAGCTGCAGCCCGAGCGGCAGGCCCTTCGCATCGAGACCGGCGGGCACGGCGATGCCTGGCAGGCCGGCCATGTTCACCGTCACCGTGAAGATGTCGTTCAGGTACATCTTGACGGGGTCGGCCGCCATGTCCTGGTCGGCGACGCCGAAGGCTGCCGAGGGCGTTGCCGGGGTCAGGATCGCGTCGATCCCGTCGTCGAACACGGTCTCGAAGTCGCGCTTGATCAGCGTGCGCACCTTCTGCGCCTTGAGGTAGTAGGCATCGTAATAGCCGGCCGACAGGACGTAGGTGCCGATCATGACGCGGCGCTTGACCTCGCGGCCGAAGCCCGCCGCGCGGCTCTTCTCGTACATGTCGATGATGTCGCGGCCCGGCTCGCGCAGGCCGTAGCGCACGCCGTCATAGCGGGCGAGGTTGGACGAGGCTTCCGCCGGCGCGACGATATAGTAGGCAGGGAGCGCGTATTTCGTGTGCGGCAGCGAGATGTCGACGATCTCCGCGCCCGCGTCCTTCAGCCAGGCGATACCCTGCTGCCAGAGCGTCTCGATCTCGTCCGGCATGCCGTCCATGCGGTATTCACGCGGGATGCCGATGCGCATCCCCTTCACCGACTGGCCGAGCACCGCCTCGTAGTCCGGCACCTCGCGGTCGACGGAGGTCGTGTCTTTGGGGTCGACCGAGGCCATGGCCTTCAGCAGGATCGCCGCGTCGCGCACGTCGCGGGCGATCGGCCCCGCCTGGTCGAGCGAGGAGGCGAAGGCGACGATGCCCCAGCGCGAGCAGCGCCCGTAGGTCGGCTTGATGCCGACCGTGCCGGTGAAGGCCGCCGGCTGGCGGATGGAGCCGCCCGTGTCGGTCGCGGTCGCGCCGGCGCAGAGCCAGGCCGAGACCGCCGCCGCCGAGCCGCCGGACGAGCCGCCCGGCACGAGCGCCTTGTTGTCCCCCCTGGCCCGCCACGGGTTCACGACCGGCCCGTAATAGGAGGTTTCGTTGGACGAGCCCATGGCGAACTCGTCCATGTTCAGCTTGCCGAGCATGACCGCGCCCTCCGCCCACAGATTGGCGGTGACGGTCGATTCGTAGCGCGGCAGGAAGGAATCGAGGATGTGGCTTGCCGCCTGCGTGTGGACGCCCTCGGTGGCGAAGAGATCCTTGATGCCGAGCGGGATGCCTTCCAGCGCCCCGCCCTCGCCCTTGCCGAGCCGCTCGTCGGAAGCCTGCGCCATCTGCCGCGCCTTGTCGGGCGTCACCGCCACATAGGCGTTGAGGTGCGGATTGGCGGCCTCGATCGCGCCGAGATAGGCGTCCGTCAGCTCGGTCGCCGTGAATTGCCGTGCCTTCAGCGCCGTGCGGGCCTCGGCGATCGTCAGTCTCGTCAGTTCGTCCATCAGGAAAGCATCTTCTCGTAGAACCGGGACCAGCCGGAATCGGGATAGTCGAGGACGGCGCCGCAGACGGTGAAGCCGCCGCGCTCGTAGACGCGCCAGGCACCTTCGAAGCCGGGCGCCTCGCCGGTCTCCAGCACCAGCCGGCGGATGCCGCGCTCGCGCGCCAGCTCCTCGATGCGGCGCAGGATGCGCGAGCCGATCCGCGCGCCGCGGACCTCGGGCAGCGAGTACATGCGCTTGACCTCGCCGAGGCTGTCGCCGTGCTCCTTGAGCGCGCCCATGCCGACAGCCCGGCCCTCACCGTCGCGGGCGACGAAGAGCGTCACCGACGGCTCTGCCATCTGCTCGACGGTGAGCTGGAACTGGAACTCGCGCGGGGTGAGCGGCATCATATGGTCGTTGAGCTCGGCCACCAGGCGACGGATGTCGTCCTGCAGCGGCGTCTCGACGGAGAGCGTTATCTCGATCGCGGCGGCTTCCATGGCGCCTACTCCACCACCTTCGGCACGAGGAAGAAGCCCTCGTCGGTCATCGGCGCGTTGGCGACCACGTCGCCCGCGCGGCCGCCGTCGGTGACGACGTCGGCCCGCTTCTTCATCGCCATGGGGATGACCGAGGTCATCGGCTCGACCCCGGTCACGTCGACCTCGTCCAGCTGCTCGACGAAGCCGAGAATCGCGTTGAGCTCGCCCGTCATGCGCTCAGCGTCCTCCTCGTCGACCGCGATGCGGGCAAGCCGTGCGACGCGCTTGACGGTGGCGAGGTCAACGGACATGGCCGGGCTCCAGGTGGCGGAATGAAAGGCGATGCGCGGCTATAGCCGGGCCATCCGCCCCGCGCAACCGCGACGCTCGTCTGGCGCCTGGATGGCGGATCGCCTATTCTTCCGTCACGAGGATGGAGTTGCTCCATGAACCTGCAGATCCGCGACCCCCGGGCGAGAGAACTGGCGCAGAAGCTCGCCGAGCGCAAAGGCGTCACGATCACGGAAGCCGTTGTCGGCGCGCTGGAGGCGGAGCTCGGCAGACACGACCCCAAGCAGGAGCGCATCGACAAGCTCAAGGCCATCGTGGACGGCCTACACGCCAAAGCCAAGCCCGGCGGCAGGGATCTCACCAAAGACGAGATCGATGCCATGTGGGGAATGGACGAATGATGTTTGTCGACAGCTCGGCATTCGTAGCCATCTTCGCGAATGAACCTGAGGCTGCCGAATTCTACGGGAAACTGTCAGACCCGGGCCTCAAGGTGACGTCACCGCTCGTTGTGCTCGAGACGACCATGCGGCTGTCCAGCCTGCTGTCGGTCCAGCCTGACCAAGTTCTCGCCGACCTCAATCGATTCATCGGCCAGGCCGGTATCGTAGTCGAGCCCATCGAACCCGCCGACGGCGAAGCCGCGGTCCGCGCCTTCGCCCGCTATGGCAAGGGCCGGGGCGGCAAGGCGCAGCTCAATCTCGCCGACTGCCTGACCTATGCCTGCGCGCAGAACCGCGCCCTGCCGATCCTCTACAAGGGTCTGGACTTCGCGGCGACCGATCTCGCCTGATCAGAGCTCGAACGCCTCGCCCATCTTGGGCACCTCGACCTTAACGCCGCTCCCCTTCATCCCCTCGACGAACTTGTCGGCGCTCTGGTCGATGATGCCGAAGGTGGCGTAGTGGCACGGGAGCACCGTCTCGAAGTTGAAGAAGCGGCGGCAGGCGAGCGCGGCGACCGCACCGCCCATTGTGAACCGGTCGCCGATCGGCACCAGCCCGATCTTCGGCTCGTGCAGCTCGTTGATCAGCGCCATGTCGGAAAAGATGTCGGTGTCGCCCATGTGGTAGAGCGTCTTGTCCTCGGGGAAGTGCAGGACGAGGCCGGCCGGGTTGCCGAGATAGGTATTTTGCCCGCCCTCCCCGGCGAATGACGAGGAGTGCCAGGCGGGAACGAAGGTGGTGGTGAAGCCGCCGCAATCGACCGTCCCGCCATGGTTGCCGGGATTGATCTTGCTCTGGTCGACGCCCTTGCCGACGAGGTACATGCAGATCTCGAAATTGGCGACGAGCATGGCGCCCGTCTTCTTCAGGATGTCGACCGCGTCGCCGACATGGTCGTTGTGGCCGTGGGTCAGGAGCACGTGCGTCGCGCCTTCGGCCGGGCCTTCCCACCCCTTGCCCCAGCTCGGATTGCCCGACAGGAACGGGTCGATGAGGATCTTCTTGCCCGCGGCCTCGACCGCGAAGGCGGAATGGCCGTACCATGTCAGCTTCATGAGGCATGTCTCCCTGCTTGATAGGCCCCGAAGGATAGAGGCCGCCCTGCGCGTGTCAAAGGAACAGCGTTGAACGTCCGGCCGCTGGAAGAGATCGCCCGGTTGGAGACGGCGGGCCGCAGGCTCGCCGCGATCGACCTCGGCACCAAGACGATCGGCCTCGCCATCTCTGACCTCGGCTGGTCGCTGGCCAACCCGCGGCCCGTCATCGCGCGCCGCAAGTTCACGCTCGATGCGGAGGCCCTGCTCGCCGCGCTCGCGGCGGAGGACGCCGCTGCCCTCGTCGTCGGCCTGCCGCTCAACATGGACGGCTCGGAAGGGCCGCGCGCCCAGGCAACGCGCGCCTTCGTGCGCAACCTGTCGCCGAAGACCGCGCTGCCGATGGCCTATTGGGACGAGCGGCTCTCCACCGTCGCCGCCGAGCGTGCGATGATCTCGCTCGACGTCAGCCGCAGGAAGCGTGAGGAGCGGATCGATTCGGCCGCCGCGGCCTTCATTCTGCAGGGGGCGCTTGACCGGCTGCGGGCAGTGCGGATGGCTGGCCCCCGGTCGTGACGCGGCTGCGCCGCTCCTCCCACCAGGCCCTGATGCGGTCGCGCCGCCTGAAGCCGAAGATGCCGAAGATGATCGCCGTGTCGAGGATCGTCGCCTTGGCGACCATCGGCGGGATGATCGCCGGGTCGATGCCGAGGATCGAGCCGTACATCTCGAAGACGAAGTCGTGCACCAGCCGGCTCAGGAACACGTAGCCGAAATGCATGTCGTGGTAGGACAGCGCGAACCAGCCCCAGAAGAGACCGAGCGGCAGGGCCCAGAAGAGCAGGATGTAGCGCATCAATACCCTCCCGGCCGGCGCGAGGCGCGAGGGGTGATCTCGTCGAGCATCGCCATCCGGGCGGCGCGCGCCGCCATCAGCCGCGCCGTCAGCGGGCGGTTATCGTTGACGGGCGCCGGGCGCGCCTCGCGCCGCCATTCGAGCGTCGTGACGAGGTAGCTGCCCCCGAGCGCACAGGCCTGCAGGAAGAGGAGCGTCGCGAGCAAGGGTTGCGCCGCGGCCACCGCGGCGACAACTGCCGGCACCAGCATCAGCGCGGCCCCGACATACGCGAGGCGCAGGACCGGCCGCGCCGATCCCTCCCCTGTTCCCGAGGCAGATGTCCCGGTCACCGACTTGCCGACGAACCAGAGGAACAGCGCCGCCGCCGCCAGGCTCCCCCACACCATGAAGGCCGCGATCAGCTGGGTCGCGCCGTCGGAGGCCGCCATGGCAGCGGACCATTGCGCCGCCTGCGCGGTTAGACAGGCCGCCCAGGCGAACGCGATGGCGGGGATGAGTAGACGGCGCATGCTGACCTCGTAGCCTCCATGGCAAACTGGACCGCACCCCAGCACTCGGCAATGGAAACCAATTGTTAAGGTTAACGGAAGGTTGATCGGTGCAGAAGTCCCGCCCGATCGTGCGCCTTCCGGCAGCCGGGCCTCCTGCACGCCTCCCCTGATGCGGTTGTCGGCCCTCCGTGCCGATGCTAGCAATGGCGGGTTGAATTCGCTCCGCGTCGCCCCGACATGGAAAGCTGGAGGTAGCCGCCACGATGGAATTCGCGACGCCCTTGCCGATGGTCGATCCCTTCGGCCGCTCGATCAGCTATCTGCGCGTCTCGGTCACCGACCGCTGCGACTTCCGCTGCACCTACTGCATGGCGGAAGACATGACCTTCCTGCCCAAGAAGGACCTCTTGAGCCTCGAGGAGCTCGACCGGCTCTGCACCGTCTTCATCGAGAAGGGGGTCAGGAAGCTGCGCCTCACCGGCGGCGAGCCGCTGGTGCGCAAGAACATCATGCATCTCGTGCGGCAGCTCTCGCGCCACCTCGCCTCCGGCGCGCTGGAAGAGCTGACCCTGACCACCAACGGCTCGCAGCTCCACCGCTTCGCCGACGAGCTCGCCCAATGCGGCGTCAGGCGCATCAACGTCTCGCTCGACACGCTCGACCCGGACAAGTTCCGGCAGATCACACGCTGGGGCGATTTCGGCCGCGTCATGATGGGCATCGAGGCGGCCGAGCGCGCCGGGCTGAAGATCAAGATCAACGCCGTGGCACTTAAGGGCTTCAACGACGCCGAGCTGCCGGACATGATGCGCTGGGCGCATGGCCGCGGGATGGACCTCACCGTCATCGAAACGATGCCGATGGGCGAGATCGACGCCGACCGCACCGACCAGTATCTGCCGCTCTCGCAGCTCCGCGCGCAGCTCGAGCGCCAGTTCACGCTGGCCGACATCCCCTACAAGACCGGCGGGCCGGCGCGTTATGTCGAGGTGGCCGAGACCGGCGGGCGGCTCGGCTTCATCACTCCGATGACGCACAATTTCTGCGAGAGCTGCAACCGCGTGCGCCTCACCTGCACGGGCACGCTCTATATGTGCCTCGGTCAGGAGGACGCCGCCGACCTCCGCGCCCCGTTGCGCGCGTCCGAGGGCAACGAGCTCCTGTCGTCGGCCATCGACGAGGCGATCGGGCGCAAGCCCAAGGGCCACGACTTCGTCATCGACCGGCGCACGAAGCGCCCCGCCGTCTCGCGCCACATGAGCGTCACCGGCGGGTGACTCGGGCGTTTACCGTGCGAACAAGATCGTAATCACGGTAATGAGCAACAAGCCAATGAATCCATAGATTACCGGATGAGATTCTATATGGCTTGTCATTGTCCACTTGCGCTTGGTGGTTGAAGACGAGAACCATCACGAGAAGGGGGAAGGTCGGCAACAGCAGCTCGACGCTCATCTTCAGCTCCAATGGCTCGATTGTGAACCTCGACCAACTGTGCTGCCAAATGTGCGGCCATCAGCTCTTCGATCGCAGAAACGTCAACGCTATCATTCAACAGCGCTTTGTCGGCAGCCTCAAGAGCCTTGTAGTATGGCTGCTTGTCACCAGCAATTTGCTCAGGGATCGACTTAGTGCCAGGAAGACGGTGACCCAGTTTGGCACATAGTATCAGGTACGAGACGATGCGAGCCGTTCGCCCATTTCCGTCAACGAACGGATGGATCCAATTGATCCGCCACAAGGCAAAGGCAGCTAGATGTATGGCGCTCTTTTGATGCCATTCTGAATTTATGTATTCACAGAACTCTTCGACATATTCCGGCACCTCTTGTGCCGACACTGGCGCGTGAGAGCTTCCTTTGATCTTCACATCTCCTGGACGGAATACCCCCGCATATTTACTTAGTTTCTCCAGCGCGATCCGATTAAGGCGCAGGATTGTAGATGGACGCAATCGATACTGTTGATCGCTTATCCATTTCTGAAGTTCCTCCATAGCCGCATCAAACTGCCGAAGTGTGTTCTCGGCTTCAATGCGGGCGATCTCCTGCGCGTCAGTTACCAGGGTTGGCTCATCGGCCTCGCTCGACCTATCGGGGCCCATCGCGCATTGCCTGTATGCGTTCAGCGGCCTCATCAACGATCGTTCGCGTGATGTCGTCATTCTCGATCTTCGCGGAGCCGTATGCAAAGCTCCTTCGCTGCTCCTCGAGTTCGCGAGGGGACATCGTGACTTTCTTAGCCTTTTCAATCAGTTGGGCGAGTTCGCGGGTCATGTCCTTCTCCCGGGTACGAAACTTTTCTCATAATTAGGCTACAACTCAGGTCCGAAAACCACCCCCATAATCGTGCCCATCATTTCTTGGCTGGATTCACCCTGAGGTTCAGCTCGCGCAGCTGCTGCGGCGTCGCCGGCGAGGGCGCGCCCATGAGCAGGTCCTGCGCCTGCTGGTTCATCGGGAACATGGTCACCTCGCGCAGGTTCTTCGCGCCGACAAGCAGCATGACCACCCGGTCGATGCCGGCCGCCATCCCGCCATGCGGCGGCGCGCCGTACTGGAAGGCGCGGTAGAGCCCGCCGAAGCGCTCCTCGACGGTTGACCGGTCGAGCCCGACGATCTCGAACGCGCGCACCATCGTCTCCGGCAGGTGGTTGCGGATGCCGCCGGACGCGATCTCGAAGCCGTTACAGACCATGTCGTACTGGAACGCCTTGATCGACAGCGGGTCGCTGTTGTCGAGCGCCTCCTTGCCGCCCTGCGGCATGGAGAAGGGATTGTGGCCGAACTCGACCTTCTTCTCCTCCTCGTCCCACTCGTAGAAGGGGAAGTCGACGATCCAGCAGAGCTCGAAGCGGTCGCGGTCGACGAGGTTCAGCTCCTCGCCCGCCCGTGTCCGCGCGGCGCCCGCGAAGGCTGCGAACTTCTTCGGGTCGCCGGCGACGAAGAAGCAGGCGTCGCCAGCTTCCAGCCCGAGCTGCCGGCGCAGTGCCTCGGTCCGGTCCTCGCCGATGTTCTTGGCGATCGGGCCGGCCGCATCGAGCTTGCCGCCCTCCTCGCGCCAGAAGATGTAGCCGAGCCCCGGCTGCCCCTCCCCTTGCGCCCACGAATTCATGCGGTCGCAGAAGGCTCTGGAGCCACCGGTCTTCGCCGGGATCGCCCAGACCTGCGCCTTCTCGTCGTTGGCGAGGATGTTCGCGAACACCTTGAAGCCCGAGCCGCGGAAATGCTCCGACACGTCCTGCATCTCGATCGGGTTGCGCAGGTCCGGCTTGTCGGTGCCGTACTTGCGGATCGCCTCGTCATAGGGGATGCGCCGGAATTCCTGCGTCACCGGCTTGCCCTCGGCGAAGGTCTCGAACACGCCGCGCATCACCGGCTCCATCGTGCCGAGCACGTCGTCCTGGGTGACGAAGCTCATCTCGAGATCGAGCTGGTAGAACTCGCCGGGCAGGCGGTCGGCGCGGGGGTCCTCGTCGCGGAAGCAGGGCGCGATCTGGAAGTAGCGGTCGAAGCCCGACACCATGATCAGCTGCTTGTAGATCTGCGGCGCCTGCGGCAGCGCGTAGAACTTGCCCTCGTGCAGCCTCGACGGCACCAGGAAGTCGCGCGCGCCCTCGGGCGACGACGCCGTCAGGATCGGCGTCGAATATTCGGTGAACCCCGCCTCCCCCATGCGCCTGCGCATCTCGGCGATGATCCTGGTACGCTGGACGATGTTCCGGTGCAGCGTGTCGCGGCGGAGGTCCAGGAAGCGGTATTTGAGGCGGATGTCCTCCGGGTAGTCCGGCTCGCCGAAGACCGGCAGCGGCAGTTCCTTCGCCGCCGACAGCACCTCGATCTCGCGCGCGAACACCTCGATCTCGCCGGTCGGCAGATTGGCGTTCACCGCCTCCGGCATGCGCGCCTTCACCTCGCCGTCGACGCGGATCACCCATTCGCCGCGCACCGTCTCGGCCGTCCTGAAGGCCGGTGAATCGGGATCGGCGACGATCTGCGTCATGCCGTAATGATCGCGCAGGTCGATGAAGAGCAGGCCGCCATGGTCCCTGACGCGGTGCACCCAGCCGGCGAGGCGGACGGTCTCTCCGACCTCCGACTTCCTCAACTGGACGCAGGTATGGCTGCGGTAGCGATGCATGGATGAACGTCCGGAATTCGCGATTGGAAGGATAGTGCGCCCGAACACGACGGGCCGCCTTGGATTCGCGCGGGAAAAGCGCATGGGAGGCCGGTTCTGTCAAGGCGGGGAGGGCGCGGCGGAGTCGGCAATAGCTCGAGGCCCCGCACGCTGCGGCCATGGACGAGGGCGAGCACGAGAATTCCGCGCGGCCCCTCGCGGTAGAGGATCACGTGACTGCCGTGCTCGTGCCGGTGAACGTCCTGACCATACACCGCTCCGCGGCTCGTCGATACGGATGAAGGCTCCGTCGACAACGGTCCGCTGAAATCCACTCCGGCGCCTTCTGGCTCATGGCGGTGCGGGGCGATTGCGACTAAGAGGAGCGGGAATCGTCCGGTCCCGTCTTCTCATGCGCAGCCTGCGGCCACTCATCCCCATCCTGACCGCGGCCGGCATCCTGCTCGGCGGCAACGGGCTGCAGGGCACGCTGATCGCGCTGCGCGGCGCGCAGGAAGGGTTTTCGCCCGCCACGATCGGCTTCATGGGCACCGCCTATTTCGCCGGCTTCCTGATCGGCTGCGTCGTCATCGTGCGCATCCTGCGCGCCGTCGGCCATATCCGCGCCTTCTCCGCGCTCGCCGCGATCGCGGCCGCCGGCACGCTCGTCATGGCGCTCTTCATCGAGCCGGCCATGTGGACCGCCGTGCGCTTCATGTCCGGCTTCTGCTTCGCCGGCCTCTTCACGGTGATGGAGAGTTGGCTGAATTCCGGCGTCACCAACGACGATCGCGCCAGAGTCCTCGCCCTTTACCGGATCGTCGACCTCGGCGCCGTCACCGGGTCGCAGTTCCTGATCCCGGTCATCGGGCCCGAGGGCTACCCGATCTTCCTCGTCATGGCGATCATGATCACGCTGTCGCTCGTCCCCGTCTCGCTCGGCGACCGCTCCAACCCGCAGCCGCCCGAGGACGTGCGGCTCGACCTGCGCCGCGCCTGGGAGATCTCGCCCATCGCCGCGATCGGCTGCATCGCCGTCGGGCTCACCAACAGCTCCTTCCGCACGCTCTCGCCGGTCTACGCGCAGGACATCGGCATGTCGGTCGCCGACGTCGCGGCCTTTGTCAGCGTGTCGATCATCGGCGGCGCGCTGATCCAGTACCCGCTCGGCTACGCGTCCGACCGCCACGACCGGCGCACCGTGCTCCTCGTCACGACCGCGCTCGCCATGGCCGCGGCCCTTGCGCTCGGCCTCTTCGCCGGCTCCGACCGCCTGCTCAACTTCGCGCTGGTCTTCGTCTTCGGCTCCTTCGCCATGCCGCTCTTCTCGCTCTCGGCCGCCCACGCGAACGACCGCGCGGCGAAGAACGAATACGTCTCGCTCAACGCCGCCCTGATGCTGTTCTATTCGATCGGCGCCATCGGCGGCCCGCTCGCCGCCGCCTGGGTGATGGAGCTATTCGGTCCGCACGCGCTGTTCGCGTTCAGCGCGGCGGTCTATTTCGTCTTCATCATCCTCATCCTGTGGCGCATGCGGGCGCGCTCGCCGGCGCCGGCCGAGCGGCGCGGGCGCTTCACCGCATTGCTGCGCACCTCGCCCATCTTCGCCCGCCTCGCCGCCCGCGGCGAGCGCGGACGCCGCGGCCGCCGGCGTCCGGGCGGGGAAGAATCCGGTTGACGACCAGCCCGCATGCTGGAATTGAGGCTTGCCCCGAGGCCGCGTGCAATCGATACGGACATATGCACCTCATAACGACTCAGGAAGAACTGGAGGCCGCGGTCGCGCGGCTGGAACAGTCGGACTTCGTCACCGTCGATACAGAGTTCATCCGCGAGACCACTTTCTGGCCTGTCCTGTGCCTCATCCAGATCGCCTCGCGCGACACGACGGCGCTGATCGACCCCCTGGCCGAGGGCATCGACCTCGCCCCCTTCTTCCGCCTGATGGGCGACGAGCGCGTGCTGAAAGTCTTCCACGCTGCGCGCCAGGACATCGAGATCATCTTCCACATGGGCGGGCTGATCCCGCACCCGGTCTTCGACACGCAGGTCGCGGCGATGGTCTGCGGCTTCGGCGACAGCGTCTCCTACGAGCAGCTGGTTCAGAAGCTGACCGGCGGCCGCATCGACAAGTCGTCGCGCTTCACCGACTGGCGGCGGCGCCCGCTCTCGGAGCGGCAGCTCGAATATGCGCTCGCCGACGTCACCCACCTCGTCGACATCTACGCCAAGCTCGCCGCCGAGCTGGAGCGCGAGGATCGCGCCCACTGGCTGGTCGAGGAGATGGAGGTCCTAACGTCCCGCTCCACCTACGACCCCCATCCGGAGGATGCCTGGAAGCGGCTCAAGATGCGGGTCCGCAAGCCGCACGAGCTGGCGATTTTGCAGGCGCTCGCCGCCTGGCGCGAGCGCGAGGCGCGCATCCGCGACGTGCCGCGCCAGCGCGTGATCAAGGACGAGGCGCTCTACGAGATTGCCCAGCAGGGCCCGCGCGACACCGAGGCGCTCGCCCGCCTGCGCACCATCCCCAAGGGCTGGGAGCGCTCCGCCCCGGCTTCCGCCATCCTCGCGCTGGTCAACCAGGCGCTTGACCTGCCGCGCGAGGAGCTTCCCGTGATCCCTAGGCAGGTTCAGCTTCCCGAGGGCACCGCCGCCGCGGCGGAGCTTCTCAAGGTCCTGCTGCGGCTGGTGGCGGACGAGCAGGGCGTCGCGACCAAGATGCTCGCCTCCAGCGACGACATCGACCGCATCGCCGCCGAGGGCGAGGAGGCGGACGTGCCCGCGCTCCACGGCTGGCGACGGCAGGTCTTCGGCGAGCAGGCGCTGCGGCTGGTTCGCGGAGAGGTCGGCCTCAAGTTCGACCGCCGCAAGATCCGCGTCTTCGAGACGCAGCCCAGGGTCGCCGCCGAGTAGGCAACCTCACGCGTCGGCGACGGCGATCCCGATCGGCCTGCCGAGCACCTTCGACAATTGCGCCATGCGTCCCGTCGGCCGCTCGCCCATCATCTCGGCGAGGTCGTGCGGGATGACGAGCACCAGGCCGCCATCGCTCTCGCGCCAGGCGAGCCGCGGGATCACCCCCGGCATCGAGGCGGAGAAGAGATAGACGACCCTCAGGAGCGCCCCGAGGATACGGGCGCGCTCGAGGTGGCGCGGGCCGGCCAGGTCGGCGAGCTGCGGCGCGATCTCGTCCTGGAAGACCCCGTCGTGCCGGAACATGGTGGCGAGCGCGAGATAGGCGCGGCCGGGATGGTCAACGCCGATGAATGAGGCATGGGCGATGATGTTGAGCGACTGCGTGCCGCGATACTCGGGATGGGCGCGCCAGCCGATGTCGGCGAGCAGGCAGGCGGCCTGCCGGTAGCGCGCCTCGTCCGGCGTCTCCTCGATCCCGAACATGCGGAAGGTCTTGTTCGTCCACGCGACGAGCTCGCGTGAATGGGTGACCGAGCGCGAGCGCAGGATGGCGAGTTCCTCGGCTGCCGAGAGCAGCGGGTCGCGCGCCCTCTCCTCCTCCTTGAGCAGCGAGTAGAGATAGCCCTCGCGCACCCCTTGCGCCGAGATCACCACTTTGGATGGGCGCATAATCTGCACGATCTCCTCCAGCAGGATCGCGCCATAGGGCAGCAGCCCGCGGCGGTTCTTGGAAACCCGCTGCAGGCCCTTGATGCGGTCCACCTCGCCGCGCCCCACCCGCTGCAGGAAGGGCGCCGCCTTCTCGACGTCCATCTCGTAGTGGTGCATCACCTCGAGCGGGTAGCTCTCCGACGACATGTGCAGCCGGGCGAGGTTTCGCCACGTGCCACCAACGCAGTAGAAGGTGCGCCCCGCCGCGCCTCCCAGCCATTCGGCGCAGGCAAGCTCGCGCCGCACGATGCGCCGCGTCTCGACGAGCGAGCCCGCCGTCTGGTCCTCGAGCCGCAGCCCCCCGAGCGGCAGCGTGATGCCGAGCCCCGTCCCTTCGCGGCGGATGTCGATCAGCTCGAGGCTGCCGCCGCCCAGATCGCCGGCGATGCCGTCGGCGCCGTGGAAGCCGGAGATCACGCCAAGCGCCGAATACTGCGCCTCCTCGGGCCCCGAGAGCACCTGGATGTGGGTGCCGAGCACCTGCTCCGCCCGCTCGATGAAATCCGGACCGTTCTCCGCCTCGCGCGCCGCGGCGGTCGCCAGCACATGCAGGCTTTCGGCCCGCGCCTGCTCGGAGAGCGCGCGGAAGCGACCGAACTCCTCCATCGCGCGGCGCACGCCATCGGGGTCGAGCTTGCCGGTGGTGACGATGCCGCGGCCCAGCCCGGCCAGCATCTTCTCGTTGAACAGGATGGTCGGCGAGCGCGCCACGCCCTCGTAGATCACGAGGCGGATCGAGTTCGAGCCGATGTCGATGATGGAGATCGGGCGGCGATCCTGCAGCCTGCCCTGCGACTGGGACTGCATCCGGGGGGTCAGCCCGACTTCTTCCGCCGCTTGTGCTGTGCGATTCGCTTGGGCGCGTGCGACTTCAGAGCATCGCCGCGGCCCGACAGGCTGGGATTGGTCATGAAGTATTCCTGCGCGTTGAACGGCTCTTCCCCGTCCTCCGGCTGGACCCGGCGCGAGGTGCCGTCGGGCATTACATCGAAACTCTGCTGGTTGTCCATGATGTTGCCGACCATGATCTGGCCGAGCACCTGCTCGTGCACCGTCGGGTTGGTGATCGGCACCATCGCCTCGACGCGGCGGTCGAGGTTGCGCGGCATGATGTCGGCCGACGAGATGTAGACGATCGCCTCCTCCGAGGGCAGGCCGTGGCCGTTGCCGAAGCAGTAGATGCGGCTGTGCTCCAGGAAGCGGCCGACGATCGATTTTGCACGGATGTTCTCCGACAGGCCGGGCACCTGCGGCCGCAGGCAGCATATGCCGCGCACCACGAGGTCGATCTCGACGCCGGCGCTGCTCGCGTCGTAGAGCGCGTCGATGACCATCGGGTCGACCAGCGCGTTCAGCTTCATCCAGATCTGCGCCGGCTTGCCCTTCCTGGCGTACTCCACCTCGGCCGCGATGTGCTCAAGCAGGCGGCTCCTCAGCGTGAAGGGCGAGATGGCGAGCTGCATCTCCTTGGTCGGCTCGGCATAGCCGGTGATGAAGTTGAACACCTGCGCCACGTCGCGCGCGATCTTCGGATCGGTCGTGAAATAGGACAGGTCCGTATAGATGCGTGCCGTCTGCGGGTGGTAGTTGCCGGTGCCGAGATGGACGTAGTTGCGCAGCCGCGAATCCTCGCGCCGCACGACGAGCGACATCTTGGCGTGGGTCTTCAGCTCTAGGAAGCCGAACACGACCTGCACGCCGGCGCGCTCCAGATCCCGCGCCCAGCGGATATTGGCCTCCTCGTCGAAGCGCGCCTTCAGTTCGACCAGCGCGGTGACCGACTTGCCAGATTCCGACGCCTCGATCAGCGCACGCACGATCGGGCTGTCGTTCGAGGTGCGGTAGAGCGTCTGCTTGATAGCCACCACGTCCGGATCGAGCGCGGCCTGGCGCAGGAACTGCACCACAACGTCGAAGGATTCGTAGGGGTGGTGGACGACGATGTCCTTCTCGCGGATCGCCGCGAAGCAGTCGCCGCCGTGCTCGCGGATGCGCTCGGGGAAGCGCGGGTTGTAGGGCGCGAATTTCAGGTCGTCGCGCGGCAGCGACACGATCTCGGAAACCTGGTTGAGCGCGAGCGGCGCCTTCAGCACGCTGACGCGGCCGGGCCCCACGGCGAGCTCCGCGGCGACGAACTCGCGCAGCTGCTCCGGCGTGTCGTCGTCGAACTCGATCCGGATCACCTGCCCGCGGCGGCGGCGCTTCAGCGCCGTCTCGAATAGCCGCACGAGGTCCTCCGCCTCCTCTTCGACCTCGATGTCCGAATCGCGGATGATGCGGAACGTGCCGGACCCGGTCACCTCGTAGCCGGGGAAGAGCTTGCCGACGAAGAACTCGACCACGTCCTCCAGCGCCACGAAGCGCGCGCTGCCCTTCTGCGCCTCGGGCAGGAGCACGAAGCGCCGCAGCGCGACCGGCAGGCGCAGGAGCGCGTTCATCTGCTCGCCGGCCGGGTTGCGCAGCTGCAGCGCGATCGAGAAGCCGAGATTGGGGATGAAGGGGAACGGATGCGCCGGGTCGATCGACAGCGGCGTCAGCACCGGGAAGATCGAATCCTGGAAATGGCTTTCCAGCCACTCCCGCTCGCCGGCCGACAGCGCGTCGGTGCGCAGGATCTCGATCCCCTCCCCGCGCATCAGCTCGCGCAGCGCCGTATAGGCTTTCTGCTGGTCCTCCTGCAGCCGCACGACCTCGAACAGCAGGTGGTCGAGCTGCTCCTCCGGCGTGCGGCCGTCCGGGCTGCGGATCGTGATGCCCTGCCGCACCTGCCCCGCGAGGCCGGCGACGCGCACCATGAAGAACTCGTCGAGATTGGCGGCCGAGATCGACAGGAAGCGCACGCGCTCGAGCAGCGGGTGGTTCGGGTTGCGCGCCTGCTCGAGCACCCGGCGGTTGAACTGCAGCCAGGAGAACTCGCGGTTGACGAACCTGTCGGGGTTGTCGACGCTGCGCCCGTCGGCGGGTTTCGCCTCGGTCACGAATTCGTTTCTGGCCGGCTTCAGCTCGTTCATGGCGTCGACGTGCGATCCTCCGCGGGCCGGATGGACCGCCCCTGCTCCTCTCTGCCACCGCTTTGCGACAGTTTGATAGCAGGCACTTGCAAAGGCTTTGTATATGATCCAAACGCTGCGGCTCCGCCACCCTGCACAGCCGCCTCCGCCGGAGACGATCATGGCCCACGACAGCACGCCCCACTTCCAGAACAGCGCCGGCCACCGCTCGATCCGCATCGGCGCGCGCGAGTTCATGTGCGTGGGCGCGCGGCCGCCGCACGATCACCCGCACGTCTTCCTTGACATGGGCGACGATGTCGAGCGCGTCTGCCCTTATTGCTCGACGCTTTACATCTATGACGCCTCGCTGGCGCGCGGCGAGACGGTGCCGCCCGGCTGCCTCTACACGCAGGAACACGTCTGAGCTGCGCAGGGCGCGTGCCATGCCGCCGCGCTCGCGCCAGATCCTCGTCGCCGGCGCGGGCGTCGCGGGCCTGACGGCCGCGCTTGCCTTCGCCCGCCACGGCTATGCGGTGCGCCTTTTCGAGCGCGCCCCGGTTCTGGCGGAGGTGGGCGCCGGCCTCCAGCTCTCGCCCAACGCCACCCGGCTCCTGGACGGCCTCGGCCTTGGCGCGGCCGTGAGGGCCGCGACGGTCCGCCCCGACGCCATCCTCCTCCGCGACGCGCGGAGCGAGCGGCGGATCGCCCGCATCCCGCTCGGCCAGGCGGCCGAGGCCCGCTGGGAGGCGCCCTATCTCGTCGCCCATCGCGCCGACCTCCAGCGCGTGCTGGTCGAGGCCGTCGAGGCGCAGCCCGACATCCGCCTGGAGAAAGGCGCCAGCATCGAGGACGCTGCCTTCCACGGCGACGGCGTGACGGCCTCGCTCGACCGCGGCGGCCGCGTCGAGGAGGCATCCGGCCTTCTCCTCGTCGGCGCCGACGGCGTCTGGTCGCGGCTGCGCGAGCGACTCGACCCGGCCGCCGCGGCGATCGACACGGGCTACGTCGCCTGGCGCTCTATCGTCGCGCGCCAGGACCCCGCGGCCGAACCGCTCGCCGGGCTGATGGAGGGCCGCAGCGTCGCCGCCTTCCTCGATCCGCATTTCCATCTGGTCGCCTATCCGCTGCGCGGCGGGCGCGAGATCAATCTGGTCGCGGTGACGCCGGGCGGCCGCGCCGAGCGGAGCTGGTCCTCGCGTGCCGACCCCGCGCCGCTCCGGCAGGCGCTGGCGCAGGCGGGGCCCGCCCTCGCCGCACTCGGCGGGGCCTCGCTCGACTGGATGTCCTGGCCCGTGATGGAGGCGCCGCGGCGCGGCCGCTGGACGCATCCGGGCGGCCTCGCCCTGATCGGCGACGCCGCCCATGCGATGTCGCCCTATGCCGCTCAGGGTGCCGCGATGGCTGTCGAGGATGCCGTGTCGCTCGCCCACCTCGTCGCCGAGCATCATGGCGACGTGGCTGCCGCACTCTCGGCCTACGAGGAGATGCGCCGGCCGCGCATCGCGCGGGTGCGCAGGCGCGGCGGCTTCAACCGCTTCGTCTGGCATGCGAATGGGCCGGTCCGCATCGGCCGCGACACCGTCCTCGCGATGCGCGCGGAAAGCCGCCTCGCCGCCGATCTCGACTGGCTCTATGGCTGGGGCGCCGGGGCCGGCCGCGCCGCTACCTGAAGGCGATCCCTGTCTTGCGCTGCGGTACCGCCTTGCGCAGGAAGGTCGCCCCCCGCGCCTGCTCTCCCGCCTGATGGCCGGCCGTATCGCCCAGCACCAGCGGCCGGGCAAAATAGTAGCCCTGCGCGCAGCTGATCCGGGTCGCCGCCTGCAGATACGCGACCTCCTCGAAGGTCTCGACGCCCTCCACCACCACGTTCATGCCAAGCGACTGGGCGAGCGCCTCGATCGTGCGTAGGATGCTCTGGTTCCGCGGCCGCTTGTGGATGTCGGTGATGAAGGAGCGGTCAACCTTCACCTCGTCGGCGGTGATCTCCGCCAGGGCTGACAAGGACGAGTAGCCGACGCCGAAATCGTCGATCGACACCGATATGCCGAGCCGCCTGATCATCGGCAGTACGTCGCGCTGGAATTCGGCGCGGGCGAGGAAGGCCTCCTCGGTCAGCTCGAGCGTGAAGCGCTCGGCATAGCCCGTCGCGTCGATGCGCTCGACGAAGCGCGCCATGAAGCGCACGTCGCCCGCCTGCCGCGCCGCGACGTTGATGCTGATCGGGCAGGAGGCGCCAAAGGTCTCGTTGATCTGGTCGATTTCGGCGGTCGTCTGATCGAGTATCGTGAAGGTCAATTCGTCCATCAGGCCGAGCTCGACGGCGAGCGTCAGGAAGTCGCCCGGCGCCTGGATGTAGCCGTCCTCGTCCTTCCAGCGCATCAGCACTTCGAGCCCGACGATGTCGCGCGTGCGCATGTTGACCTTGGGCTGGTAGGCGCAGATCACCCGCCGGTCGCGGATCGCCAGCCGGATCCGCTGCTCGAGCCGGCTGCGCTCGATCGCCGCGTGCTCCATCTCCGGCTCGAAGAAGTGGACGCAGCCGCCCGGCCCGCCCTTGCCCCGGTACATCGCCCGGTCGGCATTGCTGTGCAGTTCCTCGTAGGTCCTGCCATGCTCCGGATGGATGCAGACGCCGATCGAGGCCGAGGCCATCACTTCGTAGCCTTCGAGGAAGAACGGCTCCTTGATCCGCGCCGAATATTGCTCGACCGCCTCGATCACCTCGGCCGCCTCGCCGGCCGGCGAGATCAGCAGCACGAACTCGTCGCCGCTCAGCCGGGCCAGCATGTCGCTCGGCCGCAGCATGGCCTGCAGCCGCTGCGCCAGCTTCTCCAGCAGCCGGTCGCCGACATGGTGGCCGTAATAGTCGTTGACGTATTTGAAGCCGTCGAGGTCGATGAAGGCGAGCGCGAAGCGCGACGACGGCTCGTCCATCAGCGCCGTCACGCTCCGCTCGATCAGCGTCCGGTTCGGCAGGCCGGTCAGCGCGTCGAAATAGGCTTGGCGGATGAGTTCCTCCTGGCGGCGCAGGAACTCCGACTCGTCGAGCTCCAGCGCAAGCTCGTACTGCACGCCGTCGAGCGCCACGCTGAAGCGCCGCTCGCGCATGTCGGCGGCGCGCCGCCGCGGCCCGGTCCCCGCCGCGTAGGCGCCGATGCCCAACTGGAAGCCCCGACCGCCGGACGGCTCCGCCCCCTGGCCCGCCTTCTGGATCGTCAGGCCAAAGGGCGCTGCATTGATGATCTCGGCCAGCGAATGGGCGAGCCCGCCGGTGCGTGCTGGCGGCAAGGGGCCAATGAGACCGCCCTCGATCGAGTCGGCCTGACCGGGGCCGCCGGCCTCTGGTTGCGCGTTCATGGCTTTGTCACTCAGCGGCGAAAGAGCGGGCCGGACTGCGGCTCGTGGAGCGGCCGGCCGGCAGGTGCCAGCCTCTCGACGCCCAGCGCGCTCAAGCCGCGCGCGACCGCGCTTCCGCCTTCGCCCAAAGCACCCTCGGGGTCGAGCGGCGGCGCGCCTTCCTCGGACTGCGGCGACTGGTTGGTGGTCGCCCGCCGCCAGCGCTCGATGGCGCGCCGGACGATGTCGCCGCGGCTGCCGCCCGCCGGCTCGTCGTCGGCGCGCATGTCGGATTCGCTCGCCGGCAGCACGTCGCGCGGCAGCGTCTTGAACATGAAGCGCGCCGGCATCGGCATGCCCTCGCCGACGCCTATCACCTCGCCGGTGGCGAGCGACGGCACGAAGTTCAAGAGGTTGGCGGCCGAATCCGAGACGGCGGAGCGCAGCAACGACTGATCCTGGTCGTTCGCCATGCGCATCACGAAGAGCGTGCTGCACTGCGAGATGATAGTCGGGTCGAGCTCGGCCGGACGCTGCGTCACGAGGCCGAGATGGACGCTGTACTTGCGCCCTTCCTTGGCGATCCGGGCGACGGCGCGGCGGGCCGGCGCGAAGCCGACCTCGTGGTCGGCAGCGGCGAAGCGGTGCGCCTCCTCGCAGACGAGCAGCAGCGGTATGCCGCCGTCGCTCCACAGTCCGAACTCGAAGGCGAGCCGCGAGACCACGCAGACCACGGCATCGACCACCTCGCCCGGCAGGCTGGCGAGCTTCAGGATGGTGATGCCCGCGTCCTCGCTCTCCAGGTGGAAGAGCTGGTCGAGCACCGCCGCCATCGTGTCGCCGCCGACATTGGCGTTCTCGAACATGAAGGCGTAGCGCGGGTCGTTCTTGATCGCCTCGATGCGCATCATCAGGCGGTGGTGGAACATGCGCGTCGCGCGGTTCTCCAGCTTGCCCATCCGCTCGTCGATCAGCGCCAGCAGGTCCTGGATCAGGTAGGGCGCGGGCGTATCGGCGGAAAAGGCGCTCTGGCGCGCGGCCGGGCGGCGCACGAGCCCGGCGCGGTCGGGGCGGTTCTTGTAGCCGGCATAGGCGCTCTTGGCGTGCGGGATCAGCTCCGCCAGGATCTCGACCTCCTCCATCACGGCCGGCTTGCCGCCATAGATGACGTCGATCATCTCCTCGAAGTTGAACAGCCAGAACGGCAGCTTCAGATTGTGGGCGCCGATGACCGAGGCGTCGCGGCCGAAGCTGCGGCCATATTCGTTGTGCACGTCGAGCACCAGGACGCGGATGTCCGGCCGCGCCTTGACGAGCCCGTTGATGATGACGGTCAGGCCGCTCGACTTGCCGACGCCAGTCGAGCCCAGCACCGCGAAATGCTTGGAAACGAGGTTGTCGGCGTCGGCGCGCGCCGCGATCAGCGCATCCTGGTGCAGCTGGCCGAGATTGATGGAGCGGCCGCCGGCGGAGGCGTAGATGAGGCGCAGGTCGTCGCGCCCGACGATCTCGGCCGCGTCGCCGATCGCCGGATACTCGCGCACCCCGCGCTGGAACCGCGACAGCCCGCCCGAACTGACGATCTCGCCCATCAGGTCGACACGCGCCACGGCGCGCACGCCGTCGATTCCGAGGCTCGCATCCGCGACCCTGATCTCGGCGATCATCCCGACGGCCAGCCCGTCACCGCTCCTGATGCCGACGAGCCGGCCGACGGTGGCGCGTAGCCCACCATCGACGCCGGTCAGCCCGATGCGCGCCTCAGACCCCCGGCAGGCGATGACGAGGCCCAGACGCTGGCCGGGGTCAGCGACAGGCTCGAAACTTCCCGATCCACTCAAGGCGATGCTCCGCGAGTTTGACCTCGCGAGACTACGCCCATCCCTTTGCGCGGTCGTTAAGCCGCCCGCTGCCGTCCGGATTCATGGTGAAGGCTTGGTTAGCCTCCGCACCCGTCCCTTCCGGGCCTAGATCAGGCCGGCGCGCGCCAGGTCCCGCATCAGATGGCTGGCGCCGTAGGTCCAGGGCGCGCACTCGGTCGACAGCCGCACCCGGTTGACCAGCCGCCCGAGCTTCGGCGACGAGATCTCGACCACGTCGCCGACATGGTGGGTAAAACCCTTGCCGGCCTCGCCGCGATCCTTCGACGGCACGAACATGGTGCCGAGATAGATCACCATTCCGTCAGGATACTGGTGGTGCCGGCCCATCGCCGCCGCCACGAGCTCCTCGGGCGAGCGGCTGATCTCGGCCATCGAGCTGGCGCCTTCGAGCTCGAACCCGTCCTCGCCGCGCACGGCGAGCGACACCTCGGCCCGCTTCACGTCCTCGATCGAGAACGTGTCGTCGAAGAGCCGCAGGAACGGCCCGAGCGCGGCGGAGGCGTTGTTGTCCTTGGCCTTGCCGAGCAGCAGCGCGGAGCGCCCCTCGACGTCGCGCAGGTTGACGTCGTTGCCGAGCGTCGCACCGACGATCCGGCCGGCGCTCGAGGCCACCATCGCCACCTCGGGCTCCGGGTTGTTCCAGTTCGAGACCGGGTGGAGGCCGACCTCGGCCCCGTAGCCGACGCTCGCCATCGGCTGGCACTTGGTGAATATCTCGGCGTCCGGGCCGATGCCGACCTCGAGATATTGCGACCACACCCCGCGCGCCACCAGCCGCTCCTTGATCGCCGCAGCCTCCGCCGATCCGGGCTTGAGCTTCGAGAGATCATGGCCGATATGGGCGGCGATGTCGGCGCGGATCGCGTCGGCCTTCGAGGCGTCGCCGCGCGCCTGCTCCTCGATGACGCGCTCGAGCAGCGAGACGACGAAGGTCACGCCCGAGGCCTTCACCGCCTGCAGGTCGACCGGCGAGAGAAGAAGCGGCCCCTCGCCGCCTTCGCGGCTCGCCGCGGCGATCGCGTCGAGCGAGCCGACATGCCTCCCCTTGGCGCTGCGCACATGGCCCGCCGGGTCGTCCAGCTCGCAGAGGTCGCGCATCGTCGGCGCCGCGCGCGAGGTGATGTCGTGGAGCTCGCCGTCGCGGACCGCCACCACCGCGGGATGGGCCTGCCCGGGCAGGCGCGCGCGGCCGACGAAGCATCCGCCGTCGGCGGGCAATATTGAACCGGCCATCATTCCTCCTCGCTCCCGGGCGGCATCCCCGCCGCCCTCGCCCGCCGCTTCCCCGGCGGGCCGTCACCAGCTCTCCCGGCGCCAGGGCCCTCCCGCGCGCCGATCCCTATGCCAGACCCGAAACGCCGCGGCTCCCTCGCTGCCGCCTGCCGGGTGTGCCTCAGCCCGCCCGCCTCAGAACGGGATCTCGTCGTCGAGGTCGCGCGAGAAGCCGCCGCCACGCCCGCCTCTGTCCTCAGCCGGGCCGGATTGGCCGAAATCGGAGCCGCGCCCGCCGCCGCGGTCGTAGCTCACCTGGCCGCCCTCGCCGCCCTGCCCGCGCGCGTCGAGCATCTGCAACTCGCCGCGGAACTTCTGCAGCACGATCTCGGTCGTGTAGCGCTCGATGCCGTCCTTCTCCCATTTGCGGGTCTGGAGCTGGCCCTCGACATAGACCTTCATGCCCTTCTTCAGGTACTGCTCGGCCACCTTGGCCAGGTTGTCGTTGAAGATGACGACCTGGTGCCACTCGGTCTTCTCGCGCCGCTCGCCCGAGTTCTTGTCACGCCAGGACTCGGAGGTGGCGATGCGCAGGTTGACGACCGGGTCGCCCGAGTTCAGCCGGCGGATTTCCGGGTCGGCGCCCAGATTGCCGACCAGTATGACCTTGTTGACGCTGCCTGCCATCACACTCTCCTGCGCTCGTCCGAAACGGTCCGGCACCCTATAGCAGCGAGGGCGCAGCGGGAAACGCCCCCGCCCCTCTCCGGCGCCGGCAGATCACAGATTCCTTTATGTTCCGTTTTTGTTCCACGCGCAAGCTCAAATCGCCTGCCAGCCCCCTTCCGGCCGCAGCTCCGGCAGCGCCGCGCGCCAGAAATGCCCCTGGAAGGGCTGGTCGCGGCTGCGGCTGATCGGGACGCCCGACAGAGCGCAAAGGAGCAGCGTGCCGACCGCACCGTGGGCGACGATGGCGAGGTCGCCCTCGCCGTGCCCGGCGACGATCTCCGCGACCGCGACCTGCACCCGCGCCTGCGCGTCCACGGCCCGCTCCCAGCCGCGCACGCTGGTCTCCGGCTCGGCGAAGAAGCGGTCGGCCAGCGCCTCGAACTCGGCCGGCGGCAGGTAGCCGGTCGCGCTGCGGTCGTTCTCGCCGAGCCTTGCCGAGACCCGGACGCCGAGCCCGAGCGCTCCGGCGAGAATGCCGGCCGCCTCGATCGCCTTGGTCTCGGTGCTCGACCAAACCGCGCCGACCTCCGCCACGACCGGCGAGGCCGCAAAGACCCGCATCCGCTCGATCCCCGGCCCGCTCAACCGCCACCGCGGCACCGGCCGCTCGGGCTCGACGATGACTTCGGGATGGGTGACGAAGATGAGGCGCGCCATCCGCCGATGCTACGCCGAAATGGCGGGGGGTGAGAAGCGGGCCACTGCCCTCGCGACGGCTCGCGCGCGCCATCTGCCGCGACACCGCACATGCCACTGTCGCAAAAGCCCCCTTGCTGCGGCCGTCAATGGCCTGATCCAAGCCCCAGCCGCCGCGCGTCTGGTGGCTTGCCCGCCTTCCTCGGGACAAAGAATACTGGCTGCAGCTGGAACGAAGCGCCAAGCCCTGTCGGAAGCAGCCGGCCTTCATCTCCCAATTCTCGTTTGCGTCGGCAGCCTTGCCGGCAGGCACTTTTGTTTCCAGGGGAAATGAAATGGACGATCCCTGCATTGACATATCGGACCCGACTGGATAGGGAAACGGATCGACTTTTGAAGTTCGAACATTGTCTATTCACGCTCCGGCGTCGGTCTACGATCTTCCTTCCCGCAAAATTCGATTCACTCGCAGGGCATCCGCCTTGCGAGACGCAACATGCTGAGGAAAGGGTTCATCATGACCACCGGCACAGTGAAATGGTTCAATTCGACCAAGGGCTTCGGCTTCATCCAGCCCGACAATGGCGGCTCGGACGTGTTCGTCCATATTTCGGCAGTCGAACGCGCTGGCATGACCAGCATCGTCGAAGGTCAGAAGATCGGTTACGAGACGGTCCGCGACAGCAAGTCCGGCAAGATGGCCGCCGAACAGCTTCAGGCGGCCTGACATTTCGAGCTTGCGGCGAAGCGCCAGCTCCAGGCTGGCGTCGTCAGCAGCTCATGATCGAGAGGCCGGGCACACGCTCGGCCTTTTGCTTTGGCCCCTCGCGCGCCGAGCTGGCCCGGTACTGCAAGGGTCCGTCGTGATTCCGGCGGCCGTTGCGGGATACCCCGCGCGAGTGCTCCGAACTGGAACCCGAAGGACAGGAAAATGATCCAAGCCACGCAAGAGCCAGCTTCCGATATGGGCTCCGACAAGAAGCCGGCGCGCCGGTCGGCCAAGCCGCGCCAGTCTGTTCTCGAGAAGATCACGCCGGAAGAGCTGCACACGCTCAGGCTGGATGAGCGCTCCCGCGCGGAATTCGACGGGTTCGTCCAGCGCTTCCTGCACAGCAGAGCAGGGCTCGCGGCCTTCGAGAACGAGGACGTCACGACGATGGAAGACGACCGGTACGACCAGCTGTCGGCGGCCGAAGCGGAGCGGCGCAGCCGCGGCACGGCGGTCGTCCATTTCATGGCGCCGCGCATCCTGAAGCTTCGCGACGGCCCCGCCAAGCGCAAATGGCGCTCGTTCCTGACCAAGTTCAGGAAGGACGAAAACCTCATCTGATGCCGGCGGCATCGGAGTGTGGCTGCCGCTCACAGGGAAGGCTCCTGCGCGGAGACCTCTTTTTCGTTCGGCGCCAGCCTCTCGGCCAGTCCGGCAGCAGTACCAACCATCGCCGCCGGCTCTATGTCAGGACCGACCTGACCGGTGGCGACGGCTGCAAACCGCCTAAGGACGGCGCTCGGCTTCCGGTCGAAAACGCCCTGCCGGACCCGGTGCGGTGTCAGGCCGTCTCGTGGAGCCGGATGGCACCGCACCCTGGTGGGACTGCCGGCTCGGCTGGGTGTCGCCTCAGCCGAGCTTGTCCTGCAAGCTTTCTCTTCATGAGGATGACGTCGCCCTGCACGGCGTCGTCTCGATGCCGCTTCACATCGCGTCCCGGAAGGCAGCTGTCGAGCGTTCGTGCCGGGCTCCGACCGCCCGCACCCAGCCAAACCCGGCCCACCTCTCGCCACGCGAAAAGGCCTCGCGACCCGTGGTCGTCGAGGCCTCTGGACACCTGATCTCAGGTCCCTGCCGATATCCGGCTGTCGTTTCGGATGCCTCTCGGGCTCGCGCCCGATGATCCGACTGCAGTCTCTAAGCTATGGGTGAGGACGGCGCTTCGTCGCGGGCGCCTGCCGGCGCCTCAGAAGGGCCGCTGCCCCTGTCGGGGCTCTTCGGGACTGTCCGGCGGAGTCATCCACTTCCTCCATCGTTGTTGGTCCAGGGTCTGGCCACCGGCGACCGATCCGCCGGCCCGCGGCGTCTCGCGGGCCCTTGCCGCGGAGAGCATCGACGACGCTCGTCCTCCGGTGACGCTCCGGAGTCTGCGCGGCATCTTCCCCTTCGTCAACAGTTTTCAGGCCGGCGCGTCGAAATGTGATCGCGCCGATAGAACGTGATCGCCCGGCCGGGGGCCGCATGTCAGGAGCCCGTTCAATCTTTGTTCTTTGCGCTTGAAGGGTCCCGCAAAAAGCGCCAAGAACCCTTCTGGCGGTTCTGCCGGCCGCCCCTGCAAGAGCGGCGGTGCGTTCCCATATAGGCGTGGCCGGCTCCCCCGGCTCCACCCGGAACAAGCGAGGCGTCAGGCGGCATGCCCGACCAGAAACACATCTCCATTCGCGGCGCGCGCGAGCACAATCTCAAGAACGTCGATCTCGACCTGCCGCGCGACGCGCTCATCGTCATGACCGGCCTGTCGGGCTCCGGCAAGTCGTCGCTCGCCTTCGACACGATCTATGCCGAGGGCCAGCGGCGCTATGTCGAGAGCCTGTCGGCCTATGCGCGCCAGTTCCTGGAGATGATGCAGAAGCCCGACGTCGACCAGATCGACGGGCTGTCGCCGGCGATCTCGATCGAGCAGAAGACGACGAGCCGCAACCCGCGCTCGA